>Ga0007791_10000056_pt1 | contig 26095 bp, 27 predicted proteins | sample CryBogmetaGMA05M_FD_60368 | JGI IMG/M metagenome (GOLD analysis project Ga0007791, IMG submission 60368) | Freshwater microbial communities from Crystal Bog, Wisconsin, USA - MA0.5M | ecosystem: Environmental > Aquatic > Freshwater > Lake | place: Crystal Bog, Wisconsin, USA | collected 2009-07-06 | reverse complement strand
TGGGCGAGATCGCCCTCGGCCGTTTGCGCCAGCGAGATGCCGTCATTGGCATTGCGCGCGGCCTGGTTGGAGCCGCGGATTTGCGAGGTGAATCGCTCCGAGATGGCCAGACCGGCCGCATCGTCCTTGGCGCTGTTGACGCGCAAACCGGATGAGAGCCTCGCCATGGCGGTGGACAACGAGGTTTGCGACACGCTGAGCTGGCGCTGCGCGGTCAGCGAATTGATGTTGGTATTGATAATCGATGGCATGACAAACTCCTAAAAACCATGAAACTGGATCAATGCGGCACAGCTGCCGCGCTCAATGCCAGCCCTTGGGTTGGCCTGCCCGCAACGGCGCGGTGCTCGCCGGGTCACCGATTCAGCGGCTTGGAATAACTTTAGGGTTTGGGGCCGGTTTTGATGCCCGGATAAAAAGGGGTTTTGGCGCCCTGTTGCAGGGACCGGCTAGCGAAGATGGCGTATTTGCTATGCCAAAGATAGCAAACCGTTCAATGCTGGCAAGGCCTAGGCAGCTAAAAGACCCTGGACAGCCGCCGGCTGCGGCGCTTGCTGCTGCGCGCACCAGCGCTGCCAAAGTTGGCGGTATTGCGACTCAACAGCGCTCACATAGGCCCGGTTGTCGCCGATGGGAGATGCATCAAGGCGCTCGCGGAGGCTGGCCCGCAAGCTGCGCAGGCCAGCAAGATCACTGGCTTTGCGCGCCGCCAGACGCACGTACTCGGTCGGCGTATCGGCCACCCAATCAGTCATATCCAGCGTTGTCATGATGGACGTTGGCAGACGTCCGACCAAGGTGCTGCCCCGCAAAACCACCACAGGCACCCCCATTTTCAAGGACTCCAAGGTGGAGACGCCACCGCCATGTGGAAAAGGGTCGAGGCAGATATCGACCTCGGAAAAGGCCGCTTGGTGGTTGTACCAGTCGGTTCCCCCCATCAGGATAACGCGTTCAGGCGCGATGCCCGCTTGGTCAAACCGGGACTGCAGCTTACCCCGGTCCTCCGGACGGTCATTTTCCAAGGCCTTGATGAACAAGCGACTTTCCGGAACGGCTCGCAGCACATCGATCCAGGTGGCCCAAACTTCGTCTGTGACCTTGCACAAGCGATTGAATGACCCAAAAGTGATGCCCTTGCCACTGTCGGTCGGCAAAGGGCCAACCGGCGGAAATGGGTCGGGCGCGTAATACGACACCACACTGGGCAGGTAGCGTACCTCCTCCACATAGAGCGAGCGCTCTTCGGGCGGGACGATCACGGGATCAGCAAAAAAGACATCCATAGCCTTCATGCCCGTGCTGGTGGCATATCCCCAGGCAGTGATCTGAACCGGTGCTGGCCGTTGGGCAAACACCAACAAACGGGTACCCGCTGTGAAACCGGACAAATCTACGAGGATGTCAATCCGGTCTTCCCGAATTTGGTCCGCCAAGCGGTCATCGGTCATCTCAACCACGTTACGCCAACAATCGACGGACTTTTCAAAAATGCGCGAAACGTAGTCTTTGGATTTCTCCGCCATGTTGGAGTAGGCGAACACTTCAAAATCGCGTTGACTGTAACTGGTGAGCATGGCGCCAAAAACTTTGGGCGCTGAATGAGACCTGAAGTCGGCAGATACATAGCCGATGCGCAATTTTTTCTTAGGATCGGCCAGATTGGTGTGCGGGAGTTGCTTACAAGCCAAAGGAGCCGCATGGACCATATCCCAGCGCCGGCGCTCAGCAAGAAGGGTCTGGGTTTCGTACGAAGGATCCATGTCCATCGCAAAAATTAAATTGTTGTGGGCTTGTAGGTGGCAGGGGTCAACCGCCAGCGCGGACTGGTAGTAACGGATGGCCTCGGGATTCTGGGCGTCACCCTGTCCCTGTAATGACGAACCCATGCCATAAAGCGCCGTGGCACTATCCGGCTGAACCGACAACACTTTTCTAAAACTCACCATGGCTTCTCTGGCCCGCCCACCCAAGTTCAGTGCCACGCCAAGGTTGCTGTGCGCACTCGCAAGCTCTGGCTGCAAGTCACGCGACTTGGTATAAGCCTCAATCGCCGCTTCTTTGTAGTCCAGTTTCTGCAGCACCGCGCCCAGATTGTTCCAGGCCATCGCATAGTCGGGTTTGATTTCCACCGCGGCGTTATAGTTCTGTGCAGCACCTTTGTGATCTTCCTGCGCCTGCAATGCGACCGCAAGGTTGTAGTGCATCTCTGCGCTTGGTTGAATAGCAATGGCACGACTGATGAGTTCAATGGCTGTGGCCGGGTCGCCCTCCTGTTGCGCCATCAAGCCCAGCAAATGCAAAGCCTGTGGATGGTCTGGCTTCAACTGCAAAACACGTTGATAGGCCGTGATGGCTTCGGCGTAGCGTTTATCCCGATGCAAAGCGATGGCAGTGCCCATCAAAACATCCATGTCGGTGGTCAAGTCTTCCGGCACTGGCGCTGAAAACGCTTTGTCTGCACAACAGTGCTTGAACTTGCGGCCGCTCCCGCAGGGGCAGGGCTGGTTCCGACTGACTGGATGGGCTTGCATGCCGTGGCTACCTCAGAATGGCCCGGAAAAATTCCGGTGCGGCGTGTCATGGGGATCTTTGCGAGTCAGGGCGCCCTGCAGGCGTTCCAGCGTCGGCCCATCAGTCGGTCGACCGGCCAAGGCCAGTGCCGCATGGGCGAGCGTGAGCGCAGTGGGGTAATAGGTTTCAGCCATGAAGGGCGAAGAAGGAGCAGGATGATCGGGGCTTGCAACCCGCACTGGCGCCACGCGCAGCGCGCCAAAGCCTTGCGCCACCACCTGGCTGATCAGCTCGGCCCCCACGCCACCAGTCTGCCCCGCCGTGTCGGCCACCAGCAAACGACCCGTTCTCCGGACCGATTGCAGCACGGTGGGCACGTCCAAGGGACGTACGCTGCGCATGTCCACCACCTCCAGGGACAGACCCTCTGGGGCCAGAGCGCGGGCGGCGAGCAAAGCTTCAAGTGCCATGAAGGAAAATGCCGCCACCGTGACGTCGTCTCCGGGGTGCAGCACCTTGGCCTGGTCCAAGGGCACCTGGTAGGCGGCCTCGGGAACCTCATCGGTCACACCATGCAGCCAGCGGTGTTCAATGAAGATCACGGGGTTGTTGTCGGCAATCGCCGCCATCAGCATGCCCTTGGCGTCATGCGCTGTGGTGGGCATCACCACGCGCAATCCAGGGATTTGCGCAAACATACCTTGCAGGCTTTGTGAATGCTGCGGCCCCTGGCCCCAGCCGCGCCCGACGATGACCCGAACCACCAAAGGAACGCTGGCCTTGCCATTGAACATGTAATGCCACTTGGCGGCATTGTTGACTAATTGGTCCATGGCCAGCAGCGCGAAATCGATGCGCTGATGCACCATCACAGGCCGCATGCCACTGAGCGCCGCGCCAATGCAAAAACCTGTGGCACCGTTTTCGGAAAGCGGCATGTCAAAAACGCGTTCGCCACCAAAGCGTTCGCGCAGACCGGCGGTGGTACCAAAAATGGCTTTGGGGTCGGGCACACCTTCCCCAATCACAATGACGCGCGGGTCCTGCGCCATGGCCTGGTCTAGCCCCTCACGGAGGGCCTGGGCGTAGCTGATCTGGCGCTCAGGCATAAACCTTCTCCCCCGCCTGCTCCGCTCCCGACGCGCGGCTGGCCAACGCGAAGCCAAAGGCCTCCTCAATCTCAGCCCGGATGTCAGCCTCTTGGCGCGCCAGGATGGCCGGAAAGTCGGGATGCGCGACCCCTAGCCGTTGGGCATGGGCCAGGATGGGGCAGTCTGCCAAGCCGGCCGACACCTCGGCATCGCTTCGGTAGCCCAGGTTGTCGTCAAAGTTGGGGCCACAATGCTCGCGCCAGCGGTAGGTGTGCAACTCCAGGAACTGGGGGCCAGCCCCGGCTCGCGCCCGCCCGATGGCCGCCTGGGCAAGACCCAGCACGGCATCCAGGTCATTGCCGTTTCCAGATACCGCCGTCAAGCCGTGCGCTGCAGCGATCGGGTAAATGGGACGATCCGGCTGGCGCTCATTGAGCCGGGTGTAGACCGAGAACTGGTTGTTCTCGCAGACAAACACAATGGGCAACTTGTGCAAGGCCGCAAAATTGAGTGACTCGTGGACCACGCCTTCCTCGAAGCACCCATCGCCGAAGAACACAACCGTGACCCGGGGTTGGCGCTGAAGGCGGGCGGCCCAAGCCGAGCCTACAGCCAACGGCACTGTGCCTCCAACAATGGGGGTGGCGCCCATGAAGCCGACGTCCAGATCAATCAGGTGCATGGAGCCGCCGCGCCCACCGCAGCACCCCGTTGCTCTGCCATACAGCTCGGCCAGCATGGCTTTGAGGCTACCACCCTTGGCCAGGTAATGGCCGTGAGCCCGGTGGTTGCTGAAGACCTTGTCTTCGGGCTGCAGCGCAGCGCAGACCCCAACGGCGATCGCCTCTTGGCCAATGCACAGGTGCATGGGACAACGCATCTGCTGCTCGGCGTAGCGCTCGGCAATGGCTTGCTCAACCAACCGGATGCGCAGCATGGCGCGGTGGTGCTCCACCGATGACAGGGTATTGGGGGAGCTCAGGTCCATGCTATTTGAGCAATGTAGAGACATATTTGGCCAGCGGCACCGAACGGATCGACTCCCGGTTACCCACCACCTGCACATCAATGGCGGCTGCCACACTGCCCACAAAGGCGGTGATTTCGGGGTCCAGTCCGCGCGCTGCGCACAAGGCTGCCAACGACAAAAAGGCATCACCAGCGCCCACCCGGTCTACCACCTTGGTGGACAAGGCCGGCACCTGGACTGTGGTCTGCTCTTGCAGGCCTTGCATCATGACGCCTTTCTTGCCGCGCGTCACAGCCAGATGCTGGGCCCCCAGGCGGCTGCCAACGGACTGGGCTACAGCCTCGAGCGGCTCATGGCGGTTGTGCGCGGCCATGCGCAGCTCGGGTTCGTTGAGCGAGATAAAGTCAGCGCGGGGGTAGCGGTGGATCACATGGTAGCCCCGGTTGCCGCTGTTGATCTGGGTATTGACCGCCAAAAACTTGGACTTGGCCGAAAGAATCTCCACCATGCGGCCGGTAATGAAGCCGTTGCCAAAGTCGGGCACCACCACGGCATCAAAGTCCTGCAGGTGGGCCTGCAGCCAGTTGCACAGCTGGTCTTCCACCGCGCCGCGCACGGCGTTTTCCTTGAAGAAATAGACCTCGAACAATTTGGTAAGGTCAGCATCCACAAAGCGGCGCTTGGTCACCGTGGGCGCATCAGGGAAGGTGAAGAAATGGGGGTTGACGTTGGGCAGCAGTTTCTCGCGGATAAAAGCCTCGTGGCTGTCGAGCGCACCCAACCCGGTCAGCAGCGTAACGTCACGCGCAAATCCGGCCACGTGGTTGGCTACGGCCAGCGCACCACCGGCAAATTGCTCTTCGGATTCATAGCTGACAGCCATGAAACTGCCCTTGCCGGTCTGACCCAGGTGCGAGGTGTAGTGGTATTGGTCGATGATGGCGTCGCCCACCACCAGCACCTTGAGGTCGGCGAGCGAGGCGATCATGCGGTGCACGTCCTTTTCTTGCCAGCGCTGCTTGAAACCGTTGAGGAAACAGCGCGTCTCGGGCGGAAACACATCAAAGTGTTCGTTGAGCAGGTTGCTGGAACTAAACGTCAACTCGTCGGTAAACAGCACCTCACCACCGTGCGACTCCACGGCCTGTTGCTCGCGCGCGATGTTGCCGGTCACGTCGTCACCGGCGTTGCGGTATTCGCCGCCTTTGCAATACACGCTGGGCTGGATCTGGTGCAGCATTTCCACGGCAGTGACGGCAGGGTTGATGGCCACCGCATCCACGCAGGCCAGGGCCGCCAGGTTTTCTGCGCGCAGCTGTTCGCTGAACACGGGCCGGCCGGGGCCCTTGTTGACATAGGCGTCCCCCGTCACGGTGACCAGCAGCACATCGCCATGCTGGCGTGCGCGCTGTAGGTACCGGATGTGGCCGGTGTGCATCAGGTCGAAGGTGCCGTGGCACAGCACCACCCGGCGGCCTTGCGCCCGCCACTGCTGGGCCGACTGGGCCAGGCCTTCGACACTGGTGATTTTTTCGGCACTCATGGGGTTTGCTCCTGCAGGCTGGCACCGAGGCGGTCCGAGAGGTGGTGCAGTATGAACTGGTGGCCGACTTCAACCATGCCGTAGTCGCTGGAGTCTACCCACACATTGAGGTCGCCCAGGCCGCGCAAGGCGTTTTCGGATGCAAAGCCGCTGAGTGTGACCACCGTGCCGCCCTTGCCCCACAGCTGGGCGGCTGCGTTGCGGATGTTCATGGAATTGCCAGAACTGCTGATGGCAATCAGCACATCGCCGGGCAGGGCCATCCGCGCCAACGCCTGGGCGTAAGCATTGTCATAGCCATAGTCATTAGCCAGGCAGGTTAACAAGGATGGGTCATGCAGGGTGGACGCGCGCATGTGCGCGACCTTGACGAGGTCATTGACCAGGTGACTGGCCACCGCCGCGCTACCGCCATTGCCAATTAAATACACGCTGGCGCGCTTGCTGCGGGCGCGCTCGAGCACCTGCACCAGCTCGGTCATGCCGGCTTCAAGGGCAAACGCCACGCCATTCATGGCCGTGATCTGGCAGCGCGCCACCATATCGGCAAATTCCTGGCAGCGGGCAGCGAGGGTGGCTTCTTTGATTTCAGATGGCATGGCTGGTCTCCTCTTTCAAATGGCGGAACCACGTCGCAGTGGCCTGGTCAATACTGGCTTGGTCCCACACCGGCGCTTCACGCCAGGCATCGATATTTTCCAGCAGGGTGCGCACGCCCGTCTCCAGCGGCACAGTGGCCTCCCAACCCAGCAACTGCCGGATCTGGCGAACATCGGCAAACGTGCAATCCGGCTCCCCGGGGCGCTTCGGAATGTGCACCACGTCGCCGCCCAGCAGCTCCACCAGGCGGTTGACACTGTAATGGCCGCCGCTGCCGACGTTGAGCGCCAGCCCGGTGAGGGCAGAGTCGGCGCCAGCCACAAAGGCACGGGCCACATCGGTCACATAGGTAAAGTCCCGCGTCTGGGAGCCATCGCCCACCACGGTGAACGGCTGGCCATGGATCTTCTGGGCCAGAAAGACGCCAAAGACCGCCCCGTAAGCACCGCTGGTGCGCGAGCGCGTACCGTACACGTTGAAGAGTCGCAGCGCCATGGCCGGCATTTGGTACACCCGGGCCCAATGCAACACCAACTCCTCGCCCATGTATTTGGTCAGCGCATAGGGGTACAAAGGCCGGATAGGCGCAAATTCTGGCGTCGGGTACACATCCGGCACGCCATAGCTCGATGAAGATGCTGCGTACACCAGCCGCTTGGCTCCGCTGCGGCGTGCCGCCTCCAGCACGTTGAGCGTGCCGGTGACATTGGTCTCGAAGTAGGCAGCCGGCTGCTCGATGGACGGCACGATGTCGGCGAGGCCCGCCAAGTGAAACACCCAGTCAATGCCCTCAAAGTGCGGAGCGAGCGCGGCGGCGTCGCGAATATCGGCCTGGACGAAACGCATGCCTGGCATTGCGGCCATGGACTGCAGGTTCTGCAGGCGGCCCGAGACCAGGCTGTCAAGCGCCAGCACCTCATGGCCCTGGGCCAACAGCAACTCGCACAAGTGCGAACCGATGAAGCCCGCACCGCCAGTAACCAGGGTTTTCATCGTAGAGCCTTAAATGAAGTTACGGTGGGCGACGCGGTTGTCGGTCAGGTCGCTGAGGTAGCGGTTGACTTCGTCCATGCGGCAATTCTTGCGGCATTCGCTGATGTCCATCTCGTTCTTGACGTAACCGAAATTGGCACGGCGCTTCTCGCCCTGCCAGATTTCTTCAAAGGTCTGCTCATTGAGGTTGCCATAGTCGAAGCGCTGGTCCAGCAGGTAGGCGCTGCAGCCGTACACGGCACCGTTGGCCATGACGTAGGCCCAGAAGAAGGGGGTGGCACCACATTTCTGGTAACGCTGGGTTTCGTCTTCCATGTGCTTCTTCATGGTGTTGGCGCGAAACACCACGTTGAAATCGGGCGTGTTGAATTTTTCTAGCGCCTCGGCCCGGTCCAGGTAGGAGCCGTAGTTGAGCTTTTCGTACAGTCGAGTTTCGCTGAACTTGTGTTGCGAGTAGGGTTTGACCACCAGGTAGTCCAACCCGATTTCGTCGCGGCAAATCTGGGCCAGGGTCTCCATCTCGTTGGCGTTTTCCGGCAGCAGCAGCGACTGCACGCCGATGTTGCACTGCAGACCCTGCTCGCGCCGGGCCTTGACGGCCCGCTTGAGGTTGCTGATGACGCGGTCGAAATCCCGCTCCTTGGTGCGGTGAATTTTTGCGTAGCTGGCAGCGGTGCCGGCGTTGAGCGAGACCTTGATCCAGGACGTGAGCGGCAGCGATTCTTCAATGAACCGGTCCGTCAATGCCGTGGCGTTGGTGGTAAACGCCACGTCTATGCCGGCGTCTTTGGTGGCGCGCACCATCTCGTTAATGTCTTTGTGCAGCAGCGGCTCGCCCTCGCCCGCGTACATCACGCTCTTGACGCCCAGGCGGCCCATCTCGGCCAGGCGGGTCTTGAGCATGCCCAGTTCCAGCCGGTCGCTGTTGTAACCGATGTAATCGACCGCGCAGAAGGTGCAGCGGTGGTTGCAGGCGCCCAGGGGCGAGATTTCGACGTAGATCGGGTAGACCGACTGCGCCTTGCCCCAGTCGTCGCCCGCAGCCAGGTACTGGCTGACCCGCTGCGGGTGAAACATCAGCTTGTGGCTGTCGATGCGAAAGTTATCAGACATGTTGGCCTCAGTAATTAAAACACCCAACCGAACGGAGCTTGCACAGTTGCATCTCACAACGCCAGTGTCACTTTATTGCGAAGTATCCGGAAATATGGGGAAATCTAAAGACCGATAAGCGGCCAAAAATGGGGCCAAAACGGTTGGAGAACACCTTGTGGCGTCGCAGGTTAGAGTGCACCCAGGCACCTTAAATCAACTGCGCCACGCAAATTACCTCATTGGTTGGCACCTCGACATAGTCGGGCAGACTACCAATCGCCGCTTGAAAGGCGTCCTTGTACATAGCCGGAGTGCGGCTCAAAAGTCGATCCACATAGACAGCTGATCGCTGGACCATGAAATAGGGTTCGCTATGCACCAGCCTCAGCCCACATTGCTCGAACAGGTGACCAAACGCGGGCGCCGTCCAGTAAGTGAGATGCTCTATGGGCTTGTAGTAATAGGGGATCACGCCTTCTGCGTTTACCGTAGTAAGGATCAATTTACCCCCCTCATTCAGAACTTCAACCAATTCCTTGACGGTAGCAACCGGATCCGCCAAATGTTCCAAAACGCCCCACAAGGTCACGAAGTCAAATGACTTTACAGGTAATTCAGGATAATTCGTATAAATTCTGTTTTCGGGAGAGGTTTTAAAGTCGATCCCATAACAGTTGATACCCGCCATCTGAACAAAAGACCCATCACCCGTGCCAAAATCGAGTGTTGAACACTCACTTGAATAGCCATACCTTTTGAGAAAGGAAATATTTCTTTCGGCATTGAGCTTAACTACATCATCAGCTGCCCGAATATCTGAATAATTATGATAAAAATACTCGAGATCTCGATGAGATGGAATAGGTAACGTGTGTTCAAGACCGCATCTCTCACACTTGTATATGCTGTACTGGCCAACCCCGAACTTGTAATCTCCTACGGCATGATTGCATACTGGACATGTAGGATGTAAAGTTGTCGAATTAGTCATCGAAGTTTGCATCTTGAATTAAAGCAGCAGGCAAATTCGCCCTATCGGTTCAGTAGACGCGACTAGAGGAAATTTGAATGCAACGGCTTAGGACCGGTACCCGGAGTAATCTTTCTGATGCCTTTGGCATGGTTGTCCAAGGCGACACTGACATAGTGCTGAATCGGGAGCGTGCCCATCATGGTCTGGGAATCAAAGCTGGGCGATGCCAGGTAGTTCATGGCACGCCAATACCTGTCGGATTTCCAGATGTCGTAGAAACGCTCCTCAGTAAAGTTGCCGATGTGCAGTTTGGAATACCTCGCATTGAAAAACATTCCTGACGGCGCGACCAAACCGCTCCCACTGATTTGCAACAGAAATTGAGGCCCGTAGAACCTGCGATACGACGGCTTGTCGCCATCTTTGATCTTGTCCCATTTGACGATGATTTTTGTTGTTTGGCTACTCATGGACTCGGCCTTCGACAACAAGTCATGGAGGGGTTCGTACTGGCTGTAGTCAATACCCAAGGTGTGCTGCTCGTCGTCCGAGCAATGTTTGATCACAGCATAATCCACACCCAAGTCGAGGGCGAGTTGGGCAAAAGGTAATATTTCGTCCTTCAAATGAGGCATCAGAACCATCTGGATACCCAAGGTTACTGACAACTTTTTTCTTCGCTTTAATTCAACAGCATATTTGATGTGTGTCATGGCGCGATCAAAGACATGCGTGTGCTCTGGCCCCTTGTACATGATGCTGGCATAGCTTTCAGGTCGACCGGCAGCTACGGTAAACCGAATCCAGGTCAGATAGGGCAAAACCTGCTCTATTTTTTCAGGCTCCCATTCCCAAGCGTTTGTCGCATTGCCTACATCAATGCCTAATTTATGAGCATGCTGTATGAATGGCACGTAGGCTTTGGCAAGGGTGCTCTCACCATCAGAAACAAGGGAAACGCTTCTAACGCCCATCTTTGCGAAATCATCGAGCAAATTAAGCGCGTCGCTGACTTTGATGCTGCTGCGCGCCTGGGATTCCTGCATCATGGCATAGCAAAACGAGCACATGGCACTACAGGCACGGGTCAATGACATGTCGACGCTTACGGGCGCAATGCGTTCTCCAGCCTCCCATGCGTCTACACGATCCGTGTGATAAGACAGTTTGTGAGAGTCAAGTATCAGCAAACCTTCTTGCGTTTGAACAGCGTCACTCATGATTTCACCTCAATACCCCGTAGATTGCGCAGTGAATTTTTGTCACCCAAGGGCGATAACCAGACCGTAAGTCCGGGCTCAATGCTGTCTTTTAAATACTGCTCCATATCAAGCAACAAAGCACCCCGCACACTGGCCCCTAGGGGCTCTATGAATCTCACAATCACTTCGCCATTCGCTTTTGTGTCGACCACTTCCACAATGTCAGAACCCAATGTCGTGTCTGACCTGATGGAATTTCTCACAATTTCTAGCTGGGCAGCACGCGTCAACCCAGCCCACTGGGCACTGATGGTGGGCGATGGTTCATTTGCATACATAAATGCATCAGTCATTTCCGCATTCACTTTCCCAAAAAAATTTCTAAAGTTAACTGGCATCAAGATGTGCCGGTCCAAGACAGTGGTACCCGGGCGGATTCACCGCCTAACAGTCCCCTGTCAAAAAATGAACCAAGCAGGGGAGATCTTCCTAGTTGCCAGAATGGATGCCAGTACATGGGCACTCGTTCTATTGGCTTGAGAGCATACGGGTCAGCCACCAGAACATAACACCAGATCAGCAGGGGAAAACCCGCCCGTTTCCCCTTCCCCCAGAGCTTTTGTAAGAGTTTTCCTGACAAAGACAGCGGCTCAGGCTGACAGGACAAACGGCCACTTTCCGATTCAAGTAAATCAGGGAGGCTTTCACAATCCATATCAACGAATCAGCACTTTGATTCACTTTAAACCACGGAGACTGATATGGATCAAAACCAAATGCTCGCCGAGATCAGGGAAGCCAACCTGACGTACCTGATGCTGGCCCAGAACCTGATCCGGCAGGACCGCGCCGAAGCGCAGTTCCGCCTGGGCCTGTCAGAAGAAGCGGCCGACCTGATCGCCGTGCTGTCTCCGGCCCAGATTATGAAGATTTCCTCCGGCAACATGCTGTTGTGCCGCTTCCGGGTGGACGATGACCTGGTGTGGCAGTTGCTGACCAACCACAACGTGAACAAGGTGGACAACGACAGCACCACCAAGTTGCACGCCAGCATTTTGTTGGCTGGCCGTTTCTCCGAAGCTATTTAAGGAAGCACCATGGCCAGCAAAAGTGTGTTGAATGACGCCAGCCAGGTGGGCCGGGCGGTGGCGCTGATCCAGCTTGGCGCCCGCCTGCAGGTTCTGGAGAGCGAGACCGACCTGTCCTACGAGCGGCTGCTGCGGCTGTACAAGGAAGTGGCGGGGCGTTCGCCTTCCAAGGGCCAATTGCCCTTTTCCACCGACTGGTTCCTGACCTGGCAGCCCAACATCCATTCCTCGCTGTTCCTCAACATCTACGAATACCTGACCAAGGTCAGCGCGCTGGAGCCGATTGACGCGATCATGAAAGCTTACAAGCTTTACAACGAGCAGATCACGGTGTGCGGCATGGAGCCCCTGCTGTCGATCACCCGGGCCTGGCGTCTGGTGAAGTTTGTGGACAACAACATGCTCGGCACCACCAAGTGCAGCAAGTGCGGCGGACATTTTGTGACCGACCCCTACGAAAACGCGCGCCACTTCGAATGTGGCCTGTGCACGCCACCGGCCCGCGCGGGCAAGGGTGTGGCCAGCGGCGGCATCCTGCTGCACTGAGCGATGGAGAGGATTGGCCCCAAAAAGCCAGCCTCTTTCGGTTTTGCCGGCGCCGCCGGCCCTGTCACAATACGCCGATGTTTGTACTGATCGGCTGGCTTGTCGTCATGGGGTGTGTCTTCGGCGTGTTTATCGCGCACGGGGGCAACATCAGCGTGGTGCTGCACGCCCTTCCCTTCGAGTTGATCACCATTGGCGGGGCCACACTGGGGGCCTTTCTGGCCAACAACCAGATGAAAGTGGTCAAGGCCACGGCCAAGGGCCTGGGTGCCTGCTTCAAGGGCAGCAAGTACACCAAGGCGCGCTACATGGAGCTGCTGGCACTGATGTTCGACGTGTTGCAGAAGGCCCGCAAGGAGGGCCTGATGGCCATCGAGAGCGATGTGGAAAATCCGCACGAATCCGCCCTGTTCCAAAAATACGCCGTGGTCGGCAACGACCACCACGTGGTGGAGTTCATTACCGATTACCTGCGCATGATGGTCTCGGGCAACCTCAATGCCCACGAAATCGAATCGCTGATGGACAGCGAGATTGAAACCCACCACCACGAAGAGCATGCGGCGGTCGCTGCGCTTCAGCGGGTCGCCGGCGGCTTGCCGGCCTTCGGTATTGTGGCGGCCGTGCTGGGGGTGGTGAACACCATGGGCTCGGTGGGGCAGCCGCCAGCGGTGCTCGGGGGCATGATTGGCTCCGCCCTGGTGGGCACCTTCCTGGGAATTCTGCTGGCCTATGCCTTTGCTGAGCCGCTGGCCGGCCTGCTGGAGCAGAAGGTGGAAGAGTCCGGCAAGGAGCTGCAATGCATTCGCACCACGCTGCTGGCGAGCATGCAGGGCTACAACCCGTCCACCGCCATTGAATTCGGCCGCAAGGTGCTCTACTCCACCGAACGGCCCACGTTCACGGAGCTGGAAGAACACGTCAAGAAAAAATAGGCCATGGGAGACTGAGCATGGCGGGAGACTCCAAACAGCTTCAGCCTATCATCATCAAGCGGATCAAAAAGACGGGCCATGCTGCGCATGGTGGCGCCTGGAAGATCGCCTACGCCGACTTCGTCACCGCAATGATGGCCTTCTTTCTGCTGATGTGGCTGCTCGGCAGCACCACGGATGGCGACAAAAAAGGCATTTCGGACTATTTCAGCGCGCCCTTGAAAGTGGCGATGAGCGGCGGACAAGGGGCCGGGGCCAGCAACAGTGTCATTACCGGTGGGGGCAACGACCTGACCCAGACCGTGGGCCAGACCAAGAAATCGGATTCGACGGACAAGCCGGGCAAAAAGTCTGCCCGAGAACAGAGACGGCTCGACAACGACAAGAAGGACGCCGAAAAACTAGCGGCCCTGAGCGCCAAGATTGCGGGAATGATCTCCAACAACCCCAAGCTGGCCGAGTTTGCCTCGCAGATCAAGCTGGAAATCACCCCCGACGGGCTGCGCATCCAGATTGTGGACGACCAGAAGCGCCCCATGTTTGACAGCGGCAGCGCCACCGTCAAGCCCTACATGCGCGAGATCCTCAAGGAAATCGGTGCGGCCTTGCTGGAGGTCGACAACAAAATAAGCCTGGACGGCCACACCGACCGCTCCACCTACAGCGGCGGTGCGCGCGGTTACAGCAACTGGGAGCTGTCCGCCGACCGGGCCAATGCATCGCGCCGGGAGCTGTCCGCCATCGGCATGCCCGAGGGAAAGCTGGCCCGGGTGGTGGGCATGGCATCAAGCCTGCCGCTGGACGCTGGCGACCCGGCCGGCGCGAGCAACCGGCGGATCAGCATTCTGGTCATGACGCGGGAAGCCGAGGAGCGGCTGCTTGGCAGCAACCCGCTGTGGGATGGTTCCGATGCAGAGGCCCCCCGGGCGGCTGCCGGCAACCCGCCCAAGTCCTGATGCGGCAATAATTTGCGTCATACTCCCAACCATTGGATATTTGCGTGCGAAGAGGTTCAGGATGGCCCAACAGCTAAGGTTTTTGATCGTTGATGATTTCTCCACGATGCGGCGCATCGTGCGAAACCTGCTCAAGGAAAGTGGCTTTACCGATGCCGACGAGGCGGAAAATGGCATTGTTGCGCTGCAAAAGCTGCGCAACGTCAACTTTGACTTCGTTCTGACCGATATCAACATGGCCGAAATGGGCGGCTTCCAACTGCTGGCCGAAATCAAGCGGGACGAGCGGCTCAAACATATCCCGGTGCTGATGATCTCGGCGGAAGCGCGCAAGGAAGACATCGTGCTCGCCGCCCAGCAGGGCGCTGCCGGCTACATCGTCAAACCCTTTACCAAGGCGACGCTGGAAGACCGGATCAACCATATCCTGATCAAGACCGGCCTGAAGTAATCCACCGGGCCTGTTCGGAACAGGCCGGGCTTTGCCCCTGTTTTCACCCTTTAGCGCGGGGGGTGCCTCACGACAATGGCGGGAACCCAACGGTGACCCCCCATGCAATCAGGCAGCCAAGATCGAAACTTACCGGCATCGGAGCGCAAGCTAAAAAAGGCGCGCGACGAGGGCCAGATCAGCCGTTCGCAAGACCTGTCGCACCTGGCGGTGCTAGGGGTCGGCGGCCTCGCGGTGCTGGTGCTCGCACCCGCGCTTTTCGACCACCTCAAGACGGACATGGCGCGCCAGCTGTCGTTCGACGCAGCCACGCTGCGCTCGGCCGGCGCCATGCTGACGCGGCTCGGCGATGCCACCTCGGTGGGTGTGGCCGGGAGCGCCGCCTTTGCCGGCGTGACGATGACGGCCGCTATCGTGGCCGCGGTGGCTTCGGGTGGCTGGGTACAAAGCCTCAAGCCATTGATGCCCGACTTCAGCCGCATCAACCCCTTGAGCGGCCTTGGGAATATGTTCACCAAGAAAAAGCTGGTCACCACGGCCAAGATGCTGGTGCTGACGGGCATACTTTTTTGCGTTGCCGCAGTGTTTCTTGGAAATGGCATGCAGACCGTGGCTGCGCTGGTGCTGCAGCCCTCGCAATCGGCGATTGCGCAACTGACGCAGTGGATCACCGGCGGCCTGGGCCTGATGCTGCTGGTGCTGCTATTGGCCTCGATGGTGGACGTGCCGCTGCAAAAGTTCCTGCACAAGGAGCAGATGAAGATGTCGCACCAGGAGGTCAAGGAGGAAGGCAAGGAGTCTGACGGCAATCCGCAGATGAAGTCGAGGATGCGCCAGCGCCAGCGCGACAGGGCGCAAAAGAGCAGCGTTAACGCAGTGCCCAAGGCCGACTTTGTCGTGATGAACCCGACCCACTTTGCCGTGGCGATCCGCTACGACGAAAAGACGATGGCGGCACCGCAGGTCATCTCCAAAGGCGCAGACCTGCTGGCCATGCGCATCCGCGACATTGCCAAGCAGCACGCGATTCCGGTGCTGCAGTCGCCGATGCTGGCACGTGCGCTGTATGCCAATGCCGAACTTAACCAGGACATCCCGTCGGCGCTGTATACGGCAGTCGCCCAGGTGCTGGCCTATGTGTACCGCCTGCGCAACGCGATGCAAGGCCTGGGTCCCATGCCGGAAGAAGTGCCGCAACCCGAGGTTCCGCAGGAGCTTGACCCCCTGACCCGGATTGCCCGGCTGGCCAGCGCATGAACGATACCCTGCAGGCTTTGCGCCGCTGGTACGCGGACAACACGGGCGTAGTCCAGGGCGCGGCTGCGCCCATGCTGGTCGTCGCGATCTTGGCCATGATGGTGCTGCCACTGCCGCCGCTGCTGCTCGACGCCTTCTTCACCATCAACATTGCCGTGGCACTGATGGTGATGATGGTGGCGGCCTACATGATCCGGCCACTGGACTTTGCCGCCTTTCCCTCGGTGCTGCTGCTCACCACGCTGATGCGGCTGTCGCTCAACGTGGCGTCCACCCGCGTGGTGCTGCTCGAGGGCCATACTGGTGCCGGGGCGGCAGGCGCGGTGATCGAAGCCTTCGGACATTTCCTGATCGGCGGCAACTTTGCAGTCGGCCTGATTGTGTTTGCCATTCTGGTGGTGATCAACTTTGTGGTGGTGACCAAGGGTTCGGAGCGCATTGCCGAGGTGTCAGCACGCTTCACCCTCGATGCCATGCCCGGCAAGCAGATGGCAGTGGACGCCGACCTCAGTGCCGGACTGATTGACGAAAAAGAAGCCAAACGACGGCGCGCGGAAGTGGGCGAAGAGGCCGAGTTCTTCGGCTCCATGGATGGCGCCTCCAAGTTCGTGCGTGGCGATGCCGTAGCCGGCATCCTGATTCTGCTGATCAATATTTTTGGCGGTTTCGCGGTTGGCATTCTGCAGCACGACCTCACCGCTTCGCAGGCCGCCAATACCTACATCCTGCTGGCGGTGGGCGATGCGCTGGTGGCACAGATTCCGGGCCTGCTGATCTCGGTGGCAGCGGCCATGGTGGTGTCGCGGGTGGGCAAGGACAAGGACATCGGCAAGCAGATCGTGGGACAGATGTTTGTCTCGCCGCGCGTGCTGGGCATCACCGCGGCCATCATGTGCATCGTGGGCCTGATCCCGAACATGCCGCACTTTGTGTTCCTGTCGATTGCTGCGGTGCTGGCCTATGGCACCTGGATGCTGTCACGCAAGGCCGCACAGCCCGATGCGGCTGCCGTGGAGGGCGCAGCAGCCGCGACCGGCGCAGCTGCACCGGACGGTGAAGCAAGCTGGGACGACCTGCAGCCGGTGGACCAGCTCGGACTGGAACTGGGCTACCGCCTGATCGCGCTGGTGGACAAGACCCGCCAGGGCGACCTGCTCAACCGGATCAAGGGCGTGCGGCGCAAGTTTGCCCAGGAGGTGGGGTTCCTTCCGCCGCCGGTGCATGTGCGCGACAACCTGGACCTCAAGCCCAGCGCCTACCGCATCACCCTGCGCGGCGTGATTGTGGGCGAAGGCGAGGCCTTTCCGGGCATGTCGCTGGCGATCAATCCGGGGGGCATCACCACACCGCTGATCGGCACGCCCACCACCGATCCCGCCTTCGGCCTGCCCGCCCACTGGATCGACGAAAAGCAGAAGGAAGCAGCGCAAATGGCCGGATTTACGGTGGTTGATTCCGAGACTGTGATGGCCACCCATTTGTCACACTTGATGCAGGTTCAGGCCTCCAAGCTGCTGAGCCGTACCGAGACCCAACAACTGGTGGAACACGTTGCCAAACTCGCCCCGAAGCTGATTGAAGAAGTCGTTCCCAAAATGGTCTCCATTGCTGTTTTCCAGAAAGTGCTGCAGCTGCTGCTTGACGAGTCGGTGCACATCCGCGATATCCGCACCATCATCGAGTCGATTGCCGAGCATGCCACCACCATCACCGACCCGGTGGAACTGGCCAAGCGGGTGCGCGTGGCGCTGTCGCCGGCCATCGTGCAGCAGATTTACGGTCCGACCCGCGAGCTCAACGTGATTGCCATCGACCCCAGCCTGGAGCGCTTGCTGGTGCAGGCGCTGGGCAGCAGCCAAGGTCCGGCGCTCGACCCTGGGGTGGCCGACCTGCTGACCCGGCATGCCGCAGAAACCGCGCTCAAGCAGGAAGAGCTGGGCGTGCCCGCCTGCCTGCTAGTGCCCGACCCGATTCGCAGCTCTATCGCCCGGCTGGTGCGCCGCGTGGCGCCCCGACTGCAGGTACTGGCACACAGCGAAATTCCCGAAACCCACACCATCCGCATTGGTCCCATCCTTAAAGGTGCCGTATGAACATTCAACGCTTCACAGCCGCCACATCGCGCGAAGCCCTGGCACAAGCGCGCCAGATCTTTGGCGAAAGCACGCTGATCCTGTCCAACCGCACCACCGAAAGTGGCGTCGAAATCGTGGCCACGGCAGAAGACACACTGGCCGTGCTGGACCGTTCAGCGCCCGCAGCCAGCACCACTGGCGGGCCCCGCCCGGCGCCCAATTACAAGGATGTGGCCAGCCAGGCGGAGCAGGACGCCGCGCAAATGGCCATGAGCACGCTGTCGTTCCAGGACTATGTGCGTGAACGGATGATCAAGCGCCGCCACGAGGCGGCGCAGGCTGCCGCCCCGCAGGCGCCCGAGACCAGCAGTGCCAAGGAACGCGCGCCGGTTGCGGCCCCCGCCGCCATCAAGACCTCTGCGGTGTCCAAGTCCCCAGCCGCGTCGGCGGGCGCTGTCGAATCCATCCAGCAGGGCATCGAGCGGGAGCTGAGCTCCATGAAGGAGATGATTGAAGACCGGTTCAACACCCTGCACTGGCTGGGCCAGGCGCGGCAGGATCCGATCCAGTCGAACCTGATGCTCAAGCTGATCCGTGCCGGGTACTCCCCTACCCTGTCGCGCAAAATTCTGGAGCGCATGCCCGAGCGCGGCGACGCGCAGGCCTCGATCCAGTGGGTGATGGACGTGATCGAACGCAACTTGCGCACCGACGCCGGCCTGCCGGCGCTGCACGAGGAAGGCGGTATTTTTGCCCTAATCGGCGCGACCGGCGTGGGCAAGACCACGACGGCCGCCAAGCTCGCCGGCCTGTGCGCGCGCCAGTTCGGCCCGGGCAGCGTGGGCCTGATCACCCTGGACACCTACCGGGTCGGCGCGCAGGAACAACTGCGGGCCTATGGAAAAATGCTAGGCGTTGTGGCCCACCTGGCGCATGACCGTGCGGCACTGGAAGACCTGCTGGGGCTGCTGTCGAACAAAAAGATGGTGTTGATCGACACCACCGGGCTGGCGCCACGCGACCCGCGCAAGCGCGAAATGATGGAACTGCTCGACATTCCCCAGCTCAAGAAGCTGCTGGTGCTCAGCGCCGGCGGGCATGGCGACACGCTCGATGACACGGTGGCCAACTTCAAGTCGCCGACAGGGCAGCAGACCATTATTTCCAAGATTGACGAAGCCGTTAAGCTTGGCCCCGTGATTGACGCCGCCATCCGCCACCAGCTGGTGATCCGCGGCGTGACCACGGGCCAGCGGGTCCCGGAGGACTGGGAGTCTGCGCACGCCGCCAATCTGGTGCGCGCATCGATGCGCACTTCTGGCAGCTCTCCCTACGATCCCAAGATGGGTGACCTGGGCTTTATTTTCAGCCACGCTTCCGGTGCGGCACCGGCACGGGGGTTCCTGGATGCTTGAACTTCCTGCGAACCAGGCGGCCGGTCTGATGGGGCTGGCAACCCTGGCCGGACCCCAAATGGTGTCGCTGGTGAGCCATGGCGACGACCAGACCGAGCTGCCGCTGCTCTGGCAGCTGTGCTGTGCCTGGTCGGAGCTGGGCTATGCGGTCACGGTACTCGATGCCACCCAGGCGGAGTCCGCCGCCCAACCGGGCCTCGAACAAATGATGGAGTACCGGCTCGCCGGCAGCTACGAGCCGCCGGGAGTAGAAGCCGATGCCACGCAGTGGACGATCGTGCCCTGCGCCAAGGGAATACAGAGCCTGTTGCACCCTGGCAGCAGCAACTGGCAGGCACTGGCCCGGGTCGGTCAGCTGTTCGCAGCGGAGACCGTGGTCATCTTGTACGCCGGGGTCGACTGCCTGGTGCGCCTGCTGGGCCACACCGCCGTCAAGCCGCTGCTGTCGGTGTCGGAAGACAAGACCTCCCTGCTGACGAGCTACCTGGCGCTCAAGCGTTTGCTGGTGCAGGGCCGTCTGGAGCCCACCATTTTGAATATGATCAGTGCCGGGGGCAGCAACCTTGCCGTGCGCGGCAAAGTGTCCGCCCACTTGGGCGAATGCGCCCGGAAATTCCTGGGGTATGAGTTGAAGGCCATTGATCTCGATCTGACGCTGGAAGGCCCCTCGCACGGCGCGCGGGTCCGGCGGCTGGCCGCCCGTATGCTGGAGAGTTCCCTCACACTCGGGAACGCCGGTACCCGCGGCTACGGGGCCATGGGCCGCTCGCTGAACGCGATGGGCAGGACCCACTGATGTACACCGCCAAGGGGCAACTCGACCGCAACCTGCTGATCAAGCAGTACCAGCCGCTGGTGCGCCGCCTGGCGCACCACATGATGGCCAAACTGCCTGCGAGCGTGGAAGTCGATGACCTGATCCAGGTCGGCCTGATTGGTCTGGCCGATGCCCTGACGCGCTTTGAAGCCTCGCAGGGGGTGCAGTTCGAAACCTTTGCCACCCAGCGCATCCGGGGGGCCATGCTCGACGAATTGCGTGAGACCGATTGGATGTCGCGCGGCTCGCGCAAGACGCAAAAGGACATTGAAGCCGCCCTGCGCAAAGTAGAGCACCGACTGGGGCGCGGCGCAAAAGAGTCGGAAATCGCCGCCGAGCTCAACATCACGCTGGCCGAATACCAGAGCCTGCTGAGCAAGGTGCGGGGTATTCAGCTGGTCTCGCTGGAAGACCTGACCGGTCGCGGCGACGATGAGGATGTGTTTCTGGACCGGCATGTGGCGGACACGGACGCCGACCCGCTCAACGTGCTGCGGGACCAGCGCCTGCGTGAGTCACTGGTCACGGCCATCAACGCCCTGCCCGAGCGCGAGCAGTACATCATGAGCATGTACTACGAGAAAGACATGAACCTCAAGGAAATTGCTGCGGTGCTCGACGTCACCGAGTCGCGCATCTGCCAGCTGCACAGCCAGGCCATTGCCCGGCTGCGCACCAAGATGCGCACGCACTGATTACAGCCAAAAGGTTCTACAACGTGGCGCGGCTCAGGCCGCCAACACCCGAAACGCACCCGACTGCGGCACCACCGTGCCGTACGTCGAGCGCGGCGCTGCGTAGGTCGACGCGGCAGGCGTGGGCAAGACCACGCGCAGCGCCTGGTCCACATAGGCAGCGCGGCGCGACAACTCCTGCCGCAGCACCTGCATTCCCTTGACCAGGACACCGATGCGCGTACGCATGGCGGGTTCAGTCAGATGCGCGCCGGACGCTTGCAGCCACTGCGCCCAGTCGGTCAGCAGGTTTTGCAGACCCAGGCTGGCGGCCGCCAGAGCGGCGGCATCGCCCTGCGCCAGGACGACAGAAAGCGCGCCGAACTGCTGTTCTACGCGCGCAAGAAATTCAGCTGAAGCGGTCGTTGTCATGGCAGGCCTTGTGCGCCGCAGCGCATGCACAGGCCCGCGCGCGGGCCTAGTTGACGGTGCGCTGGAGCATTTCCTGGGCGTTGGACAGCAGTTTGTCGGCAATCGCCCGCGCGTTGACGGTGTAAGTTCCGTCTTGGATGGCCGCCTTCACGGCCGCCACCTTCTCCACGTCCACATCCGACGCCGCAGTGGCTTCGGGCTTTTCGAGCGCACGCGCCAGGTTGGACACCGACACCGACACCCCAGCCGAAGCCGCGGTGGCCGTGGCGGTATTGCTGGCCGATGCCGTCGATTGGCCCGCTTTCTGGGCGTTGGCGGACGCCGCCTGGCTGACGGAATTGGGGAGATCTGCGGACTGGCCAATTTTCATTACGTTCTCCAAAGCGGCAATAAGTGCTGCCTCGTGCTGTTGCTATCGGCGTGAATTTACCGGACTTTAGGACTTTTCGCACGCTGCGTGCCATTTAGAGCTCGATTTTGACGGTGCGGGTGTCGAGCACCACGCCGGTGGCGATGCGTCCGTTGTCCATGCGGACCCGGGCCGGTTGTCCCACAATGCCGGCAGACAAGGCCTGCGCATCGGCGGACACCTCGAATCCCGCGCCCTGTGCCACCACCTTGACCTGGGCACCCGCCTGAAACACCTGGGCTGGCTTAACCAGGCCCTGGCGCAACGTCTGGCCGGTGCCCATGGCACGGGTGGCGATCTGGCCGACCCAGGCGGCGCGCTCGGCCAGTACCGGGCTGGTTTCCTCGGCCCAGTCTACCTCGGCTGCGACGGCGTCGGTTTCCCGCAGCACTTCGCCGGCGCCGATCTGGGCGCGCACCACCCAGGCGCTGCCCAACACCCGCACCGTGGCGGGCACGGTCACATTCCAATGGGCCATCCCGTCCACACAGCGCAGACCGACGCGGGTCTTGCCCCACAGGCGTACGCCCACTGGCAGGTACGGTTCCACGTTGCCACAGGGCGCGAGCCTGAGCCGGCTGTCCAGGGCGCCGACCGACACTTCGGTGCGCAAGGCCGGGCTGCTGCCGGCCACCGACGCCGCGGCGGTGGTGCGCGCCCATTGCAGGGCCAGGGCCGGGTAATCGGGTTCCGGCCGGCTCTGGGCCTGCGCGCCGGCCAGTGGCAGGAACAGGGCGAGAGCGGCTGCCGCGCGCGCCAGCCGGCGCGTCCAGAGCCGCCACTGCGCTGTGCATCCATTTTTCAAACGCTGTTGCTTGACCACACCCATGTCCTTGTTAGCGGGCACCGCCCAGGGGCACCACGCAATGAACTATAGAGAGTGCAAGGGCTGCCCAGTGTTTGCAATTGCTGCGGAAAACGCCCCCAATTCAAGGCCTAGCAAATTCAAGTTTTTTCCATAATTGCCGGACGTCGAAAAAGCGGATGGCCCTGCAAGCTGCCGCTCGACCCTAACGAGGTGATTGCCATGTTTGCCAATTTGACCAACGGACTGGATTTCCAATCGAAGGCGCTGGTACTGCGCGCGGACCGCCAGCGTCTCATTGCCAGCAACATCGCCAATGCCGACACGCCGGGCTTTGCCGGGCGGGACATCGACTTCAAGGCCGCCATGCGCGACGCCACCGGCGGCGGCAATGGCGCCAGCCTGGCCCTGGCACAGCCCACGGGGGCCGGTGCAGCCCGGGGATTGGCGGGCGGCATCACCAATCCGCAACACATTGCGCTGCAGAGCAGCACCACCAGCCTGGGTTCATCCGGACCTCGGACCGATTACACGGTACCGACCCAGCCGGCGATGGACGGCAACAGTGTTGACCTGGACCGCGAACGGGCCAGCTTTGTGGACAACGCTGTGCGCTACGAAGCCACGTTGCGGTTCATCAACGGGACATCGCGCACCATGCTCAGCGCCATCCAGGGCCAGTAAGGCGCACCCGCTTCCAAAGGAAAACCACCATGTCCATGTTTGCCATCTTCGGCGTCTCCGGCAGCGCCATCAGTTCGCAGTCGCAGCGCCTCAACGTGGTGGCCAGCAACCTGGCCAATGCCGATGCCGTGGCCGGCCCCGATGGCCAGGGTTACAAAAGCCGCCAGGTGGTATTTCAGACCGTGCCACTGGGCTCGGAAGCGTCGGCGGGGGTGAAGGTCAGCGCCATCCAGGAAAGCAATGCGCCGCTGCGCCGGGTGCACAACCCGAGCCACCCGTCTGCCGATACCGACGGCTACGTCACCCAGTCCAACGTCAATCCGGTGGAGGAGATGGTGAACATGATTTCCGCCTCGCGCTCCTACCAGAACAACGTTGAAGTCATGAACACCGCCAAGACCCTGCTGCTCAAAACGCTGCAGATGGGTCAGTAATCCCCCAAGGAATCCCACCATGGTTGCATCCATTACCAGCCCCAGCCCCAGCACCGCCAGCAACCTGAGCGGCAGCACCGCCCTGAGCGGCCAGACCAGCGCGCAGGCCCAGTCCGACCGGTTCCTGAAACTGCTGGTGGCGCAGCTGAACAACCAGGACCCGATGAACCCGATGGACAACGCGCAGATGACCAGCCAAATGGCGCAGATCAATACCGTCTCCGGCATCCAGGAACTCAACGACACCATGAAATCCATGGCAACGCAGTTCGCCGCCATGCAGTCGCTGCAAGGCGCCTCCATGATCGGCCACGCGGTGCTGCTCGATGGCAACACCCTGACGGTAGACGCCGGCGTGGGCAAGGCTGCGATCGACCTGGCGGGCAATGCCGACAACGTCACGGTGCAGGTCAAGGGGGCCAACGGGGCGCTGCTCGACACGCTGCAACTCGGCGCACAGTCCGCCGGGCGGCACAACTTCGAGTGGGACGCGTCCAAGTACCAGGGCACGGGCAGCCCGACCTTCACCGTGGTGGCCAGCCAGGGCAGCCAGAAGGTGGCGGCAACCACCCTGGTGCGCGACACCATTACTTCTGTGAGCACCGGTGCAGCCGGTCTGGGGCTGTCGCTCAAGGGCGGCAGCTCGGTTACCTACGACGCCATCCGGGCCATTCTTTAAACCGAACAGGGACACACACCATGAGCTTTCAAACAGGACTCTCCGGCCTGAACTCCTCCAGCAAGAATCTGGATGTGATCGGCAACAATATTGCCAACGCCAACACGGTGGGCATGAAGTCGTCACGCACCGAGTTTGCCGAGCTGGTGGCCTCTGGCGGCGGCGGCCTCGGTGTGGCGGTGAACACGGTGACCCAGGACTTCGGCCAGGGCGACATCAGCCAGACCGGCAACAGCCTGGACATGGCCATCAACGGCGCCGGCTTTTTCCAGGTGACCAAGCCCGATGGCAGCACGGCATTCACGCGCGATGGCCAGTTCAAGCTTGACAAGGACGGCAACATCGTCTCCAACACCGGTGCCAACCTGATGGGCTACGCCACCGACGCCACCGGCTCGGCCATTGGCGGCACGGTGCAAAAGTTGAGCCTGCCGACAACGGCACCGGTGGCCGCCAACGCAACCACGACCATCAAGGCCGAACTCAACCTCGACGCGCGCGCCCTGACGGCCGCCCAGGCGGCCACCGCGGGCGTCAGTGCCGACCCGCGCTCCAAGTACGGCACCTCAATCAGCGTGTATGACGCGCAAGGGGTGCCGACCTCGGTGAACCTGTACTTTGAGAAGGCGAGCACCAACAGCTGGAACGTGTACCAGAACCTTACCCTTCCCGGCACCTCGCTGGGCACGGTCACGTTCGACGCCAGCGGCAAGGCCACCGCGCCAACGCTGACCGGGGGCGGCATCGGCCTGACCCTGCCAGCCAATACCATCACTTCCGCCAACCCCAACACGCCGGTAATCCCCCCTGCAACCGTGGCCACGCTGCCCCAGGCCATCACGCTCAAGCTCGACGGGGTGACCCAGTTCGGCGTGCCGTTTGCCGTGTCCAACCTGTCGCAAGACGGCTACACCTCGGGCGTGTTCACCGGCCTCAACATTGACGGCAACGGCGTCATCACCACGCGCTACTCCAACGGCCAGTCGCTCAAGACCGGCGGCATGGTGGCGCTGGCGGATTTCCGCAACGACCAGGGCCTGGCGGCGCTGGGCAGCGGCGAATACGTGGCAACCAACAAGTCCGGCCCGGCCATCCTGGGCAAGTCGGCAATCGGCCAGTTTGGCGAATTGCGCACCGGCGCCCTGGAGCAGTCGAACGTGGACCTGACCGCCGAGCTGATCAACATGATGACGGCCCAGCGCAACTACCAGGCCAATGCCCAGACCATCAAGACGCAGGACCAGGTGATGTCGACGCTGGTCAACCTGCGCTGACGCTTGCGCCCCCAACCGCTGAAAGCGCAAGCCCATGGACCGCCTGATTTATACCGCCATGAGCGGGGCCAACGCCGCCGCAAGCCGCCAGGCCATTTTGTCCAACAACCTGGCCAATGCCTCGACCACCGGCTTTCGGGCGCAGCTCGAAACCTACCGCGCCGTGCCGCTGCAGGGCGAGGG
>Ga0007791_10000054_pt1 | contig 26266 bp, 22 predicted proteins | sample CryBogmetaGMA05M_FD_60368 | JGI IMG/M metagenome (GOLD analysis project Ga0007791, IMG submission 60368) | Freshwater microbial communities from Crystal Bog, Wisconsin, USA - MA0.5M | ecosystem: Environmental > Aquatic > Freshwater > Lake | place: Crystal Bog, Wisconsin, USA | collected 2009-07-06 | reverse complement strand
GCCAATACCCTGCTGCGGGCCAACGCCGACCTCTCGCCAGCCCTGATTGCCCGCGCCATTGCGCAGCGCGTGCGCAGGCTCGGACTCGATGCGGATACGGCGGCCCGCATTGATGCCCATCTGGCGGTCCTCGATGCCAAGGAGCGGGCGATGCAGGTCTTGGAGCTGACGGCGGTCGGTGACCGCCAGCCGTGGTTCTGCTCCGGCTGTCCGCACAACACCTCCACCCGCGTGCCCGAGGGCTCGCGCGCCATGGCCGGCATTGGCTGCCACTTCATGGCGCTCTGGATGGACCGCAGCACCTTCGGCTTCACCCAGATGGGTGGCGAAGGCGTGCCCTGGGTGGGGCAGCAGCCCTTCAGCAACGACCGCCACATTTTTGCCAATCTGGGCGACGGCACCTATTTTCACAGTGGTCTGCTGGCGGTGCGCCAGAGCATTGCGGCCGGTGTCAACATCACCTACAAGATTTTGTACAACGACGCGGTGGCCATGACCGGAGGCCAGCAGATCGGCGAGCGACCTGAAGGGCACTCCGTTGTCCAGATTGCCCAGTCCATGCGGGCTGAGGGTGCCATGCGGATTGCAGTTGTCACCGATGAGCCGGAAAAATACGCCGACAGGGCCAGCCTGCCGCCGGGCATTGTCGTGGAGCACCGGGACGCGCTCGATCAAGTCCAGCGCACGTTCCGGGAGATTGCCGGCACGACCGTCATCATTTACGACCAGACCTGTGCCACCGAAAAGCGCCGCCGCCGCCGCAAACGCGGCACCCTGGCGGACCCCGCGACCCGGGTCGTCATCAACGACCTGGTGTGCGAGGGTTGCGGCGACTGCAGCGTGCAAAGCAACTGTGTGAGCGTGGAGCCGCTGGAAACCGAGTTCGGCCGCAAGCGCAGCATCAACCAAAGCACGTGCAACAAGGACCTGTCCTGCACCAAGGGGTTCTGCCCGAGCTTCGTCACGGTGCATGGCGGCCGCTTGCGAAAGCCTGCGCCGGCTACGGCCGGTGGCAGCGGGGCGGGCGGTTCGGTAGCTTGGCCGGAATTGCCGGACCCCCAGGCCGCACCGGGCAGCCAGGAGCCCGGGCGCGTGTGGGGCATTGTGGTGGCCGGGGTCGGCGGCACGGGCGTCATCACGATCGGGCAGTTGCTGGGCATGGCCGCGCATCTGGAGGGCAAGGGCATCGTGACCCAGGATGCCGGGGGCTTGGCGCAAAAAGGCGGGGCCACCTGGAGCCATGTGCTCATCGCCGACCGCCAGGAGCACATCCGCACCACCCGTGTCGGGACGGCATGTGCTGATCTGATGATCGCATGCGACCCGATTGTGGCTGCGGGCAAGGAGACCTTGCTGCGCATGCGCCAGGGGCGCACCCATGTGGCGATCAACGCCCATGGCGCGCCGACCGCAGCGTTTGTAAAGAACCCGGATTGGGTTAACCCGGCGCAGCAATGTCTGCACGATATCGGCCATGCTGTTGGCGAGGCGGGTTGGAGCGCGGTGACCGCCGATGCCATCGCGACCCATTGGCTGGGCGACAGTATCTTTACCAATCCCATGCTGCTGGGCTTTGCATGGCAAAAAGGCTGGATACCGCTGGGGCTGCAGGCCTTGATGCGCGCCATCGAGCTCAATGCCGTGGCCGTTGACAACAACAAGGCCGCCTTCACCTGGGGCCGGCGGGCGGCGGTGGATGCCGCAGCCGTTGAGCGCACGCTGCTAACCGCCCAGGTGGTGGAGTTTGTTCCGCGCCAGCGCCAGACGGTCGAGGCGCTGGTGGCACGCCGGCTCGCGTTTCTTACCGCGTACCAGGATGCCGCCTATGCACAACGGTACCGGTTGCTCGTCGACAAGGTGCACGCAGCCGAGCAGGCGCTGGCACCGTCTCCGGATGGCGGCGCAGCGAACGCCCCGCTGACCGAGGCGGTGGCGCGCAATTTTTTCAAACTGATGGCCTACAAGGACGAGTACGAGGTTGCGCGCTTGCACACCGATGGCGCCTTCGCTGCCCGTATCGCGCGCATGTTTGAAGGCGATGTCATGCTGAATTACCACCTGGCCCCACCTCTGCTGGCCCGGCGCAATGACAAAGGCGAGTTGCAAAAATCCCGGTTCGGGCCCTGGATGCACACGGCATTGCGGCTGCTGGCGCCGCTGAAGGTGCTGCGGGCCACGCCCTTGGACGTTTTTGGCTACAGCGCAGAGCGGCGAGAAGAGCGCGCGCTCATCACGCAGTACCAGCAGGCCATTGAATCGCTGCTACCGGGCCTGACCCGCGCCAACAGGGACAATGCTGCGGCGTTTGCCCGGGTTCCGGAGCAGATTCGGGGTTATGGCCACGTCAAGGCGCGTCATCTGGCGGCGGCGCGGGTTCAATGGCAGCGCTTGCTGGCGCACTATCACCACCCGGAGCTCGCCGAATCCGCCCAGGCTGCCTAGCACCGGGCTGACAAAACCCTGCGTTTCGAAGGCTTGACCACCCGCATACAATCGGCGCCTGTCTCGCCAGCGACTGGCGTCCGTGTTTCGACCCGTTTTGTGGAGTTTGCCCGTGTTCATTGCTTCTGCCTTTGCCCAAACTGCCCCGGCTGCCACTGGCGGCGATATGCAGTCCTCCCTGATGAGCATGCTGCCGCTGGTTCTGATGTTCGTGGTGCTGTACTTCGTCATGATCCGACCGCAGATGAACAAGCAGAAAGAGCACAAGGCCATGATTGATGCCCTGGCCAAGGGTGACGAGGTCGTGACCGCCGGTGGCGTGCTGGGACGGGTGTCAAAGATGGGCGAGAGCTACGTCGGCCTGGAGGTCGCGGCCGGTGTGGAAGTGCAGGTGCAGCGCAGCGCGGTCGTGCAGGTGCTGCCCAAGGGCTCCATCAAGTAACCCCCAAGCCAGCGAGCGACGATGAACCGTTACCCGGTCTGGAAATACGCGATCATTCTGGTCGCGCTAGTGGTGGGCGGCTTGTACGCCTTGCCCAACCTCTTTGGTGAAGCGCCGGCGGTGCAAGTTTCGGTGGCCAAGGCGGGTCTGAAACTCGATGCACAGGCACTGCTGCGTGTGGAGGAAGCCCTCAAGGGTGCTGGCATCAGCGCGGATGCAGTGGCGCTGGAGGCGAATTCGATCAAGGCCCGCTTTGCCAACACCGATGCCCAACTCAAGGCCAAGGATGTGATCCAAAAGGCGCTCAATCTCGACCCCGCCAGTGCGGGCTACGTGGTTGCACTCAATTTGCTGTCGCGCTCGCCGGCGTGGCTGACAGCCTTGCATGCTTCTCCCATGTACCTGGGGCTGGACCTGCGCGGTGGTGTGCATTTCATGCTGCAGGTGGACATGCAGGCAGCGCTCTCCAAGCGCGCCGAATCGTTGGCGGGTGATATTCGCACTGTGCTGCGTGAAAAGAACATTCGCCATGGCGGTATCAGCCGCGAGGGACAGACCATCGCTATCCGTTTCCGCGACACCCAGGCCATGGAATCGGCCCGGCGCGTGGTGCAGGACCAGTTCGCCGAGTTGAGCACGGTGGAAGCGCCCGACGGTGCAGAATTCCGGATGCTGGCTTCGATAAAGCCAGTGGCCGCCCGCACTGTGCAGGACCAGGCGCTCAAGCAGAACATCACGACCCTGCACAACCGCATCAATGAGCTCGGTGTTGCCGAGCCGGTGATCCAGCAACAGGGACTTGACCGCATTGTGGTTCAGCTCCCAGGTGTGCAGGACACGGCCAAGGCCAAGGACATTCTGGGCCGCACGGCCACGCTGGAGATTCGCATGGTCGACGAAGGCAGCGAAGCCCGTGCCGCCGAGTCTGGCAGCGGGCCTGTGCCATTTGGTTCGGAGCGTTTCCTGGAGCGCAATGGCCAAGCGGTGGTGGTCAAGAAACAGGTGCTGCTGACGGGTGACAACCTCACCGACGCGCAGCCCGGGTTTGACAACCAGACGCAGGAGGCCGCCGTGCACCTGACGCTCGACGCCAAGGGCGCGCGGATTTTTCGCGATGTCACCCGGGAAAGCGTGGGCAAGCGCATGGCCATTCTGCTGTTTGAAAAAGGCAAGGGCGAAGTCGTCACGGCCCCCGTCATCCGGTCCGAGATCGGTGGCGGACGGGTGCAAATTTCCGGGCGCATGACCACGGTGGAAGCAGCGGACACGGCGTTGCTGCTGCGGGCTGGTTCGCTGGCAGCACCGATGGAAATTATTGAGGAGCGCACCATCGGCCCGTCGCTGGGCGCCGAAAACATCGCCAAGGGATTCAACAGTGTCACGTGGGGGTTTGTGGCCGTTGCCACCTTCATGTGCCTCTACTACATGCTGTTCGGAGTCATATCGAGTGTGGCGCTGGCCTTCAACCTCTTGCTCTTGGTGGCGGTTCTGTCGATGCTGCAGGCCACACTGACCCTGCCGGGCATGGCCGCTATGGCGCTGGTTCTGGGCATGGCGATCGATGCCAATGTGCTGATCAACGAACGGGTGCGTGAGGAACTGCGCAACGGCGCCACGCCGCAGGCTGCCATCCACGCGGGCTACGACCGGGCCTGGGCCACCATCATCGACTCCAATGTCACGACGCTGATTGCCGGGCTGGCCCTGCTGGCCTTTGGTTCCGGGCCGGTGCGCGGTTTTGCAGTGGTCCATTGCCTGGGTATTCTCACCAGCATGTTTTCCGGCGTCTTCTTTTCCCGTGGTGTTGTGAATGTGTGGTACGGACGCCAGAAGAAGCTCAAGGGCATTTCCATTGGCACTGTCTGGCGGCCTGATGCCAGCCCGCAAACCATTTCAGGCTAAGGGCAGAAGACATGGAATTTTTCAAAATCCGTCGCGATATTCCCTTCATGCGGCATGCGCTGGTGTTCAACGCGGTGTCAGCGCTGACCTTCTTCGCTGCTGTGTTCTTCCTGTTTTCACGCGGCTTGCATCTCTCGGTGGAGTTCACCGGCGGTACGCTGATGGAGGTCAGCTATTCCCAGCCCGCCGACCTGCAGGGAATCCGGACCACGGTGGCCGGCTTGGGCGTCAGCGACGTGCAGGTTCAAAACTTCGGTACGGCGCAGGACGTGCTGATTCGCATGCCGGTACAAAAGGGCAGCAACACAGCCCAGCAAAGCGACAAGGTGATGGCGGCACTCAAGGTTGCAGACCCGTCTGCCAACCTGCGCCGCACCGAGTTCGTTGGTCCGCAGGTCGGGGATGAGCTTGCGGCCGACGGGCTCAAAGCCCTAGCCTTCGTGGTGCTGGGCATCATGGCCTACTTGGCAATCCGCTTTGAATGGAAGTTTGCGGTGGCCGCCATCATCGCCAATTTGCACGATGTCATCATCATCCTGGGCTTCTTTGCATTTTTCCAGTGGGAATTCTCGCTTCCCGTGCTGGCAGCGGTGCTGGCCGTGCTGGGGTACTCGGTCAACGAGTCGGTTGTCATCTTTGACCGGATCCGGGAGAACTTCCGGCGCTACCGCAAAATGAGCACGGTGGAGACGATCGACAATGCAATCACTTCGACCATCAGCCGGACCATCATCACCCACGGCTCCACCCAGTTGATGGTGCTGTCCATGCTGCTGTTTGGCGGCGCTACGCTGCACTACTTTGCGCTGGCGTTGACGATTGGCATTCTTTTCGGCATTTATTCGTCGGTATTTGTTGCGGCTGCGATCGCCATGTGGCTGGGGATCAAGCGGGAAGACCTGATCAAGGCAGCGGTCAAAAAGGACACCGATCCGAACGACCCCCACGCGGGCGCCGCTGTTTAGTACCTACTGAAACATGCATCCGTCCTCCCGCTCGTCGCCAGAATTGCAACTCGGCCAGACGTTGCGCGAGCACTTCGTCACCGAGCTCGACAAGGTTGCCTATCTGCTTGGTGACGCGGTCCAGTTGCAATTTTCTACCTCCCAAGAGGGCTCGTTTGACCGCAAACGCGAGACCCCGGAGGACCGCGAGAACCGACTGGCTTTCGACCGCGCCCGGCCACTCTGGGTCAATGCCATCAAAAAAGAGTGGCGCAGCAGCCTGAAGCGGTCTGCCGCCCAGAGCCCCGCAAAGTTCACCGAATTTTCTTCGCTCCAGCTGGTCAGCGCAGAGTCGCAGGACAACACGGTGCTGGCCTCGCGCCTGTCCCGCATGGTCCAGGAAAAGGTGCACCTGGAATTTGATGACCTGCGCGTGCGTATGAAGCGGCTGGAAAGTCTGCAGGAGCTCGATGGACGCGATGTGTTTCGCGCAGAGGTCCTGATCGGGCCCCTGGTCGAGCAGTGGTTCCAGTCCGGCATGTCCCGGGAAGCCTGGTCTGCTGCCGAGACGGCTCTCGAGCGCGCCCTGGTAGAGCAACTCAATGCGGCCTACCGCACCATCAATGCCTTGCTGATCAGCAAGGACGTCCTGGCGACCATTGAACTGGAAGACCGTCTCGGGCGGCCTGTGCTGCGCGGGACTGCGGGGGGCGATTCGCGTCCCGACGCCTTGGCGCCGCCGGAGCCGCAGGTGGAGGCTCCATTGGATTCCCCAGCTGCACCGCAGGCGGTCGACTTTGCCCCGGCGCGTGCCATGTACTCTGCCCCGGCGCGTGCCATGGCTGCAGACGCGACCCCGCAGGAGCGGGCCCGTGGCCGCGCCCAGGATGTGCTGGAGCAGGTGAAGAAGTTTTTTGTCAACCAGGGTGGCGGCACGCTCCCGGGGACCGGGACCGCGCAGGTGTCACCGCGGCTGGCCCAGGCGCTCGCGCCGCGCGCTCTGCCGCCTGTCTACTCGGGTTCCGCTGCCGATGCGCGTAGCCCTGCCGGCGTGGCCCGGGTTGCAGACGGTTTGCGCGAACAGAGCGCTGCCCTGAAAAAGGCCGCTGCCACCCAAGGGGAGCGGGCGACGATCGAAATCGTCACGTTGATGTTCCAGGCCATTCTGGCGGAAGAGCGTATTCCGCCGAGCATTCGCCTGTGGTTTGCCCGGTTGCAGATGCCGGTGCTGCGGGTGGCGCTTGCAGACCCCGATTTCTTCGCCTCTCCCGACCATCCTGCGCGCTTGCTCATCGACCGGATGGGGTCCTGTGTGATGGGATTTGATGACAGCACCCTGGAGGTCACCGTGATGGCCGCGGAGGTCAAGCGGGTGGTGCAGGTGATCGAGCAATACCCGGAGACCGGTGCCAAGGTTTTTACGCTGGTTTACAAGGAATTCCAGGAATTCCTGGAGAAATTCCTGAGCGAAAAGGGCAGCAACCAGGTCGTGGCCAGCGTGGCGCAGCAGGTGGAGAAAAAGGAAACGCTGGCAATCCAGTTCACGATTGAATTGCGCAAGCTCCTTGAGGGTGCGCCGGTTCCGGACCAGGTTCGCGAATACCTGTTCAAGGTATGGGCCGAAGTACTGGCGCTGGCGGCCCTGCGCAAGGGCCTCAAGCACAGCGAGACGCTGATGTTCAAACGCTCCGCCACCGATCTCGTGTGGGCCGCCGGTGACAAGCCCGACCGTGCCGACCGAGCCCGCGTGATTGATGCCTTGCCGGATCTGCTCGCGCGCCTGCGCTCTGGCATGACCATGATTGGTGTCGCCCCGGAGATCCAGGAGGCCCATGCGCTGAAAATTACGGATGCCTTGGCGCAGGCCTTTCGCGCCAAGACGCTGCCGGTGCCTGCGAACCAGCTGGACGCCTTGGCCCAGCGTTTCAACAGCCTGGAAGAGTTTGTCAGCAAGGACGAAGAGGAAGCCGGGCAGATGCCCTTGAATGCGCAAAGCATTGCCACCATGCTCGGTTCAGACGCCTCCGCCGTCGATGTGCTGGCAGACGATGATGCCAAGCCGACGCCGGCGATGCTGCTGTGGGCTGGTGAGTTGCCGCTGGGCTCCTGGTACACCCTCAACTACGGTGGCCGGGTCGAGCCGGTTCAGCTGGTATGGCGAAGTGAGAAGAAGCACTTCAATCTGTTCGGGGTCAAATCAGGCCGCAGCTTCCTGATCCAGTCCAAAAAAACAGCCTCCCTGCTGCAGGGCGGTCTGCTCACACCGGGCGAAGAAGAAACGATCACGCTGCGTGCAACGCGCGTGGCAGTGACGCAGCTGCAATCCTTGCCGGATATTTTCTAGCCCACGAGGTTGCGTGGGGCTGCGGTATTGCGGTCAGTGCGGGACCCGCTGCGACGTGTCGTCGCATAGTTCATCGAGTACCAGGGCATCGGGCTCATAACCAAATCGCCAGTACACCATCAGGATGATGATCTTCAGGTCGTTCAAGGCCGTCGGCTGCCCTGCAGCGGCCGTGGCCCGTTCTATGACCACTTCGCGCATGTGCGCCGGTAGTGCGCCCGCCGACTCCAGGAACTGGATGAATCGCAGTGCCCGGGAACCCAGTTGCGCCTGCTCCCGTGCCGGGTAGATGCGCACACTGCTGGGGTCTGGTTGCACCAGCCAGGGCTTCAGGGGCGAGGGATGGGCGGCGCTGTCGAGGCCGTGCAGCCACGAAAGCGCCGCCTCGACCTGGGTCCGCTCGAAGCCGACGCCCTGAAGCTGTCGCTCGATATGCCCGAGCTTCGGGTAGGCGGTGCCGGCTGCGTAGTGGTCGTAAACAAATGTCAGGACATCAAACATGCAGATAAATGTAGCGCAGAAAAACGCATGCAGGCACGGTTGCCGGACTTCCCCTGTTATTCCAGCGTTCAGGCTGGCCTTGGCCCCGCCTGGGCTGTTCAGGCGCGCACCACCCGCACGAACAAACCACCAGGCATGCGCACCGCATGCCCTTGCAACTCCAGTTCCATCAAACCCGCCTGCAGTGCGGCGGTGGGCATACCGGTTCGGGCCTGTAGCGTATCGAGGTCTACCGGGTCAAAGCCCAGCGCCCCGAGCAGCGCAGGTTCGGCTGGCGCACTGGCCACAGATTGCGGTAGCGGCAGCTCGGCTTGCCTATGACCGCCGTCCGGAGCCGCACCTGCAGTCGTAGGCGCGGCAAGCTGCAACTCTTCGAGCACATCCTGTGCGCTTTCTACCAGCTTGGCTCCCTGCTTAATCAGGGCATGGCAACCGCGGGCCTGCGTCGCGTGAATCGAGCCGGGAATGGCAAATACTTCGCGCCCCTGTTCTGCTGCCAGCCTGGCGGTGATCAGGGAGCCCGACTGCAAGGCCGCTTCCACCACCAGAGCACCCCGCGAAAGTCCGGAAATGATGCGGTTGCGCTGCGGGAAATTCGCCGCCAAAGGCGGTGTTCCCAGTGCATATTCGCTGAGCAGGACACCCTGCTCAGCTATCCGGTGTGCCAGGCCGCGGTGCGCCTTCGGGTAGACCCGGTCAAGCCCGGTTCCGACCACGGCCACCGTGGGAATGCGCTGGGCCACAGCGCCCTCCAGGGCGCCTTCGTGGGCGGCGCCGTCGATGCCCAGCGCCAGTCCGGACACGATGGTCAGCCCGGATTGCGCCAGCACCATGGAGAACTGCCGGGCGTTGACCAGCCCCTGGGGTGTCGGATTGCGGCTGCCGACCACGGCCAGCCCCACGGTATGCGACGCGTTGAGACCGTCGCCGCCCCAGGCCGTTGCAGTCCCCATCGCGTACAACAGCAAGGGCGGGTCCTCGGTCTCGAGCAGCAGGCGCGGGTAGTCCGGGTCATCCAGAGCCCAGACCCGGCGCGTCAGGGGCTGCTCCTGCAGCCAGGCCCAGGTGGTGTCCACCAAGGGCAGCCAACCCTCGGGCGCCTGGCCCAGCGCCTCAGCCTGTGCCGGACTGACGACGGTAGCGAGTGCGGCGGCGGATTGCGAAAAAATGCTGGCAGGCAGGCCAAAGGCCTTCAGCAAGCGCCGCGCTGCCGCAGGTCCGACGCCAGGGGTAAGTTGCAAGCGCAACCACAGGGACAGGTCATCGTGGTGCATGCCGGTTCGCCGCGTTGTGTGCGCCCACCTGTGCGTCCGTCAGCGCGGCGCAGCCAGTCGGTCTCCGACCCGCACGGAGTCGGTGATCTCAAGGATCAGTCCGTAGGACAGGCGCTCAAACGGCCGGAACACCATGAGCAAGCCATTGCGTTCGTTGGGCAATTTCAGCAACGGCCGTTCCTCATCCTGCTTGTCCGTGACGCGGGCGCCGTTCTTCAGGATCGCCAGCACCATGCCGGCCTCCAGCCCATCCCGGGTTCCGCGGTTGATCGTCACCACCTGGTTTTGGGCCGCGTTGACCACCGCAGTGCCATACACCGAGACGATGCGGCCCTCCAGTGTTCCTTTGGGCGCGCGCGGCGTGTAGGTTTGCACCATGCGCACCGGCTCGGGAAACAGGCGGTCGCCGACCCGGATCTCTTCCTTGGCGCTCACGATGTCAATGGTCGCTGGAACGATGGCGGTGCTGCGTTGGCCCTCGGTATCCGTAACTTCTGTCGTGGTTTCGCTGCGCACCAGCGTCGCCAGACCGGTGTAAGCCGCCTCGTAACCCAGAACCTCACCGGTGTCGGGGTCCTTGAGTGCAGTGGCAGTCCGGTAGACGCGGAACTGCTTCTCCCGCGCCTTGTCGTCCATCAGGGGGGCGCCGTTGGGTCCCCGCGCATACGCCCGGTCCCCCCGGGTCAGCAGGACCCGGCCCTCCTGGGCCGAGACGATTCTGGGCGCGTTGGCATACTCCGGCTCCGTGATGATGATCGGTTCCGTCAGGAAAGGCTCAATGGAGTTGGCATTCAGGGTGGGCAAAGCAACATCGGGCAAGGGGCTGGACCGGATCCGTGGTGACAATTTGACGGTTGTCACCGGCGACTCCTGGGCGGAGGCACTGGCGACCCGCAACAGCGCGGTTCCGTTGCCGCGAACCAGTTCCAGACGCTGCCCCGGATAAATCCGGTGCGGGTTTTTGATCTCGGAGAGGTTCATGCCCCAAAGCTCCGGCCAGCGCCAGGGGCTTTTCAGGAAAAGCCTGGAGATTGCCCACAGCGTATCGCCGCCTTTGACCAAATAGCTTGCGGGCGCATCGGCAGCGAGGTCCCCCGGCGGAACCCCCTTTTGTGCAGTCTCGGTCGCCGTAGCCTTTTGCACGGCAGAAACAGATAACTCCTGCGCCCATGCGGGTGTAACGGCCAGCGCCAGGGCCAGCGCCGAGCGGGTGGCGATCGTGATGGCGGCCAGTGCCAGCCGGTTTGTTGTCATTGCTTGCTACCGTCCCCGAAAAATATTGCGCTAGTTTACGAATGATTTTGCGCCCAAGCCCCTGCAGGGGCAACGATTTTCTGCCGCAGCCGCAGCGGTGCCCGCAAAACTGGCGAAAATGGTGTTCTGTCCCCCCGCGAAATATGTCCTTACTCCCGATTCTTTGCTACCCCGATCCCAAGCTGCACAAGGTTGCGAAACCCGTGGCGGCGGTGGATACACGCATCCAGACCCTTGTGGTCGACATGCTCGAAACGATGTACGAGGCCAAGGGCATCGGACTGGCTGCAACCCAGATTGACGTGCATGAGCGTCTGATCGTGATTGATGTGTCCGAGCAGCGGAACCAGCCCCTGGTGCTGATCAACCCGCAAATCGTCTGGACCAGCCCGCAGACCCACATCAACGAAGAGGGTTGCCTGTCGGTGCCGGGAATTTACGATGGCGTGGAGCGCTTTGATGCGGTGCATGTGACGGCCCTGGATGAGAAAGGCCAGCACCGGACGGTGCAGGCCGAAGCCCTGCTGGCCGTGTGCATCCAGCACGAGATGGACCATTTGCTCGGCAAGGTGTTCGTCGAGTACCTGTCGCCTCTCAAGCGCAACCGGATCAAGACCAAGATGCGCAAGCTCCAGCGCGAGGATGCGCGTTGAGGGTTGCCTTTGCCGGGACGCCAGAGTTTGCCCGGGTTGCACTCGATCACCTGCAGCAGGCGGGCCACACCATCGTTTTGGTACTGTGCCAGCCTGACCGTCCTGCCGGTCGGGGCATGAAACTGCAGGCCTGTGCCGTCAAGCAATTTGCCCAGGCGCATCAACTGCCGGTGATTCAGCCGCGAAGCCTGCGCCTCGATGGAAAGTTTGCGCCAGATGCGCTTGCCGCCCGGCAGGCGATCACCGCCGCCAAAGCCGATGTGATGGTGGTGGCGGCCTACGGGCTGCTGCTACCACAGTGGGTGCTCGAAGACATGGGCGGTTCGCCTGGCCGCCACGGGTGTCTGAACATCCATGCATCCCTGTTGCCACGCTGGCGCGGCGCCGCTCCTATCCACCGGGCGATCGAAGCTGGTGATGCCCTGACCGGTGTCACCATCATGCAAATGGATGCCGGGCTCGATACCGGCGACTTGCTGTTGACCCAGGTGCTGCCCATCGCTGACACGGACACGACGGCGGGCTTGCATGACACACTGGCTGAATGCGGCGCGTCCCTGATGGTGCAGACGCTCCAGGCCCTGGAGAATGGCCAGCCACTGGCGCCGCGCAAGCAGCCACCCGAGGGCGTCACCTATGCGCACAAAGTGGAGAAGGCAGAGGCGGCGATCGATTGGCGCACTGGCGCAGCGGCCATTGTTCGTCGGGTGCGCGCTTTCAATCCGTTTCCGGTTGCCAGCTTTTCCCTGCAAGGTGAGGCGATCAAGGTGTGGGCTGCCGAGGTGGTAGAGGCCGAACCGGCAGCGCAGTGCGGCACAGTCGTCGCAGTGGATGACGCGGGCATATGGGTCGCGGCCCTGCGTTCGATGGTCCGGATCGTTGAATTGCAGCGCCCGGGCGGCAGACGCCTGCGGAGTGCAGAATTTTTGCGCGGCTTTGCCCTGCATCCCGGTACGCAGCTCGATCTGCCTGACGCAATGGCCCGCTGATGTTTTTTCTCAAAGCCAACTTCCGCCATGCGGAGTTCCGTCAGGGGTTCAAGGAAATGGGTTCCGTGGCGCCCGGCATTGCCGCCTGGGGTCTGATGACCGGCGTGGCCATGGTCAAGTCTGGCATGGGCACCCTGGATGCCCTCTTCATGGCCGTGACAGTATTTGCCGGCAGTTCCCAGTTGGCGGCCACGCCCTTGCTGATGGCGGGTGCGCCGATGTGGGTGATTCTGGCTACGGCGTTTTGCGTCAACCTGCGCTTTGTGGTGTTCAGCGCACAGCTTCGGCCTTACGTCATGCATTTGCCCCTGTGGCAGCGCCTGGTGACCGGGTATTTCACGGCTGATATCACTTATGTGATGTTTGTCAAACGGTATCCGCTGCCGGCGCAGGACGCGGCAGGCCGTGCGGCCCAAATGGCCTACATGGCCGGCAGTGGTTGCCTCAATTGGGTCAGCTGGATTATTCCGAGTGTGCTCGGAGTTGTGCTGGCCAACGGCGTTCCACCCCAATGGGGCCTGGGTTTCGCTGGCATTCTGGCGCTGCTGGGCATGACCTGCGCCCTGGCGTCGAGCCGCCTGCGCTGGGTGGCTGCGGCTGCGGCAGCCGTCGCTGGCGTGGCTACCTATGGCCTCCCGTTCAAGCTCAATATTCTGGTGGGCATAGCTGCTGCGGTCGTGCTTTGTATGGCGTTGGAAAAGCGCGTGCTGCCTGCCGCCGCGCCTGGTGAAGGTTCCTAGCGATGGACGCGCTCTGGCAAGGCCACACCGGGCTCTGGACGCTGCTCACCATTGCGGCGATGGCATGCATCACGGTCATTTCCCGTTCGTTCTTTTTCATCTCCAGCAAGCCCTGGGTGCTGCCGCAGTGGGTCCAGCGCGGGCTCCAGTACGCACCGATCGCCGCGCTAGCTGCAGTGATCACCCCCGAGATTGTGATGAGCCACGGCACGCTGACGGGCACCCTGCAAGACGCTCGCCTGTACGCTGCCGCGGCGGGCGTGGCCTACTATTTCTGGCGCCGTGGTGCCGGCCAGGCGGTTCTGGGTACCATTGTGGTGGGCATGGCGGTGTACCTGCCCCTGCATGTAGGCTTGGGCTGGTAGTCCGTGACAATGCGTCCCGGACGTCGCGCCCGGCTGCTTGCCCTTTGTAACTTTTCCAAAAGAGATCTGCCATGAACGTTCTTCGATTTTCGGACTTGTGCGCCCAGGGGCTGGTGGCGGGCAAACGGGTTTTCATTCGAGCCGACCTCAATGTGCCGCAGGATGGCGCCGGCCACATCACCGAAGACACGCGCATCCGTGCCAGCATCCCCTGCATTGAAATGGCCTTGCAGGCGGGCGCCGCGGTGATGGTGACCTCCCACCTCGGCCGGCCCACGGAAGGCGCCTTCAAGCCCGAAGATTCCCTGGCGCCTGTAGGCCGGCGCATGTCCGAGTTGATGCACCGTGCGGTACCCTTGCTGGCTGATTGGACCGAGGGCGTCGCGGTCGCTCCGGGGCAACTGGTCATGCTGGAAAATTGCCGCCTCAACCCGGGTGAAAAGAAAAATGCCGAAGCGCTGGCGCGCAAGATGGCGGCGCTGTGCAATATTTTTGTGCACGATGCGTTTGGTACTGCCCACCGTGCCGAGGCCAGCACCTATGGAATTGCCGAGTACGCGCCGCTGGCCTGTGCCGGCCCGTTGCTGGCCGCCGAGATGGATGCCATTTCTCAGGCGCTGCTGGCACCCCGGCGTCCACTGGTGGCGATTGTTGCGGGCTCCAAGGTTTCGACCAAGCTGACGATTCTGCAAAGCCTGGCGGCCAAGGTCGACCAGCTCATTGTCGGCGGCGGCATTGCCAACACCTTCATGCTGGCCGCCGGTTTGAAGATCGGCAAGAGCCTGGCAGAGCCCGACCTGGTGCCACAGGCCCTTGCGGTGATGGATGCCATGCGTGCGCGGGGGGCTGCAGTGCCTATCCCCAGCGATGTGGTGACCGCCAAAACTTTTGCGCCAGACGCCGTGGCGACCCTCAAGGCGGCAACCGACGTGGCCAACGACGACCTGATTCTCGACATTGGACCGCAGACGGCGCAGGCGCTGGCGCTTCAACTCGCCGGCGCTGGCACCATTGTCTGGAATGGCCCGGTCGGCGTGTTTGAGTTCCCTGCCTTTGAAAATGGCACACGCACCCTGGCCCGGGCCATTGCAGCCTCCAGCGCATTTTCAATCGCCGGCGGTGGCGACACCCTCGCAGCCATTGCCAAGTACGGCATCGAAGCGCAAATCGGCTATATCTCCACCGGTGGCGGGGCCTTCCTCGAAGTGCTGGAAGGCAAGACCCTGCCGGCTTTCGAGATTCTGGCGCGCCGCGCCGGTGCAGCCCTCCCAGCGGTTTAACAATTCCGCCCCTTCCATCTCTGGAGAAACTTCCCATGCCCCGTCGCGCCACCAAAATTGTTGCCACTCTGGGCCCCGCTTCGAGCGACCCTGCCCTGCTCGAGCAAATGATCCGTGCCGGGGTCAACGTGGTCCGGCTCAATTTCAGCCACGGCACGGCGCAGGACCACATGGACCGGGCGCGACTGGTGCGCGAGGCGGCGCAGCGTGCCGGGCGTGAAGTGGCCATCATGGCCGACCTGCAGGGCCCCAAGATTCGCGTCGGCAAGTTTGCCGAGGGCAAGGTGCTGTTGCAACCGGGACAGAAATTTATTCTGGACGCCAAGCGCACCCAGCCAGGGGACATTGACGGCGTGGGCCTGGACTACAAGGCGCTGCCGCAGGAGGTGAAGGCGGGTGACGTACTGCTGCTCAACGACGGACTGATCGTCATCGTGGTCGACAGTGTCAAGGCCGATGCCGTCTACACCACCGTCCGGGTGGGCGGTGAACTGTCCAACAACAAGGGCATCAACAAGCAGGGCGGCGGACTCACCGCTCCGGCCCTGACTGGCAAGGACATGGAGGACATCCGCACCGCGATGAGCTTTCAGGCCGACTATGTGGCCGTGAGTTTTCCCAAGAACGCCACCGACATGGAAATGGCACGCCAGCTGTGCAACGTCGCTGCAGCCGAGTTCAACCACAAGCCCGGGCTGATCGCCAAGATCGAACGGGCCGAAGCGATCCCCAAACTGCTGGAAATACTGCTGGCCAGCGACGGCATCATGGTGGCCCGCGGCGATCTCGCTGTCGAAGTTGGCAATGCCATTGTGCCGGCGTTGCAAAAGCGCATGATCAAGTTGGCGCGCGAGCATGACAAGGTGGTGATCACTGCCACGCAGATGATGGAATCCATGATCGTCAACCCGGTGCCTACCCGCGCCGAGGTCAGTGATGTTGCCAACGCCGTGCTCGACGGCACCGACGCCGTGATGCTGTCGGCCGAAACAGCAGCGGGCAAGTACCCGTTGGAAACGGTGGTCGAGATGGCCAAGATTTGCCACGCCGCGGAGGGCTCCGAAGACTTTGAGCTCGAAGCCGATTTCACCGGCAAGACGTTCGAGCGCATCGACCAGTCGATCGCCATGGGCGCCCTGTTCACGGCCCACCACCTCGGGGCCAAGGCGATCGTGGCCATGACCGACAGCGGCTCCACGCCATTGTGGATGAGCCGCCACCTGATCCAGGTACCGATTTACGCCGTGACCGCCAAGGTGGCAACCCAGCGCAAGATGGCCCTGTACCGCAATGTGCGGCCCCTTTTCGTGGACACCAGCGCGGACCGCGACACCGCCTTGCGCGAGGCAGAGAGTTACCTCAAGTCGCGTGGCATTGTCCAGGCCGGTGATATCTATGCCATCACGTTTGGCGAGCCCATGGGCGCCCCGGGGGGCACCAATATGCTCAAGATTTGCCAGGTCGGTTGAGCCGCCACCGCAGTTAGAATTCTTGCGTGGTAATAGTTACCACGCCGTTACCTTGCGGTAGCGCATCGGTTTCTCAATTTCCCCGGGGATCAACTATGGCACTTGTTTCCATGCGCGAACTGCTCGACCATGCGGCAGTCAACGGCTACGGCATTCCGGCTTTCAATGTCAACAACCTGGAGCAGGTCCAGGCCGTGATGGAGGCCGCCAGGGAAGTCGGCTCCCCCGTGATCCTGCAGGCCAGCGCTGGCGCGCGCAAGTATGCGGGCGAAGCGTTCATCAAGCACCTGATTGCCGCTGCGATCGAGACCTATCCCCAGATCCCGCTGGTAATGCACCAGGACCATGGCCAGAGCCCGGATGTCTGCCAGAGCGCGATCAACCTCGGATTCAGCTCGGTGATGATGGACGGCAGTCTGGAGGCCGATGGCAAATCGATTGCCAGCTACGAATACAACGTGGCGGTGACCCGCAAGGTTGTGGCCATGGCCCACGCCACGGGCGTGACCGTGGAGGGGGAGCTCGGCTGCCTGGGCTCGCTGGAAACCATGAAAGGTGACAAGGAAGATGGCCACGGCACGGACTCGACCATGACCATGGACCAGTTGCTGACCGACCCGGAGCAGGCGGCTGACTTTGTCAAGCAGACCCAGCTGGATGCGCTGGCGATTGCGATCGGCACCAGCCATGGCGCTTACAAATTCACCCGCAAGCCCACTGGAGACATTCTGGCCATCGAGCGCATCAAGGAAATCAACCGGCGCCTGCCCAACACGCACTTGGTGATGCATGGTTCGAGCAGCGTGCCGCAAGACTTGCTGGCGACCATCAACCAGTATGGTGGCAAGATGAAGGAGACCTACGGCGTGCCGGTTGAAGAGATCCAGAAAGCCATACAGTTCGGCGTGCGCAAGATCAATATCGACACCGATATCCGTTTGGCAATGACGGCGGCCTGCCGCAAATTCCTCTGGGAAAACCCCGACAAGTTCGATGCCCGCGAATGGCTCAAGCCGGCGCGGGAAGCAGCGAAACAAATCTGCAAACAGCGATTTCTGGAATTCGGCTGCGAAGGCCAGGCCGCCAAGATCAAGGGCGATAGCCTGATCGTCGTTGCGGCACGCTACGCGCGCGGCGAGCTGGCGCAAGTGGTGCAGTAACCGGTCGCGGCGCCCTGCGGACTGGCGATAATCGCAGGCCTCTTGCGGCCCCCGGGTCCGCAGCAGGCCTTTTTTCTGTTGGGACGCCATGACCTCTGCACTGCACACATCCTTGCTCTCCCTGCCCCTGCTGGCCCGCGGCAAGGTGCGTGACAACTACGCCGTCGGCGATGACCGCATCCTGATGGTGGCCAGTGACCGCCTGAGTGCCTTCGATGTCATCCTGGGGGAGCCCATCCCCGGCAAGGGTGTGCTGCTGACGCAGATGGCGCTGTTCTGGTTTGACCGGCTCGGCCCGGGTGGTGCCAACATCTGTCCCAACCACCTCACCGGCGAGGCGCCGGAAAGTGCGGTGGGGCCCAATGAAGTGGCGCAGGTCAGCGGCCGGTCCATGCTGGTCAAGCGCCTCCAGCCGATTCCGGTAGAGGCGGTGGTGCGTGGCTACCTGGCCGGCAGCGGCTGGAAGGAATACCAGCACAACGGTGCGGTCTGCGGCGTCCCATTGCCGCCCGGCCTGAAGAATGCCTCGAAGCTGCCCGCGCCCATCTACACCCCCGCCGCCAAGGCGGCGGTGGGCGACCATGACGAGAACATTACGTTTGAGCAGACGGTGGACATCATCGGCCTGGAACTTGCCACGCAGATGCGCGACATCAGTCTGCGCATCTACCAAGCGGCGGCAGAGTTTGCGCTGACCAAGGGCATCATCATTGCCGACACCAAATTCGAATTCGGTCTGGACAAGGATGGCACGCTCACCCTGATGGACGAGGTGCTCACACCCGATTCATCGCGTTTCTGGCCGCTGGAAAGCTACCAGGAAGGCAGCAACCCGCCCAGCTACGACAAGCAGTTTGTGCGTGACTGGTTGGAACAGGCCCAGGTGGACGGCAAGCCCTGGAGCAAAACACCGCCCGCACCGCGCGTGCCCAATGAAGTGATCGCCAGGACCGCGGCCAAGTACCAGGAAGCGTTGACGCGATTGACAGCCTGAGGCTGTGGGGTGCACCAAGGACAAGGGCCACTGCTGTGGCCCTTGTCCTTGCTTCGTGCGTGGGCCTGTCAGCCCTGCGTCCTAGAAGCTGTAACCGACCGCCAGGGTCAGCACAGAGGGGTTGAACTTGATGTCAGTTTTAAGGTCACCGATCCCGGTTGTGGCGGTCAGCACCGTTTTGACGTCGGCCGTGGACCAGGCACCGGTCACAGACCAGGCACCACCAAGCTTGTAGGTGGCTCCGACCTGCGCTGCCAAGCCCCATGAGTCGGTCAGTTTGCTGGTTACATGCTTGCCTCCAGACAAGGAGTCATAGAGGGGGGTGGATTCGGCCTGGTCAAAGGTGGTGTAGTTCACGCCCAATCCCACAAAAGGCCGCAATGCACTCTGCGCATCACCAAATTTGTAATTGGCAAACAGGGTGGGTGCGATTTGCCGCACGGTGCCGATTTTTTGCCCTGCGTAGGACTGGAACGGCGCAAAGTTCAGCACCTTCAGCGTGACATCGTGCATCGGCGGCAACCCCAGTGCCAATTCCACATCCCACTGGTCGTTGACCGTCCGAACAACGCTAAAAAACAGGGTGCTCTGGGATTTGACGTCCAGGCTCAGTTGCGTACCATTCAGGGGCCCGCCAGTGGCGCCGCTGGCGCTGGCGCCAGGGTCTATCGAAGCACCTCCAACCTTGATGGTGTACTGCGCCATGGCGTTAGTCGATGCGAACAAGGCTGCAGCGGCGCCAAGTGCCAGCGTGAGGGCGTGCTTTTTCATACAAGTCTCCAAAGAATGCGTTCGTGTGAGGGCCCGGCTCATTCCGGACCGCAGTGCAATGATCAGCCGATTTGCATGGTGCCGTGAGAGGGTAACTACTGCATCCATCCGAAGATTTGCGAAAATGCCACGCGGTGCTGCAGCTGCTTCTACAGCGCCGAAGCGCATGGGCGCAATCAGTTCAGCGCCATGCTCAGCTTGCGCCGGTAGCTTGCTACCAACTGGGCCTGCGGATCCTGCTCGGCGACCACTTTGCCAGCCAGTTCAATGCCGCCGGCGGTTTTGCCGGAATCCTGCGGGCCGGTCTTGGGCTTGGGTGGCGTCAGCAGTTCCAGAATGGCGACGAAGGTCCTGCGTGGCGCTTCCTGGCCCCAGGTCTTGTCGCGCATGATGATTTCCAGCAATTCATCCATGGCGCCGGTCCATTCCCCACCGACCATCAGCACGCGGGCCTTGCCCAGGCGCGCATCAAAGTCCCGCTTGTTGGCAGCAATCAGTGCGTCAAACTGCGCCGGCTCCCAAATGCCGCGTTCATCGTCGGTCACAAACCGCACTGCGGCGAGGAACTGCCCTAGGGCTTCGAAGCGCAGGGGCCGGGGAATCTGCGCCAGCGCCGGCGCAAGGGCCGCCTCGGCGTCCTCAATCAGGTTGTTTTCGATCAACAGCTTGACGTAATCAAAACGGGCATCGTCGTTGCCGGGGTTGATGGTCAGGGCCTCGTGCAGCTTGTGCAGGGCGGCCTGTGGGTCACCCGCTGCGATCAGCGCCTGGGCATCTTCGGCCTCGATTTCGGCTTCCAGGGCGTCCTCAGACGGCACATGCTTGTCCAGGAAGGCCTTGAGCTGGCTTTCCGGCACGGCCCCCATGAAGCCGTCGGCCGGTTTGCCATTGACCATCAGCACGCAGGTCGGGATGCTGCGGATGCCAAAGGCTTGGCTGAGCTCCTGTTCCTGGTCGGAGTCAATCTTCACCAGCATGAAGCGTCCACCGTAGTCGGCCTCCACCTTCTCCAGCAAGGGTCCAATAACCTTGCAGGGACCGCACCACGGCGCCCAGAAGTCGACCAGGACCGGTATCTGGTGGGACGCGGCAATGACTTCCGCTTCAAAGTTTTCAATGGTGACGTTGATCATGTGGGCAAGCTCTGGGTGAAAACGTAAAATTCAAAAATGCAAACCATCCAAGTAGGCGTTGTCATGGGTTCCAGTTCTGACTGGGAGACCCTGCAACACGCAGTAGCGATTCTCCAACAGTTTGGCATCGGCTTTGAGGCCCGGGTGGTTTCTGCCCACCGCATGCCCGACGCCATGTTTGCCTATGCCGAGCAGGCGGCACCGCGCGGCCTGCAATGCATCATCGCCGGCGCGGGCGGCGCCGCCCACCTGCCCGGCATGCTGGCGGCCAAGACGCCCGTGCCGGTGCTGGGCGTGCCGGTGCCAAGCAAACATTTGCAGGGCGTTGATTCCTTGCACAGCATTGTCCAGATGCCCAAGGGGATTCCGGTAGCGACGTTTGCCATCGGTGCGGCCGGTGCCGCCAATGCCGCGCTGTTTGCCGTGGCCATGCTGGCCAACCAGGATCCTGGGCTGCGCCAAGCGCTCGATGCCTACCGGCGCGAGCAAACCGCTGCGGCCAGCGCCATGGTGCTGCCGGTCACCGGCCCGGTCGCGTGATGCGGGTCCCTGGCAGTGGGGCGGAGGTGACGCTCGGCGTGCTGGGTGGCGGCCAGCTCGGGCGCATGTTCGTGCACGCGGCGCAGCAGATGGGCTATTTCACGGCGGTGCTGGACCCGGACCCGCTCAGCCCTGCGGGGCGCGTGAGCCACCACCACATTCAGACCGGTTATACCGAACCACAGGGGCTGGAAGAGCTGGCGAAAATCTGTTTGGCAATGACCACCGAATTTGAAAACGTATCGGCGCAGTCCCTGGCGGTGCTGGCCCGCAGCCGGGCGGTGTCGCCCTCGGCCGGTGCGGTGGCCATCGCCCAGGACCGGGCGGCCGAAAAAGCGCATTTTGTGCACTGCGGTGTTCCCTGCGCGCCCTATGCCGTGATTGGCAGCGCTGCCGAGCGGGATGCCGTGCCTGACGCCCTGTTGCCGGGCATTCTCAAGACCGCCCGCATGGGCTACGACGGCAAGGGCCAGGTGCGCGTCAACACGCGGGCGGAACTGGCCGCCGCCTGGGAGGGCCTGCACAACGTGCCCTGTGTGCTGGAGCAATTGCTGCCGCTGGCACTGGAGTGCTCCGTAATCGTGGCGCGCGCGGCGGACGGCAGTTGTGTCAACCTGCCGGTGCAGCGCAACCTGCACCGCAACGGCATCCTGGCGGTCACCGAAGTCCATGAAGCGAATTTGCCGCCAGCCCTTATGCAAGCGGCGGTTGCTGCTGCAAAATCCATAGCACAGGGCCTGCACTATGTCGGGGTGCTGTGCGTGGAGTTTTTTGTGCTGGAGGAGGCTTCGCCGGCAGCGCAAGCCCTGGGCCGGCTGGTCGTCAATGAGATGGCGCCCCGGCCGCACAACAGCGGGCATTACAGCCTGGACGCCTGCGACGTGTCCCAGTTCGAGTTGCAGGTGCGCACGCTGGCCCACCTGCCACTGGTGCAGCCGCGCCAGCACAGCCCGGCCATCATGCTCAACCTGCTGGGGGATATCTGGCCCGAAAACCAGGCGGGTCAGGCCCCGGCCGCGCCGCCCTGGCACCGCGTGCTGGCCCTGCCCGGCGCCCACCTGCACCTGTACGGCAAGACAAAAGCCGCCAAAGGTCGCAAGATGGGGCACCTGACCCTGACGGGCGATACCGTAGCGCAGGTCCGCGCCACCGCGCTGCAGGCGGCGCAGCTGCTGGGCATCGAAGCGTTTTAGGTCCGCCGGCACGGAGCGTCTGCCATGATTCTGCCCGCCTACGTGTTTGCCGAGGGCCTGGAGCTTGCTACTGAAAACATAGCGACATGCGCAGGCAAAATAAGGGCTGGCGGGCTGATTGGCCTGCCAACCGAGACCGTCTACGGGCTCGGGGCCGATGCTGACAATGCCACCGCCGTCGCCAGCATCTTTGAAGCCAAGGGCCGACCGGCGGACCACCCGCTGATCGTGCATGTGGCGTCCTTTGACAGTGGCATGTCGGGCGTAGCCCACTATGCACAACGGGTCCCCGGGTTTGCGCAGCAACTGATGGCGGCCTTTTGGCCCGGCCCGCTGACCTTGATCCTGCCCCGGCGCCCGGAAGTGGCGGCGATGGCCGCCGGCGGACAGAACTCGGTGGGCCTGCGCTGCCCGGCCCACCCGGTGGCCCAGGCCCTGTTGAGCACATTGCGCCATCCGGCGCCCGGTGGGCGGGTCGTGTGGGGCATTGCTGCCCCAAGTGCCAACCGCTTCGGGCGCGTCAGCCCCACGACAGCGGCGCATGTGCAGAGCGAACTCGGCGACCGGGTGCCCGGCGGCCTGCCGATTCTCGACGGCGGGCCGTGCCAGGTGGGTATCGAGTCCACCATCATTGATTGCACCCGCGGTGCGCCGGTGCTGCTGCGTCCCGGCGCCATTTCGGCATCGCAGGTGGAGGCCGCATGCGGCACCCGGCTGTTATCGGCAGGCGCGGTGCAGCAACTGTCGCAGGGACAGCAGGCGCCCAGGGCGTCTGGCACGCTGGCGTCGCACTACGCGCCCAATGCCCGCGTGCGCCTGATGGATGCGGCGGCCCTGCAAAAGGCGCTGGACCTGCTGGGAACCGGGGTCGACACCCGCCTCCCGGGACCCCCGGCGATCGCGGCCTATGCCCGCACTGCGCTGACCACGCCCGCCCGGGGCATCGTGCTGCGCCGCATGCCCGCGACTGCCGCGCCGGCGGCGCAGGAGCTTTTTTCCGTGCTGCGCGAACTCGACAGCCTGCAGGTGCCGCTGATCTGGGTGGAAACCCCGCCGGCCACGCCGGACTGGGACGGCGTGCGCGATCGCTTGCAGCGGGCATCGGCCCAGCCTGCTGGCACCTGACGCTGACAGCCGAGCCAAAAAGGCAGCCGTTTGGCTGCCTTTTTGGCTCGGGGGCTTGTCAGACGCCCCGGAAGTGGCCTGCTTGCTTACTTCACCGCTGCAAATGCAGCCCTTGCGGCGTAGTGGCAAAACGGTGGCTCGTAAGTGCCATGGTAGCTTCCGTAGTAGCTTGCGAATTTGGCCGAACTTGGAAGCGGCGCTTTGCCACCTTCACCAAAAAACAGTTGGACGTAAGAATCTACATCCACGCTTTCTACGTTCGCCAATTTCCGGCTGTCAAAGTCGGCTTTCATGACAGTCTGGTGTACCGCCGGAGGCACGGTTGGGTCACCGGCACCGCCGCACAGCAGCAGTTTGGACTTCGGACTCCAGCCCAGCATGTCGTTCTTTTTACCCGCCAGGTAAAGCGGGCTCTTGTTGTTGGTTTGGGTGTCGGTGGCAAAGGCGGCCTGGAACAGCAGGTCCCGCGCCTGGTTCGGCGTCTCCCCGTTGATGCCGGGCAAGGCGCCGGAGGTCACCAGCGTGTTGTAGTCCAAGGTGGCACTGGGCAGCAGATTTTCAATCGTGGCCGCATACGGAGATTTGAACACCGCATTCTTGTCCGTGTAGATATTGCCGTAGACCTTTTGCCAGGCCGTGACCAGGTAGGGGACGAAAAACTGGTAGCCGGCGATCGCATCAGGAAGTTTGAACGAACCGGACAGGTTGTAAGGCCCGGCCAGGTGGGCGCCGGCAACCAGATTGAATTCCGCTGCATTGTCCCGTTCCATGGCCCGGTGCGCTGCCATTGAGGAGTGGCCGCCCTGAGAGTAGCCGGTCAGCATGACCTTGCCCGACAGCACTGCGCCCACCGAAGCGGCCGCATTGCGGGCGGCACGAACGGAATCAATGACCGAACTGGCCTCCGAATCAGCATGCAGGTAGGGGTGGAATGCATACGTCGAGTCCGCAAAGCCGAGGTAATCGGTGGCCACCACGGCGTAACCCTGGGCGGCGTACATGGCGGCCAGCAGGAAGGTTTCGCCGTCTGCGGGGTTGGCCAAGGTACGCGGTTTTTGCACGTCGGTGCCCTTGGCGTAGCCGATCAGCGCTGCGGGTGTGGTGCAGGTTCCGGCCGGGACCAGCATCACGCCGGACGCGTTGGTGGCCTCACCGGCAGTCCCGATGGTTTTGTACTTCAACTTCACCACCTTGACATCACATACCGCCAAGCCGGTCAGAACCTGCAAGCCGGAGGATAAGGTTGCGGCGTCGATCTGGCTGGTGGTCAGGGTCGTCAGCACCACCGCGCTGCCGTCCAGCTTGCCGCGGTCCAGTGAGGTGTTCAAGCCGCCGCCAACCGTGGCACTCACCCGCAAATCGCCGTAGGACTTGCCAGATGCGGCGAGTGCGGTGTTGATCTTGTCCAGAATCTTGTCGTTGGCGTCGCCCACGAAAAACGTGCCGGTCAACGGATCACCGGAAGGGCTGCTGCCTGTCAGGGAGGCCACCTGGGCCGCAGCGTAGGTTTTTGCGGCGCTCAGACCCGCCTGGATCGTCGCAGCCTTGTCCGCGTCAAAGGCGGCAAATGCAGTCGCAGGGTCTGTGCCCAGTGCCTTGCTCACCACCAAGTCGGTGACCGGCGTAATGTTCAGGCGCCCAGCCTGGGCTGCAAAACTGTGCAGCGTAACGCTGCCCTTGCTGACCTGCAACATGCAGGGCGTGGCCTGCCCACCATCGAGCATCAGCGTGAACGAACCGTCCGCGCCCGTGACCGCGGCTACGGAATTTCCGCTGGCGCACTTGCCCGTGACATTGGCGCTTGCCAGGGCTGCGCCCGTTGCCGCCACGCCACTGATGGCGACCGGGCCACCACCGCCACCGCAAGCTGCCAGCAGTGCAGCCACGCCCGAGCCCAAGAGCCAAAGTTTGATGTTGCGCATGAATCCGTGTCCCGTCCTGTGAATGTTGTAGCGGACATGTTCCGCACTGCGCATCCTAAGCGGGAGATCGCCGAGGGGAATCAGGATAAACCCGGGCGCAGGGACCCGGCGTGCGCGATCGCTTGCAGCGGGCCAGCGCTGACAATTCTTTCAGCGGTACCTGAGCTTCATCACCAGAATCGCGCTGGCCAGGGATACCGTGATGGCATTGGCAATCACGATCGGCCAGGCCTGCAGCAGCAGGCCGTACACCAGCCACAGCGCCACGCCCACCGTGAACACGCTGTACATCAACAGCGAAATGCCACGCACGTCCTTGGTGCGAAAGGTGTGCAGCGCCTGCGGCATGAAGGATGCCGTCGTCAGGGTGGCCGCGAGGGTGCCGATGATGTCAGAGGCTTGCATGCTCAGGGGGTCCCCGTGTCTTTGATGGTCCAGTCGACCAGGCTTTCCATGGCCGCGCGCGCAGCCTCCGAGTTGGCATTGGGGTGGTTGATGACGGCCGCCAGTATGTACCGTTTGCCGCTCGCCGCGTCCACGTAGCCGGCGCGGGCCAGCACGTTGCTCAGACTGCCGGTTTTCAGGTGCGCGCTGCCCGTGCTGCGCACCCTGAAACGTTTCAGGGTGCCATCGGTGCCGGCAATCGGCAACGAACTCATCAGCTCCGACATCACCCCCGAGCGGTAGGCGGTTTGCAGCACATGCCCCAGCCCCAGCGCGGTGATCCGCTCCTTGCGCGACAGGCCCGACCCGTTATCGAGCACGGGCACGTCGTCGGTGCCGATGCGTTCCTTCCACCAGCGCTGCACCACCATGCGCGAGGCAGCAA
>Ga0007791_10000053_pt1 | contig 26315 bp, 23 predicted proteins | sample CryBogmetaGMA05M_FD_60368 | JGI IMG/M metagenome (GOLD analysis project Ga0007791, IMG submission 60368) | Freshwater microbial communities from Crystal Bog, Wisconsin, USA - MA0.5M | ecosystem: Environmental > Aquatic > Freshwater > Lake | place: Crystal Bog, Wisconsin, USA | collected 2009-07-06 | reverse complement strand
GGGGGCAGCAAATGGATTGGCACCGGGGGTACATCCCCTTTTGGTGCGTATGGCCAGAACCCACAGGGCATCCGGATTGGTCAAGACAAAGGCCGCAACCGCAGCGCGGTGAAGGTCTGGGACCAGCGCGCCTACAAGGACTACGACGACAGCCAGGAACTCGGCACCCGCAACATCAAGGTCGCGCTGCGCCGGCTGCGCAAATTTGCCCGCGAAGGCAACGTGGAAGAGCTCGACCTCGACGACACCATCCGCTCCACCGCCGCCAACGCCGGCTACCTGGACATCAAAATGGTGCCTGAGCGCCACAACAACGTCAAAGTGCTGCTGCTGATGGACGTGGGCGGCACCATGGACGAACACATTGCGCGGGTCGAGGAGCTGTTCAGCGCCAGCAAGTCGGAGTTCAAGCACCTCGAGTTCTACTACTTCCACAACTGTGTCTATGACTTCATGTGGAAGAACAACCGGCGGCGCTACGCGGAAAAGTTTGACACCTGGGACATCATCCGCAAGTACAACAAGGACTACAAGCTGATCTTCGTCGGTGACGCGACCATGAGCCCCTACGAAATCCTGCAGCCGGGCGGCAGCGTGGAATACAACAACGAAGAGCCTGGCGCAGAGTGGCTGCAGCGGCTCACCCATGCCTTCCCGAAGTTCGCCTGGATCAACCCCGAGCCGCAGGGCGTATGGCAGTACCGCCAGAGCATCAGCGTGATCCAGCAGCTGGTGAGCCAGCGCATGTACCCCCTGACGCTGCGCGGGCTCGAAGAAGCCATGCGCCACCTCACGAAGTAGGCGCCTGCCTGGCGCTGCGCCGCACCGGCGCTGTAGCGACAAACTACAATCGGCCGCGCCCGTCTCGCCGTAGCACAATGGATAGTGCGCATGCCTCCTAAGCGTGAAATACAGGTTCGATTCCTGTCGGCGGGACCACCCGCGATCCCGCCATTCAATCACCCAGCCTCTGGATACACACCATGAACCGCTGCAGTCAGTACTTCCCCGCGTTCGCGCTGGCACTTGCGGCCTGGCACGGCCAGGCCGGCGCCGAGTTGACGGTGCGCCCCTTCCCGCCCCAGGCCCTGCGCGGCACGATGCAGATCACGCAGCCGCCTGACCTGCTGATGAACGGCAAGCCCGAGCGGCTGTCACCGGGTGCGCGCATTCGCGGCACCAACAACATGCTGGTCATGTCCGCTGCGCTGACGGGCCAGAGCCTGGTGGTGAACTTTGTGCGCGAGTCCAACGGGCTGGTGCACGAAGTCTGGATACTCAATACGGCCGAAGCCGCATTGCGACGCGGCCCCACCCCGTAATTCTTGGCAATTTCCACCGCCAGCCCCTGAATTGATTGGGCTTGTCGCTACTGAATATGTAGCAAATAAAACGTAACTTCCATGTCCAAAAAAGTCTTTATCAAAACCTTCGGCTGCCAGATGAACGAATACGACTCGGACAAGATGGCCGACGTGCTGGGCGCTGACGGAGGCTATGAAAAAACTGCCCATGTGGAGGAAGCGGACCTGATCCTGTTCAACACCTGCTCGGTGCGCGAGAAGGCGCAGGAGAAAGTGTTTTCCGACCTGGGGCGTATGCAGCACCTGGCCAAAAAGGGCGTGCAGATTGGTGTGGGCGGCTGCGTTGCCAGCCAGGAGGGGGCCGCCATCATCGCCCGCGCGCCCTATGTCGATGTGGTGTTCGGCCCGCAAACCTTGCACCGCCTGCCCGAATTGCTGCGCCAGCGCGCCGAACAGAAGCGCCCGCAGGTGGACATCAGCTTTCCCGAGATTGAAAAGTTCGACCACCTGCCGCCCGCCAAGGTGGAGGGGGCCTCGGCCTTTGTCAGCATCATGGAGGGCTGCTCCAAATACTGCAGCTACTGCGTCGTGCCCTACACCCGGGGCGAAGAGGTGAGCCGCCCGTTTGAAGATGTGCTGGTGGAAGTGGCGGGCTTGGCCGACCAGGGGGTGAAGGAAATCACGCTGCTGGGGCAGAATGTGAATGCCTACCGGGCCCGCATGGTGGGCGATGCCGCCGCGCTCACCGGCGAAGTGGCCGACTTTGCCACGCTGCTGGAATACGTGGCCGATATTCCCGGCATCGAGCGCATCCGCTACACCACCAGTCACCCCAACGAGTTCACGCCGGCGCTGATCGCGGCCTACGCCAAGCTGCCCAAACTGGTGAACCACCTGCACCTGCCGGTGCAGCATGGCTGCGACCGCATCCTGATGGCAATGAAGCGCGGCTACACGGCGATGGAATACAAGAGCACGGTGCGCAAGCTGCGCGCCATCCGGCCCGACATGGCCATGAGCAGCGACTTCATCGTCGGTTTTCCCGGGGAAACCGAAGAGGACTTCAGCAAAACGATGCGGCTGATCGAGGACATCGGCTTTGACAACTCGTTTAGCTTCATCTTCAGCCCGCGACCGGGCACGCCAGCGGCCAATTTGCATGACGACACACCGCATGCGGTCAAGCTGCGCCGGCTGCAGGAGCTGCAGGCGGCCATCAATGCCAACATCACACGCATCAGCGAAAGCCGCCTGGGCACGGTGCAACGCATTCTGGTGGAAGGCAGCTCCAAGCGCGACGCCACCGAGCTGATGGGCCGCACCGAATGCAACCGGGTGGTCAACTTCGCGGGCCAGCCCCGGCTGGTGGGGCAGCTGGTGGATGTGCGCATCACCGGGACGCGCAGTTACACCCTGCGCGGCGAGGTGCTCACGGCCTAGAAGGGCATCTTGGGCATGCCCTTCATGCCCCCCATGCGCTTCATCATTTTCATCATGCCGCCGCCCTTCATCTTTTTCATCATGTCCTGCATTTGCTCGAACTCCTTGAGCATGCGGTTGACGTCCTGCACCTGAACGCCCGAACCCGCGGCGATGCGGCGTTTGCGGGTGGCCTTGATCAGCTCGGGCTTGCGCCGCTCCAGCGGGGTCATGCTCTGGATGATGCCTTCCTTGCGCTTGATGTCCTTCTCCGCCTTGCCCAGGTCCACCTGGCCGGCTTTGGCGGCCATGGCCGCCGGCAGCTTGTCCATCAGGCTGGAGAGCCCGCCCATCTGCTTCATCTGCTGGATCTGGGCCAGGAAGTCATTGAGGTCAAAACTTGCGCCGCTCTTGACCTTGGCCGCCAGCTTTTGCGCCGCCTCCATGTTCACGCCGGCGGTCACCTGCTCCACCAGGGCCAGAATGTCCCCCATGCCCAGGATGCGACCGGCATGCCGCTCGGCATCGAACACTTCCAAGCCGTCGAGCTTTTCACTGGTGCCGGCGAACTTGATCGGCGCCCCCGTAACCTGGCGCACCGACAGTGCCGCTCCGCCGCGCGCATCGCCATCGGTCTTGGTCAGGATGATGCCGGTCAGGGGCAACGCATCCTTGAAGGCGCGGGCGGTGTTGACCGCATCCTGGCCCTGCATGGCATCGACCACAAACAGGGTTTCGACCGGCTTGAGGGCGGCGTGCAAAGCCTTGATTTCGAGCATCAGGGCTTCATCAATGGCCAGCCGGCCGGCCGTGTCCACCAGCAGCACGTCAAAAAAGTGCTTTTTGGCATAGTCCAGCGCCGCCAGGCCAATGTCCACCGGCTTTTGCTCGGGCGTGCTGGGGAACCACTCTGCGCCGGCCTGCGCGGTCACGGTCCGGAGCTGCTCGATCGCTGCGGGGCGGTAGACGTCGCCCGAGACCGTCAGGACTTTCTTCTTGCGCTTTTCAATCAGGTGCTTGGCAAGCTTGGCGGTCGTGGTGGTTTTGCCGGCGCCTTGCAGGCCCGCCATCAGGATCACCGCCGGCGGCTGCGCCGCCAGGTTAATGTCACTGATGCCCTCGCCCATGGTTGCTGCGAGCTCGCGGTTGACGATGGACACCAGCACCTGCCCGGGCTGCAGGGAGCCCAGCACTTCCTGCCCCAATGCTTTTTCCTTCACGCGGGCAATGAAGTCGCGCACCACCGGCAGCGCCACGTCGGCCTCGAGCAGGGCCATGCGGACTTCGCGCAACATGTCCGAAACATTGGCTTCCGTAATGCGGGCCTGGCCCCGCAGTTCCTTGACCAGGCGGCTGAGTTTGTCGGTGAGTGCTGAAGCCATGGCGAATAGTGCGGCGGTCGCAACCTGTGGTGAATGCCTGCGCGAAGCAGGCGGATAGCAAAACGCTAAACTGTGTGCATGATTTTAGCCAGCGCCAACCCCACCAGCCTGTTTCTGTCGATAGCGTCGGCGCTGGCCTATGTCTGGCCGGCGCTGCTGGGCAAACGGATGAAGCCCGCGTCCGCCGGCGCCTGGGCCGGTGCCGCATGGCTGTTGCACGCCAGCGTGCTGGGGTGGAACATGGTAGGCGACCCTGCCTATTTCGGCTTCGCTCCGGCTTTGTCGGTCACTTTCTGGTTGGCCGCCGCCGGGTACGCGCTGGAAAACCAGATCTATCCCCAACTGCCGACGCGCTGGAAGCTGGGCGTGGTGGGCGCCGCCACAGTGGTGCTGGCAGCCATTTTCCCGGGCTCGGCACTGCCCGCCACGGCGTCGGTGTGGATGCCCGTGCACCTGGCACTTGGGGTGGCGAGCTATGGCCTGTTCGGCACTGCGGTCGTCCATGCCTGGCTCATGCAGCGCGCCGAAAGCCGCATCCGGCTGGCAGAAGACCCGGGCAGCGGCCTGCCCCTGCTGACGCTGGAGCGACTGACCTACCGCTTCGTGACGGTCGGGTTCGTCCTGCTGACGGCCACGCTGGCGGTGGGCCTGCTGTTTGGCGAGGTGGTCTATGGCCATGCGCTGCGCTGGGACCACAAGACGGTGTTTTCTATTTTGTCCTGGCTCACCTTTGCCGCACTGCTGATCGGGCGACTCGGCTTTGGCTGGCGCGGCAAGCGGGCGGTGCGGGTGCTCTACATCGGTTCCGCCTTTCTGCTGCTGGCCTATGTCGGGTCGCGGTTTGTGATGGAAATCGTGCTGGGGCGCACAGCATGAAATTCCTGGTGATTTTTCTGGTGTTTCTGCTCATCGGCTGGCGCTGGCGCAGTGCCCGGGATGCGCGCATGAAGGCCGACATCGCCCGGGAGCGCCCAGCAGGGCCGGTCACCATGGTTGCCTGCAGCCAGTGCGGTGTGCATCTGTCCGAACAGGACGCGGTGATCGGAGCCCAGGGAGCCTACTGCAGCATGGCGCACCGGAAACAAATGGAGTCCTGAATGCCCAACGGCATGCCGGAGCGCGCCTGGTTTGGTCCCCTGACGCCCTGGGCAGACGCCGTCGCGGTGGGTGATACACGCGAGTTCGCCCGGATCTGGCAGGGCTTCATGACTGCCCGGTTCACCTTGGGCATGGTGCTGGTGGCACTTCAGCTCCCGCTGTACGCCATGGGCATCGCCCACAACCGGCTGCTGATCTTTATCGGCCTGGCCTACTTTGCCAGCACACTGACCTCCGGGCTGTTCGGCAAGCCGCGCTTTTTGGGGCGGGACTACAACCAGGCCTGGATCCGCCTGGTTGGCATCGATTTGGTGACCATCTCGTGCCTGCAAGTGCTGCAACAGGGCAACATCAATTACACGCCGCTGTTCGCCATGCCCATCCTGCTGGCCTCGGTGCTGGGTTCCCTGCAGCTCGCGCTGGGCACGGCTGCCGGCGTGACCCTGCTGCTGCTCGGTGGAACCTTGTGGACCTCCCTGGCAGATAGTGCGGATTTTGTACCCCACCTGGTGCAGGCAGCGCTCAGTGGCGTGGGCTATTTCGTCATTGCACTGCTGGGCAACCAGCTTTCGACCCGGCTCGCGCTGGAAGGATTGCGCTCCCGGCGCAGCCAGGCTGCAGCCAATCTGCAGCGCCTGGTCAATGAACTGGTCGTTGCCTCCTTCCCCGACGGGGTCGTCATCGTAGATGCATCGGGGTCGGTGCGCGCGGCCAATCCTGCGGCCAGGCAATTGTTGGGGTATGGCAAGCCGATTGACGCTGTAACATTCAACCTTGCCCAGCACGCCGGCTGGTTGCCACTGCTGCACCTGGCGCACCAGACCCACCGAACCGGAGAACGCCAGGACCAGGAAGTCACGATTGACGCCAGCGAGCCCGGTGCCAGGCGGGTACGGGTCAGCACCCGTCTGGCCGTTGCACCGGCCGATGGCGCCGAGGGCCTGGCTGTGCTCTTCCTGCAGGACCAAAGAGAGCTCGAAGCACGGCTGCGAACCGAAAAGCTGGCGAGCATGGGCCGGCTCTCGACCGCAGTGGCGCACGAAATCAGGAACCCCCTGGCGGCGATCAGCCAGGCCAATGCCTTGCTGGAAGAAGAACTCACCGAACCGCGGCACCAGCAACTGACCCATATGATCAGCCAGAACGCCCAGCGGCTGGCGCGCATTGTCGATGACATCCTCAACACCTTGCGCACTGCGCCGCAAGGTGGAACTTTGACAGCCGTCCCCCTGGCCCTGGGAGACAGCGTGGAGGCCATCTGCAGGGAGTGGGCGGCGCAGAACGCCCTGGGACAGGAATTGCTGATCACCGGGTCGGACTTGCACATCGACATCCATTTTGGGCAGGACCACCTGCGCCGCGTGCTGGTCAACCTGCTCGACAACGCGCGCCGCTATGCGAGTCTGCGCCCGCACAGCATCCAGGTTCGGGCAAATGCCATTGACGCCCTCTGGGCCGGCATTGCGGTGTGGAGCGATGGCGCGCCCTTGGAACCGGCGGTGGAGGCGCACCTGTTTGAGCCGTTCTTCTCCTCGGAAAGCCGGTCCAGCGGACTGGGGCTCTACATTTGCAAGGAACTGTGCGATGGCTACGGTGCGTCGCTGGAATTCCGCCGCAATGCGAGGGTGTGCGACGGCAGCCCCTCACCCGGCAACGAATTTGCACTGACCTTGCAACGCCCCACAGTGGCCACCCCACAACCCACGCCCGCAGAGGGCCCCGCGCCATGAGCGACACAGCCCCGACAAATGCAGCCCGCATTCTGGTGATCGATGACGAGCCCGACCTGCGTACGCTCTACACCCTGACGCTCTTGCGCGCTGGCTATGCAGTGGAATCCAGCGCAGGAATCCAGGAGGCCTGGAGCCTGCTGGAGACACAGGCCTTCGATCTGGTCATCACTGACATGCGGCTGCCCGACGGGAACGGCGCCGAGTTGCTGCGGGGCCTGCGGGCACAGCGCCGCGCAGAGCGCTGCATCGTGATTACCGCCTATGGCTCGGCCGAGAACGCGGTCGAGTCATTGAAGGCCGGTGCGTTTGACTACCTGACCAAGCCGGTGGACCTCAAGCAATTTCGCAGTGTGGTGGCCGCTGCCGTCAAACACCCGTCAGCCTTTGGCCCGGAGGCCGACGCACAGGCCAGCCCCAGGCCGCAGGCCCCTGCGGGACCTGCGGCCAACGCAGCCGCACAAGCCGCCCTGGCACGGCTGGCGGGCGATTCACTGCCCATGCGCACTGTGCGCGAGCGGATCGTCAGGATTGCTGCGAGCATGGCGCCGGTGATGGTGCACGGCGAGTCGGGTACGGGCAAAGAGCTGGTCGCCCAGGCGCTGCATGCCAACAGCCACCGGGCCCAGGGTCCCTGGATCGCGGTGAACTGTGGCGCCATTCCGGAAAACCTGCTGGAGGCAGAATTCTTTGGTGCCAGAAAGGGGGCCTACACCGGCGCTGCCAGCGACCGCGAGGGCTACTTTCAGGCAGCTGACGGTGGCACCCTTTTTCTGGATGAAATTGGGGATCTGCCGCTGGCCATGCAGGCCAAGCTGCTGCGCGCCATCCAGGAGCGGCGCGTGCGGCCGCTGGGCGCAAACCAGGAGCATATGGTGGACGTGCGCATCGTGAGCGCGACCCACAAGGATCTGAGCGCGGAAGTGGCTGCCGGCCGATTCCGGCAGGACCTGTTTTACCGGCTCAATGTCATTGACATCACCATCCCACCGCTGCGCGAGCGCAGCGAAGATTTGCCCACGCTGTGCGCCGTGCTGCTGGCGCGCATCGCCGCCGAGTCTGGCACGACCGCGCGCACCCTGTCGCCGCACACGATCGCACGCCTGGCAGTCCTGCCGCTGCGCGGCAATGTGCGCGAGTTGGAAAACATTCTGCACCGTTCTGTTGCACTGGGCGAGGACGAGGGGCTGGTCCTGCAGGAAAGCGCGGACCCGGCTGGCGGCGAAGTGGCGCCTTCCCCGGTTGTATCCATACCGCCACCCGCTGAAGTGGCTGCGGAGTTGCCTAAAGACCTGCAGGAGCACCTGGACCAGCAGGAGCGGCAGATTCTGGTGGCAGCACTGCGCGGAACCGGATTCAACCGCACGCTGGCCGCCAAATTGCTGGGGCTGTCCTTGCGCCAGATTCGCTACCGCATCGCCCGGTTGAAGATTGAAAAACCTTTGGGCCCGAGGCCGACGCCGATGATTGATTCCAAGCCGGACCCGGCCTGGGCGGAAGGTTGGTTCACACCAGCGCACCGGTGTGCGTCGCCCAATTACGGGGCCCGCCCGGCAGATGCACGGGTGGACCTCGTTGTCCTGCATTCCATCAGCCTGCCGCCTGGAATCTACGGCGGCCCGGAGGTCCGACAGTTCTTCACGAACCAGCTCGCGCTCGACGCACACCCCTACTTCAAGACGCTGGAAAATCTTCAGGTTTCGGCGCACTTCTTTGTGGAGAGAACCGGAAAGCTATGGCAGTTTGTCAGTTGCCAGGACCGTGCCTGGCATGCCGGGGCGTCCCACTACCGGGGCCGCAGCAATTGCAATGACGACTCGATCGGAGTCGAGCTCGAGGGCATAGAGGGTGGTCCGTTTGAGGATGCGCAGTACCGGACCTTGCAGGACCTGGTTTCTGCCATTGCAGCGCAATACCCCCTGGACCACATTGCAGGCCATGAGCATATTGCACCGGGCCGCAAGAAGGACCCGGGTGCAGGCTTCGACTGGGTTCGACTGCAAGCGCTGCTGCGCATGCCACCAGCCTGCTTCCCCGACCGGGTAAACCCACCCCCTGGCCCACCGGCGGGCCCCCTACGCGCCTGACCAGGCCGGATCGGGCCCTTGGCCGGAGCACTCCAAACAGCGCAAACCCAGACAGGACGCGGCCACCAGCGGCAAAACCGGCTGCAACCCGCGCCAATGCTGCACCACAGCGCCCGGATGCAGGCCCCACAAGGTCTGGCAGGGCTGCTGCCGAACAACCCGGAAAACGGTCACACGAGAGACTTTTTTTGACCTAATCGCAATGATGTCAAATTTCCTTCGATACACTACCTGTAGTGGCTTGCAACCCCATGTGACCCCATATATAGTGTGCATTCGCTGTATCGACGGGTTGCCGCCGCAGCAAGAATTTAACCGTGCAGCCCGAGCATGCACTACCTAAGAATGACTGATTCAGAGAGGCTCCCAATGCAAACCATTGCAACCCCAACCACCGTACGGTCCAGCGCAGCGCCAGATGCGCCCGCGTCCCCGGCCATGGTCGGCGCCAGCGCGCTTCCCCTGGCCAATTACCAGATCATCCGGCGCAATGGCGCGGTCGTTCCGTTCGAGCCCACCAAAATCGCAGTGGCGATGATGAAGGCGTTCCTGGCAGTGCATGGTACGCAGGGCGCCGCCTCTGCCAGCGTGCGCGAGACGGTGGACGCGCTGACGCAAAACATCGTGCGCGCGGTCATGCGCTCTCGTCCGGGCGGCGGCACCTTCCATATCGAAGACGTGCAGGACCAGGTAGAGCTCGCACTGATGCGCGGTGGTCACCACGAAATCGCGCGGGCCTACGTGCTGTACCGCGAGCGCCGTACCCAGGAGCGCGCTAAGCAGGTTGCCCTGGATGCGCCCAAGGCGCCCGTTCTCCATGTGATCGAAGGCGGCCAGCGGGTCGCCCTGGATCTGGCACAGCTGCAAATGCGCCTGGAGAGCGCCTGCGCCGGATTGGGTGCGGATGTCAAACCCGATCCCATCGTGGCAGAGACCATGCGCAACCTCTACGACGGCGTTCCCATGGACGAGGTCTACAAGGCGTCCATTCTGGCCGCGCGGACCCTGATTGAAAAAGATCCCGACTACACCTATGCGACCGCCAGGCTGCTGTTTCACACCATCTCACGCGAAGTGCTGGGCCGTGATGTGGCACAGGCAGACATGGGCGAGGCCTATGCCGACTATTTCCCGGGCTTTGTGCGCAAGGGCGTGGAGGCCGAGTTGCTCGACGAAAAGCTGCTGCAGTTCGACCTGAAGCGCCTCGGTGCGGCACTCAAGCCGGATCGCGACCTGAAATTTGACTACCTGGGCCTGCAAACCCTGTACGACCGCTATTTTTTGCACATCGGAAAACAGCGCATCGAATTACCGCAAGCGTTCTTCATGCGGGTGGCGATGGGCCTGTCCCTCAACGAAATCGATCGCGAGACGCGGGCGATCGAGTTTTATGAGGTGCTGTCCTCGTTCGATTTCATGTCGAGCACGCCCACGCTCTTCAACAGCGGCACCCTGCGGTCGCAGCTGTCCTCCTGCTACCTGACAACGGTGCCAGACGATCTGGACGGTATTTACGAGTCCATCAAGGAGAACGCACTGCTGTCCAAATTCGCGGGCGGCCTGGGCAATGACTGGACACGCGTGCGCGCACTGGGCTCCCACATCAAAGGCACCAACGGCGAATCACAGGGTGTCGTTCCCTTCCTCAAGGTTGTCAATGACACCGCGGTAGCGGTCAACCAGGGCGGCAAGCGCAAGGGTGCGGTATGTACCTACCTGGAAACATGGCACCTGGACATTGAGGAATTTCTGGAGCTGCGCAAAAACACGGGCGATGATCGCCGTCGCACCCATGACATGAATACCGCCAACTGGATCCCGGACCTGTTCATGCGTCGCGTCATGGAAAAAGGCACCTGGACCCTGTTTTCTCCTTCCAACGTGCCCGACCTGCATGACCTGTTCGGCGCACCGTTTGAAAAGGCCTATGTGGCCTACGAAGAAAAAGCTGCGCGTGGTGAGATCAAGCCCTCGCGGGTGGTTGAGGCGAGCGATCTGTGGCGCAAGATGCTGACCATGTTGTTTGAAACCGGGCACCCCTGGATCACCTTCAAGGATGCCTGCAACGTGCGCTCGCCCCAGCAGCATGTCGGGGTTGTGCATTCCTCGAATCTGTGTACCGAGATCACGCTGAACACCTCCGACACCGAAACGGCGGTGTGCAACCTGGGCTCGGTGAACCTGCTGCAGCACCTGACCGACGGCGCACTGGACCACGCCAAGCTCAAGCGCACGATCACCACCGCCATGCGGATGCTGGACAACGTGATTGACATCAACTACTACGCCGTCAAGAAGGCCCGCGACTCCAATATGCGGCACCGTCCGGTGGGCCTTGGCATCATGGCATTCCAGGACAGCCTGTATGCGATGCGCATTCCCTATGCGAGCGATGCGGCGGTGACGTTTGCAGACCAGTCCATGGAGGCGGTGAGCTACTACGCCTACTGGGCGTCGACCGAATTGGCGCGCGAACGCGGAAAGTACTCCAGCTTCAAGGGCTCGCTCTGGGACCAAGGCATCATGCCGCTGGACACGCTGAACCGGCTGGCAAGCGCCAGGGGGGGCTACGTTGAAGTGGACCGTTCGTCCACGCTGGACTGGGACGCACTGCGCAACAAGATCGCGGCCGATGGCATGCGCAACTCCAACTGCGTAGCCATCGCGCCCACTGCAACGATTTCCAACATCATTGGCGTCGATGCCTCGATTGAGCCCTGCTTTGGCAATTTGTCGGTCAAGTCCAACCTCTCCGGTGAATTCACCGTGATCAACAGCTACCTGGTGCGTGACCTCAAACGCCTGGGTCTGTGGGACGACGTCATGGTGATGGACCTCAAACACTTCGACGGCTCGCTGCGTCCGATTGACCGTGTACCACCCGAGATCAAGCAACTGTACGCCACGGCTTTCGAAGTGGAAACGCAGTGGCTCGTGGAGGCCGCAGCCCGCCGGCAAAAATGGATAGACCAGGCCCAGTCGCTGAACATTTACATGGCAGGCGCCTCAGGCAAAAAGCTCGACGAGACCTACAAGCTGGCGTGGTTGCGCGGTCTGAAGACCACCTACTATCTGCGCACCATGTCAGCAACGCACGCAGAAAAATCCACGGTGACAGCAGGCCGCATGAATGCAGTGTCCTCAGGCGGCGATGCACCAGATTCGAGAAAAGCCTCGTCTGCTCTGGAGGCTGCTGCGGCAGCGGCGCACATGCAAATGGCCCTGTCGGCCAGTGCCGCAACCGACATCAAATTTTGCGGCGTGGATGATCCTACGTGCGAATCGTGCCAGTGATCGCAAGCAACGTTGCCCTGTGCATCTCGATGCTATTGAGCAACACTCGGCAATCACGAAATGGATGAATCCTTTCCATTTCATTTTGCCCATCCCATAATTCGCTGATTGGAACTATTTATGTTGTCCTGGGACGAAGAAGTCAGGCCCTCTGCGCAAGCGAATCTTGTGCGTCCGGAAATCCCCGCCATGGTGTTGCCGCAAGAAGCCGCGCCGACGGCAGCTGCTGCTTTCAAGCGCATGCGCGCAGCTGACAAGCGCATCATCAATGGTCAGACCGATGTCAACCAGCTGGTGCCTTTCAAATACAAGTGGGCATGGGAAAAGTACCTGGCTACCTGCGCCAACCACTGGATGCCGCAGGAAGTGAACATGTCGCGCGACATCGCGTTGTGGAAAGACCCGAATGGCCTGACAGAGGACGAGCGCCGTATTGTCAAACGCAACCTCGGCTTCTTTGTGACAGCCGACTCGCTGGCGGCCAACAATATTGTGCTGGGGACCTACCGCCACATCACGGCACCAGAATGCCGGCAGTTTTTGCTGCGCCAGGCCTTCGAGGAGGCCATTCATACGCACGCCTACCAGTACATCGTGGAGTCGCTGGCTCTCGATGAGAGCGAGATCTTCAATGCGTACAACGAAGTGCAATCGATACGGGACAAGGACCAGTTCCTGATTCCATTCATCGAAGCCATCATGGACCCCAACTTCCATACCGGCACTCCTGAGACAGACCAGACCTTGCTGAAGTCGCTGATTGTGTTTGCCTGCCTGATGGAGGGCCTGTTCTTTTATGTGGGCTTCACCCAGATTCTCGCGCTGGGCCGTCAAAACAAGATGACGGGCGCCGCGGAGCAGTACCAGTACATTCTGCGGGATGAATCGATGCACTGCAATTTCGGTATCGATCTGATCAACCAGCTCAAGCTGGAAAATCCCCAGCTGTGGACCTCGGAATTCAAGGCGGAAATCAAGGCGCTTTTTGAAAAGGCCGTTGACCTGGAGTACCGCTATGCCGAGGACACCATGCCGCGCGGCGTGCTGGGCATGAACGCCTCCATGTTCAAGGGCTACCTGCGTTACATCGCCAACCGGCGTGCCACGCAAATCGGCCTGGATCCCCTGTTCCCGAATGAAGAGAATCCGTTTCCCTGGATGAGCGAAATGATTGACCTGAAGAAGGAAAGAAACTTCTTCGAAACCCGCGTGATTGAATACCAGTCCGGTGGCGCGCTGTCCTGGGACTGAACACTCGTATGTTTTTTAGAATTTCACAAACACCGTGGCGCTCCACCTGGAGAGCTTCGGTTTTGTGTCACCGTGTTCATGCTGCTGGGAAATTTCCCAACGATATGAATCGCTTCCCGTAATCCAACAGGTGGGAAGTGCTCTTTGTAAATCGATCAAGGAGAAGATAATGGCAACTGCAAAAAAACCAGCCGCAACAAAGGCGGCGCCGGCGAAGAAAGCGGCTCCCGCTAAAAAAGTAGCAGCGAAGAAAGCTGCTCCGGCTAAAAAGGCGGCTCCCGCCAAGAAAGTAGCAGCGAAGAAAGCTGCTCCGGCCAAAAAGGCGGCTCCCGCCAAGAAAGTAGCAGCAAAGAAAGCTGCTCCGGCTAAAAAGGCGGCTCCCGCCAAGAAGGCCGCAGCGAAGAAAGCTGCTCCGGCCAAAAAGGCGGCTGCAAAGAAGCCGGTAGCTAAAAAGGCAGCCAAAAAGCCGGCTGCGAAGAAAGCCGCGAAAGCACCCGCTGCCCCTGCGGCGCCCGCTGCCCAGACCACGCTGAACCCGCAAGCGGCCTGGCCGTTTCCGACAGCTGGCAAGCCCTGATCAACTCGTTGACAGGCATCAAAGCCCGGCGCCGCAAGGCCCGGGCTTTTTTCATGGGTAAAACGCCAGCAGCCGGTACCCGGCAATGTTTTCGCCGCCCTCGCCCAGGCCACTGACATGCAGTGCAATGGACGCGTTAATGTCGGCGCCTGGATGCAGCGCCGCCTTGGAGGCCCCATATTCGGCACCATTGAGTACGCGCCGGAGCAGGGGGCGGTCTTGGGTATCTGTGAGCGTCAACTCCAAGGAGGGCGCCGCAATGTCTGTCACGCCCACGCTCTTGATCGTAAATACAAGTTTATAAACATCCGCGCGAACTTTGGCGAAGGAAGAGCTCTCAATGACAACCGCCTCAATCTGCTGGGGCGGCCCCAAGGCACAGCCGGATATTGCACACAAGGCAGCAAGCACAGGCCGGGCAGCAGGCAGCGCCAAGGCCCAGCGGTCACGCTCGGCGACCAGCACCTGCGCGGACAACAGGCCCGCCAGCAGAACGGCGCATGCCATCCAACCGGCATTGGCCATGCGGGAACCTGGTGCGGCCTTGGGCCCAGGCGCCCAAAAGGACGGGGATGCATCATCGGATGGGGGGGCTATCGGCAGAACTGCCTGCACCGCAGCGGCGTCAGGGCCCTGTGCTGGCCCCCCAGGAGCCGCCCCCACGCCCGATGCACTAGCCGCAGCACTTGAGGCACCGTTTGCTTCCGGGGCCTTGGGCGGGGCCAGTGCATCACCCCAGTCATAGCCGTCGGCCGAATCAACCGGACCGGGGGCCAGCCCTACCGGCAGGCCAGAGGCAGCGGGTGCTGGTGGCGGATTCTGCAGATGCGCATTGGCATCGAATACAGCATCACAGTAGCCACACCGGACCCAGCCTTGCGAGGTGCTGAGCCGCTCGGGCTGCACCTTGAACATCTTCGCGCATTGCGGGCATCGGGTGATCGCGATCATAGACAGGGCATTGTAGGAGCCCGTTGCAGACCTGCCCGCAAACCCGCGTCAGCACGCAGCGGTCATCAGGATCCAGCCATCCTCCCGGTCCGAGACGACCAGTGTGCAATAGGGAGCGTAGGCTTGCGTCAGTTCGAGGGCCTGGCGCTCCAGTATTCCGGCCAGCACCAGGTGACCGCCAGGCGCCACATAGCCGCGCAGCAGCGGCGCCAGCACCTTCAGGGGCGTGGCGAGAATATTTGCTAGGACCAGCCCGAAAACACCGCTTGCGTGGTGCGGCAGGCCGGCCTCCAGCACCACACCATTGGCAGCCGCGTTGAGCGCAGTGGCCTGCACCGCAGCCTCGTCAATGTCTACCGCAATGACTTCCTGGGCGCCGTGCAAGGCTGCGCCAATGGCCAGAATTCCTGACCCACAACCGTAATCAAGGACCCGGCCCGCTGCGCCGTGGGCCGCAACCCAGCGCAGGCACATGCGGGTCGTGGGATGGGTCCCGGTTCCGAAGGCCAGGCCGGGATCCAAACGGATCACCTTGCTTGCCTGCCGTGGCGGTTCATGCCACGTGGGAACGATCCAGAACTCCGGGGTGATCTCCACCGGGGTGAACTGCGACTGGGTCAGGCGCACCCAGTCCTGGTCGGCCACAGAGGCAATTCCCAGTATCTGGCAACCCTCCAGAAAATCCTGCGCGGCCAGCACGGATGCCGCTTCGCGGGCAAGATCCTCGGACGCAAAAAGCGCGCTGACCCGGGATCTCTGCCATCCGTCCCGTGGGGGTGGCATTCCGGGCTCTCCAAACAACGCCTGTTCTGCCCCCGTGTGCGCGTCTGCGTCTTCGACGCTGACGCTTAACGCTGCCAGCGCATCGAGCGCGTCGCTGAGGTCCTCCACCTGCTCCTCGGAGCACATGGCCACCAGTTCAAACATGGGTGGGCCTAGCGCTTGTGGTGCTCAAGCCACTGCTCCAGATAATGGATATTGGTGCCACCTGCCATGAACTTGGCGTCCACCACCAGTTCGCGGTGCAGAGGGATATTGGTGTTGATTCCTTCCACCACGGTCTCGGCCAGTGCGGTGCGCATGCGCGCCATGGCCTGCTCACGCGTATCGCCGTGGGTAATGATTTTCCCCACCATCGAATCGTAATTGGGCGGCACAAAGTAATTGGTATACAGGTGCGAGTCGACGCGCACGCCGGGCCCGCCGGGTGCATGCCACATGGTCACCCGTCCGGGCGAAGGCGTGAAATTATAGGGATCTTCGGCATTCACACGGCATTCCACCGCATGTCCGCGGATCACGATATCGCGCTGGATGAAAGGCAGTTTCTCGCCAGCGGCCACCATGATCTGTGTTTTCACAATATCAATCCCGGACACCAGTTCGGTGACCGGATGCTCCACCTGGACGCGGGTATTCATCTCGATGAAGTAGAACTCGCCGTCTTCATACAGAAACTCAAATGTACCGGCGCCTCGGTAACCAATCTTTTTGCAGGCCGCAACACAGCGCTCCCCGATACGTTCAATCAACTTGCGATTGATGCCGGGTGCGGGTGCCTCTTCCAGAATCTTCTGGTGGCGGCGTTGCATGGAGCAGTCACGCTCACCGAGATAAACCGCATTTTTGTGCTTGTCGGCCAGAATCTGGATCTCGATGTGGCGCGGATTTTGGAGAAATTTCTCCATGTACACAGCAGGATTGCCAAAGGCGGCGCCCGCCTCGGCCTTGGTCATGGCAACGGCATTGACCAAGGCCGCCTCGGTATGCACCACCCGCATGCCCCGCCCGCCACCGCCACCCGCCGCCTTGATGATCACCGGGTATCCGATCGCCTTGGCGACGCGCCGGATCTGGACCGGATCCTCCGGCAACTCGCCCTCGGAGCCTGGAACACAGGGCACACCGGCACGGATCATGGCCTGCTTGGCCGACACCTTGTCGCCCATGATTCGAATCGATTCCGGCGACGGACCAATGAACTGGAACCCGCTCTTCTCGACGCGCTCGGCAAAATCGGCGTTTTCACTCAGAAAGCCGTAGCCCGGGTGAATCGCTTCTGCGTCGGTCACTTCTGCGGCAGAAATGATGGCCGGCATGCTGAGGTAGCTCTGGGCCGACGCAGCCGGTCCGATGCACACGGCCTCGTCCGCCAGTTTGACGTACTTGGCTTCCCGGTCCGCCTCGGAGTACACCATCACGGCCTTGACGCCCATTTCACGGCAGGCGCGCTGTATCCGCAACGCGATCTCGCCACGGTTGGCGACCAGTATTTTTTTGAACATGAATGTCGGCCAGGCCTACTCAATGATGAACAAGGGCTGGCCGTATTCCACCGCCTGACCGTTCTCACACAGAATCTGCGCCACCGTGCCCGACTTGTCCGCCTCGATCTCATTGAGGATCTTCATGGCTTCTATGATGCAGATGGTCTCACCCGCCTTGATCGAATCCCCCACTTCCACAAACGCTTTCGCGCCGGGGGAACTGGAGCGGTAGAACGTACCGACCATGGGGGACTTGACTGCGTGCTCGGCCAGTACCGGTGTCGCTACAGCGGCTGCAGCGGGTGCCGCCACAGGAACAGGCGCAGCGGCCAAAGGCGGCTGCGCAATTGCCTGTACCGGCACGTAACCTTGCACCGCACCGCCCATCGCCTTGACGATGCGGACTTTGCCCTCTGCTTCGGTGATTTCCAGCTCCGACACATTGGAGTCGGATACCAGGTCGATCAGTGTTTTGAGTTTGCGCAAATCCATGAAATCTCCAACGGTCGTTTTGAACTGCAAGACCCACCTTGTCGCAGCAAGTGATGCCAAATTTATTCAAAGGAGTCTAACGCATCCCCATTGGACCGCAACAACCTTGTGCAAACCGGGCCCGGGCCCAGCCCCCGTGGCCGCGGCTCCGGCGGTGAGGCGCCCTATTTTAGTTGCTTCCAGGCCGCCAGATCCGTGGCCGTCAAGCGCCCGAGCTTGCGCTGAAGAATGCTGCCCGAGCCACCCACCAGCACCGAGAAGGGCAAACCGCCATTCAAGTTGCCCAGTCTGCGCCCCAGATCGGTACCGGTCATGGCCGCGATGACCACCGGAAAACGCAGGGGCGACACCTTCAGGAATGCGCGCACGGCCGCCGGCTTGTCCACAGCGATTCCAATCACTTGCATGCCGTTAGAAGAATTTTCATTAAAAAAGGCGTCAATAAGCGGCAATTCCTCAATGCATGGCGGGCACCAGGTAGCCCAGAAGTTGATCAGGATGGGGTGTCCCCGGAAGGTGCGCATCGCCAAGTCCGGCCCCGCAGGGGTCTCCCAACGCAGGTCCCAGAAACCCTCCACCGGCTCTGCACCGCTGCTGGACTCGGACCCGGTGCGCAAGAGGGCGGTACCCACGCCCGCCGCAGCTGCCGCCAGGCCCAGGGCTACGGCGGCGGCCCGCCGCCGGGAACTGTCGACAAGCGGCTTGGCAGCAGCATTTGAAGGATTTTCTGACATGCTCATGCGCGCACCTCCCGCAAAAGGCTGCGCACGGCCGCCAGGTCACCGCGCTGTTTTCGGCCGGCGGAATCCGGCTTGAGGGCACCCCGCAGGTCGTCGAAGTCATAGACCAGCAGGTGCAGGCCGACGTAGGTGTCCAGCGCACGGCACAGGACGTGCACACTCAGAGCGTCCACTGGTTCGCCCCGATAACCGGTGACACTGGAAACCTCAAAACGGGTGCCCTGGTCGATCAGGGCCAACTCGGCCGCCTTGGAATCATCGCAAAAAAGCTGAAGGTACACATCCGAATTCCGCGTTGCCGTTCCCCGCCAGACGGCGCCACCAAGGTGCGGCCGAAACGGCTCCAGACGCTCCATCCAGCTCAGCGCCACCTCGCGCAGCGCCCGCAGCTCGGCCGGCTGGGTATCGGCGCAAAAGAGGGCAAAATAGTCTTCCAGCGCAGTCTCCACCTGCGGGTTGTCGGGCAAGGCCGTGCGCTCCGGCAACCCGAGCTGGCGCAGGGCGTGGCGCTTGGCCGGGCCGTATTCCATGCCCTCCTCGGCAATCAGGCGCGCCGCGGTCGCGGCAATGTGTTCCTTGATCGAATCCATGACCGGATTGTGCACGTCCGTAGAATCCCCGCATGCACATTCACATTCTCGGGATTTGCGGAACCTTCATGGGAGGCCTGGCAACGCTCGCCCGCGAGGCCGGCCACCGGGTCACCGGCTGCGACGCCGGGGTCTACCCGCCCATGAGCGACCAATTACGGGCACTGGGCATCGATCTGATCGAGGGTTTTGGTGCGGATCAGATGGCACTCCAGCCGGACATGTTCGTGATTGGCAATGTCGTGAGCCGTGTGCGCCTGGCCACGGGCGAGCCCAAATTCCCCCTGATGGAAGCCATCCTCGATGCGGGCCGGCCCTACACCAGCGGGCCGCAGTGGCTGGCGGAGCACCTGCTGCAGGGTCGCCACGTACTGGCGGTGGCGGGCACCCACGGCAAAACCACGACCACATCGATGCTGGCCTGGATTCTGGAAGATGCCGGATTGCAGCCAGGTTTTCTGGTGGGCGGGGCACCGCTCAACTTCGGGGTTTCAGCCAGGCTGGGCGCCGGGCAGCACTTTGTGATTGAAGCCGATGAATACGACACCGCGTTTTTCGACAAGCGCAGCAAGTTCGTCCATTACCGCCCCCGCACGGCCGTGCTGAACAACCTGGAGTTCGACCACGCCGACATTTTTGAGAACCTGGCAGCCATCGAAAAACAGTTTCACCACCTGGTGCGAACGGTCCCCGGCTCGGGCCGCATCATCGTCAATGGGCTCGAAGAAAGCCTGAGCCGGGTACTGAGCCAGGGCTGCTGGAGCGAGGTGCGCACCTTCGGCACTACGGTTAGCGACTTCAATGCACTGGGTGAACCCGATGATTTCGCCGTGCTGCGCCAGGGTGTGCCCGAAGGCCAGGTGCGCTGGAGCCTGGGTGGGGTGCACAACCAGCTCAACGCGCTGGCTGCCATTGCAGCGGCCGAACATGCCGGTGTTGCGCCAGAGCGCTCGGCACTGGCATTGGCCCGCTTCAGTAGCGTCAAACGCCGGATGGAGGTGCGCTCGCGCACCCTGTTGCCGCTCCGGGCCGGCGGCAGCGCGGCGCAGCCCCAGCCTGTCACGATTTACGATGACTTCGCCCACCACCCCACCGCCATCCACACCACGCTCAATGGCCTGCGCCGCCAGGTCGGCACGGCGCGCATCCTGGCGCTGCTGGAGCCGCGTTCCAACACCATGAAGCTGGGCACCATGAAAGCGCAAATGCCTTGGAGCCTGGAGGAGGCCGACCTGGTGTTCTGCCACAGCGCCGGACTGGACTGGGACCCACGCGACAGCCTGCAGCCGCTGGGTTCACGGGCGCACGTAGCCGACTCCATCGACGGTGTGATCGCCCAGGTGCTGGCGCGCGTGCAGGCTGGCGACCATATCCTGTGCATGAGCAACGGCGGCTTTGGCGGCATCCACCAAAAGCTCGCCGACGCCCTGCAACGTGTCTGAAGCCCGCGCAGGCTAGCGCTTGCGCCGGGCCTCCACGGCCTGGGACAAGACGTCGAGCACCTCCAAGGATTCGTCCCAGGCGAGGCAGGCATCGGTAATGCTTTTGCCGTATTCCAGCGTGCTGGCGTCATCTTTGCCCGGGGTGAATTTTTGTGCGCCACCCTGCAGGTGGCTCTCCACCATCACGCCAAATACGCTGGTTGACCCGCCTGCGATTTGGGCCGCGATATCGCGGGCCACGTCGCGCTGCTTTTCATGCTGCTTGCTGCTGTTGGCATGGCTGCAATCGACCATCAGGGTCGCTGGCAACTTGGCTTTTTCCAGCTCTGCACAGGCATCGGCCACGCTGCGGGCATCGTAGTTGGGTGCCTTGCCCCCGCGCAAGATGACGTGGCAGTCGCGGTTGCCCTTGGTCTGCACAATCGCCACCTGGCCATTTTTGTGTACCGACAGAAAGTGGTGCCCGCCGGCAGCTGCCTGGATCGCATCGGTGGCGATTTTGATATTGCCGTCGGTTCCATTCTTGAAGCCAATGGGCGCAGACAGGCCCGAGGCCAGTTCGCGGTGGACCTGGCTCTCGGTCGTGCGGGCGCCGATGGCACCCCAGGAAATCAGGTCGCCAAGGTACTGTGGGGAAATCACGTCCAAAAACTCACTGCCCGCCGGCAGGCCCTGGCGGTTGATCTCGATGAGCAACTGGCGCGCAATGCGCAAGCCCTCGTCGATGCGAAAGCTCTCGTCGAGGTAGGGGTCGTTGATCAGCCCCTTCCAGCCCACCGTGGTGCGCGGCTTCTCAAAATAGACCCGCATCACCACCTCGAGCGCACCGGCATAGCGCTCGCGTTGCACCCTCAAGCGCCGGGCATATTCCAGTGCGGCTGCCGGGTCGTGAATGGAGCAGGGGCCAATAATGACCAGCAGCCGATCGTCCTGGCCGGACATGATGCGGTGAATATTGCGACGGGTATCGCTGATGAGCGACTCCACCGCCGTACCCTGGATGGGGAAAAAGCGGATCAGGTGCTCCGGGGGTGGCAAAACGGTGATGTCCTGGATGCGCGCATCGTCGGTAATTCCGGTCCGGTCGCGGCTGGCATCAATGCCTGCATGGGTTTTGGCAGTCATGGAAAGGCTCCTGGGTTGATCAAGATGGCAGGGAAATACGCATAAAAAAACCGCCGGGGCTGCCGGCGGTTTCAGAAGGGTTCAGGACGTTGATTCAGGTACGTTCAGAACTCTCTGCCGCCGCCGGCGTCTGAGAATCCAAAGTAGCTAAAGTAAAAGCCCAACCGTGTCATGGCGTCCAATGTAGCACAGCTGGCAGGCCCCCCCGGCGCAGGAGCGTCGCCATGCGTTCAGCGCTCATCGCTCAGAACAGCCAGCGCCACAGACCATACACCGCAAACCCGCTGAGGATGGCAGCAAGCGAGTGGCGGCTGCGCAGCGCCACGCCGGCCGATGCCAGCGCACCCGGCAGGTAGGCATTGTGGGCGCTCAGGTCCACCGTACCGTGCGGGGCCAGTGCCATCGGCACGATCAGGGCCGTCAGCACGGCGGTCGGTACAAAGCGCAGGGCACGCTCCATCCAGGCGGGAAAGCGCAGGCGGTGGCCCCATACCAGAAAGCTCAGCCGGATGCCAAAGGTCACCAGCGCCATGCCGCCGACCGCCAGGACCCAGTAAGTGGTCATGGCAGCGGCTCCACTGCGGGCCGTTCCGACAGCACCCCTGCGGCGACGCCGGCGGCAGCGGCGAGCATCAGGCCGAGTTGGTAGGGCAGATCGCGCGCCAGCATGGCCACGGTGCCAGCAACCAGCGCTGCCAGCAGCACCGGACGTTCGCGCAATTGGGGTGCGACGATGGCGACAAACGTGGCCACCATGGCAAAGTCCAGCCCGAGCGTGGCAATTCCGGGGATGCTCTGCCCGACCAGAACGCCGGCAACAGTCCATGCCAGCCAATTAAGGTACATGGCCAGCGCGGAGCCCAGCCAGTACCAGGCGCCGGCGCGCGTGGCGGCGTGCTGGCGCAAGTGGTTGTGCACCACGGCGAATGTTTCATCCGTGAGCCAGAAGGCCAGCGGCCAGCGCCAGCGCGCAGGCAGTTCACGGACATAGGGCAGCAGGGTGGCGCTGTACAGCGCATGGCGCAAATTGACCACCAGGGTGGTCATCCAGACCACCGGCAGCGCAGCGCCACCGCTGATCAGGCTGATGACGACGAACTGGCTGGAGCCGGCAAACACCGCCGCCGACAGCGCCAGGGTGACCCACACCGGCAGGCCGCTGCCGATAGCCAGCGTGCCGAATATCACGCCAAAGGGCGCGGCACCCACCAGCATGGGCACGGTATCCCGGGCACCCGACCAGAAGGACCGCAAACCGGCCTTTCGTCAGGCAGTGCCGCCAACGGTCAAACCGTCGATGCGCAGGGTCGGCTGCCCGACGCCGACCGGCACGCTCTGACCTTCCTTGCCACAGGTTCCGACACCGCTGTCGAGCTTCATGTCGTTGCCGATCATGGACACCCGCGTCAACGCATCGGGGCCGTTACCGACAATGGTGGCACCTTTGACAGGGTAGAGAATCTTGCCGTTTTCCACCCAATAGGCTTCGCTGGCCGAGAACACGAACTTGCCGCTGGTGATATCGACCTGGCCACCGCCGAAGTTGGTGGCGTACAGCCCTTTCTTGATGCTGCGGACAATCTCCTGGGGGTCTTTGTCGCCGCCGAGCATGTAGGTATTGGTCATGCGCGGCATGGGCACATGGGCATAGCTTTCACGCCGGCCGTTGCCGGTCGGGGCCACGCCCATCAGCCGCGCGTTCATGGCGTCCTGCAGGTAGCCCTTGAGGATGCCGTCTTCGATCAGCACATTGCGCTGACTGGGATTGCCCTCGTCATCGACGTTGAGCGAGCCCCGGCGGTCGGCAATGGTGCCGTCATCGAGCACCGTAACGCCTTTGGCGGCCACGCGCTGGCCGATCCGGCCGCTGAACGCGCTCGAACCCTTGCGGTTGAAGTCGCCCTCCAAACCATGGCCGATTGCCTCATGCAGCAAGATTCCAGGCCAGCCGGAGCCCAGCACCACCGTCATTTCGCCTGCCGGTGCCGGCCGGGCCTCCAGGTTGGTGAGGGCCGCCTGGACTGCCTGGTCAACATATTGGGCAATCTGCGCGTCGCTAAAGTAGGCCAGCCCGAAGCGCCCGCCACCGCCGGACGAGCCGACCTCGCGCCGGCCTTTGTGCTCTGCAATCACGGTCACCGACAGCCGCACCAGCGGGCGTACGTCCGCCGCCAGCGTGCCATCGGCACGCGCCACCATGACCACGTCGTATTCGCTGGCCAGCCCCGCCATGACCTGTGCCACGCGCGGGTCCTTGGCGCGGGCAAGTTGCTCCACCTTGCCCAGCAGTGCCACCTTGGCGGCACTGTCGAGGGTGGCGATCGGGTCAAGTCCAGCGTACAGCGCCCGGCCTTGTGCTATTTTTTTGGTAGCAACCTTCCGGCGTCCCGCCTGGGCTGCGCTCGAAATGGTCCGTACCGTGCGGGCCGCATCCAGAAGCGAGGCCTCGGAAATATCGTCGGAGTAGGCGAATGCTGTCTTCTCCCCGCTGACCGCCCGCACCCCCACACCCTGGTCGATGCTGAACGAGCCGGTTTTGACAATGCCTTCCTCCAGGCTCCACCCTTCCGAGCGGGTGTACTGGAAGTACAGGTCCGCTTCATCAATCTGGTGCGCCTTGATTTCGTTGAGCGCGCGGGTCAGGTGGGATTCATCGAGCCCGAAGGGCGTGAGCAACAGGGACTTGGCCGTGGCCAGGCGTTCGAGGGTGGGTTGGCGCGACATCATCGGGCCATTTTAGGCTTCAGGACTGGACCAGGCGCTTGGCGTTGGAAATCGACATCAAAATGCCCAGAGCCAGCCCCAGCGTCACCATGGCCGTGCCGCCGTAGCTGATGAAGGGCAAGGGCACGCCCACCACCGGAACAATGCCGCTGACCATGCCCATGTTCACAAACGCGTAGGTGAAAAAAATCATGGTCACGCTGCCGGCGAGCAGGCGCGCGAACAGCGTAGGCGCTTCCAGGGCAATCGCCAGGCCGCGCAGGATCAAAAACACAAATGCGGTCATCAGCGCCAGATTCCCCAGCAGGCCGAATTCCTCCGAAAAGGCGGCGAAGATGAAATCGGTGGTGCGCTCGGGAATGAACTCCAGGTGCGTTTGCGTGCCCTGCATGAAGCCCATGCCCCAGAAGCCACCGGAGCCAATCGCGATCATCCCCTGGATGATGTGAAAGCCCTTGCCCAGCGGATCGCGCGTGGGATCCAGCAGGGTGCAAATGCGCTGCTGCTGGTAATCGTGCAGCACCGGCCAACGCACGCCGTCGGCGCACAGGGCGGGCTCGAACACCACCAGCAGCAGCACACCGACGAGGCCGACCGCCAGCGGTGGCAGCACCAGCTTCCAGCCCATGCCAGCAAAGAAAATCACGGACAGCCCGGCCGCCAGCACCAGCAGCGCGGTACCCAGATCGGGCTGCTTCATGATCAGCGCCACCGGCACCCCCAGAATCAGCATCGCAACGCCAAAGTCCAGGGGCCGCAACTGGCCTTCGCGCTTCTGGAACCACCAGGACAGCATCAGCGGCATGGCGATCTTGAGAATTTCGCTGGGCTGGATCGTAACGCCGACATTGAGCCAGCGCTGGGCGCCCTTCTTGGTCACACCGAACAGCGCCACCGCCACCAGCAGCGCCACCCCGAACGCATACAGCGGCACGGCCAGCGCCATCAGCCGCTGCGGCGGTATCTGCGCCACGCCCAGCATGATCACGGCGGCGATCAGCATGTTGCGGGCGTGGTCCTCAAAGCGTGTTCCGTGGTCCCAGCCCGAGGAGTACATGGTCAGCATCCCCGCGCCGGCGAGCACAAACACCACCAGTGTGAGCGGCCCGTCAAAGCCGGCGAACCAGGGCGCAATGCGCTGTCGCAGGGTACGTTCTCTGAATCGGGTGGCCATAGGCACAGATTATCGGACTTACTATGATGGAACCATGGAACCCACGCCCAAGACCACACACCTGCTCTACCTCCACGGCTTTCGGTCGTCGCCCCATTCCAGCAAGGCACGGATGATGGCCGCGTACGTGGAAAAGCACCACCCGGCCGTCACCTGGTGGTGCCCCCAGCTTCCGGCGTCGCCCAAGGAAGCGATGGAACTGCTGCAGGCCGGCACGCGGGACTGGCCTGCGGCGACGATGGCGGTGGTAGGTTCGTCGCTCGGCGGCTTCTATGCTGCAGCCGTGGCGCAGGGCACGGGCTGCAAGGCGGTGCTGCTCAATCCGGCTGTCTACCCGGCGCGCGACCTGGAAAAATATGTGGGCGATCTCACCAGCTACCACGACCCGGAGGAACACTTCGTGTTTGAGGCCTGCTTTGTGCAGGAATTGCGCGATCTGGAGTTCGGCCCGCTGATCAGGCCGGAGCAGTTCTACGCCCTGATCGCCAAGGGCGACGAAGTGCTGGACTGGCGCGAAATGCTAGCGCGCTACGGTGCCGGACAGGTCCGGCTGCTCGAAGGCGGCGACCATGCCATCAGTGACTTCGCCGTCCACCTGCCCGAGGTGCTGGCACACCTGCAACTGGCATGACCTTGCCTGGACACTCCTTGACGCTTACTTGACCCAC
>Ga0007791_10000051_pt1 | contig 26689 bp, 24 predicted proteins | sample CryBogmetaGMA05M_FD_60368 | JGI IMG/M metagenome (GOLD analysis project Ga0007791, IMG submission 60368) | Freshwater microbial communities from Crystal Bog, Wisconsin, USA - MA0.5M | ecosystem: Environmental > Aquatic > Freshwater > Lake | place: Crystal Bog, Wisconsin, USA | collected 2009-07-06 | reverse complement strand
ACGCAGAGACAGGGTGGGCGCGCGCCGTAGAAATAGACTTAGCTAAGGATTCGACTTTGGAAAGGACCCGCGCAGTCACGCTTTCGTTGACCGCCAAGGCGGCAGCAACTTCATCAACCAGGGCAGAGCCCACCACAACCCCATCAGCGACCTTGGCAATGGCGGCGGCGCGCTCAGGCGTCTTAATCCCAAAACCCACAGACACTGGCAGGCCTGAGGCAGCTCGCACGCGGAGGACATGGGGGGCAACGACGTCGGCTTCCGCCTCCTTGACCCCGGTGACACCGGCCACGGAGACATAATAGACAAAGCCAGAGGTGCGGCGCACGACGATCTTCAGCCGCGCGTCATCAGAGGTTGGCGTCGCCAAGCGGATCAGAGACAGGTCGGCGGCGTCCAGGGCGTCAGCAAGAGGGTCAGCCTCTTCCGGCGGTATATCAACGGCGATCAGGCCATCGACCCCTGCAGCGGCAGCGTCCCGGGCGAAGGCGTCATAACCCCAGCGCACCAGGGGATTGGCATAGCCCATCATGATGATCGGGGTGGTCTGGTCGCCCTGCCGGAATTCAGCCACCAGTTCCAGGGTCCGGGCCAGGGTCATGCCCTTGTCCAGGGCGCGCAGGGCGGCCCGTTGGATTGGCGGGCCCTCAGCCATAGGATCAGAGAAGGGAAAGCCAATCTCGATCACATCGGCACCGGCCCCTGGCAGGCCCTTCACGATCTCCAGGGACGTGGCATAGTCCGGATCACCGGCCATGACATAGGTGACGAAAGCTGCGCGATCCTCAGCTTTCAGAGCCGCAAAACGGGCTTCGATACGGGCCTTGGTCAAATGCTGCGTCCCAGATGGGCGGCGACGGTAGCAACATCCTTGTCGCCGCGACCCGACATGTTGACCACAACAATCCCGCCCTTACCGACTTCCTTGGCCACATCGGCCAATCGCGCCAGGGCATGGGCCGTCTCAATCGCTGGGAGAATCCCCTCGAGTTCTGCGCAAAGCTTGAAGGCATCGAGGGATTCAGCATCCGTGGCCGTCAGATACTTGGCGCGGCCCACATCGTGCAGCCAGGAATGTTCTGGGCCAATGCCGGGATAGTCGAGACCCGCTGAAATCGAATGGGCCTCGGTAATCTGGCCTGCGGAGTCCTGCAGCAGATAGGTCATATTGCCGTGAAGGACGCCCGGTTGACCGCCATTAATCGCCGCAGCATGGCGCCCCGACTCCATACCTTCACCGGCCGCCTCAATCCCATAGAGCTTCACACTCTCGTCGTTGAGGAAGGGGTGAAAAATACCGATGGCATTGGAACCACCGCCCACACAGGCGACGACCGCGTCTGGCAGGCGGCCTTCGATCTCAAGGATCTGAGCGCGGGTTTCCTGGCCGATCACCGACTGGAAATCCCGTACCATCTCCGGATAGGGGTGCATGCCGGCCGCCGTACCGATCATGTAATAGGTGTCATGGACATTGGTGACCCAGTCACGCAGGGCCTCGTTCATGGCGTCCTTGAGGGTCGCCGAGCCTGAGGTCACAGCCTCGACCTGGGCCCCCAACAGGTTCATCCGGAAAACGTTGGGCTTCTGACGCTCGACGTCGACGGCGCCCATATAAACGATACAGGGCAGACCGAACCGGGCGCAGACCGTGGCACTGGCCACCCCATGCTGACCCGCGCCGGTCTCGGCAATAATCCGGGTCTTGCCCATACGTCGGGCCAACAGGATTTGGCCCATGCAGTTGTTGATCTTGTGCGAGCCGGTGTGGTTCAGCTCCTCACGCTTGAAATAGATCTTTGCACCGCCGAAATGGTCGGTCAGGCGTTCAGCAAAATACAGGGGCGAAGGCCGGCCCACATAGTGCTTCAGGAACCCTGAGAGTTCGGCCTGGAAGGCTGGATCGGCCTTTGCGGCGCGATAGGCCGCCTCCAGTTCATGCACCAGGGGCATGAGGGTTTCAGGCACATACCGACCGCCATAGTCGCCGAAGCGTCCGGAGGCATCTGGGTAGGCGGCATAGTCGTTAGGCAGGACGGGGATAGTCACTGGAATTGCACCTAGGCGCGACGCACGGCCTCAATAAATGCCGTGATTAAGGAGGCGTCCTTTAATCCTGGTCCGCGCTCCACGCCAGAGGAAACATCAACAATGGGCGCACCAGATTGCGAGATGGCTTCCGCAACATTCCAAGGATCCAAACCGCCAGCCAGGAACCATGGCCGCGCAAACCGACGTCCGGCCATCAGGCCCCAGTCAAATCGGGCCCCCACCCCGCCCGGCATGGCCGCGTCCTTGGGGGGTTTGCCCTCGAACATCAGGTGATCGACGATGGTTTCGTAATTGCCAGCAAGGTCGACATCGTGGGCCTCAGTGACCGGGATGACCTTGATGAGCCCCAGGCCCGTGCGACGACCGATTTCCCGAACCCGCGCCGGAGTCTCTTTGCCATGGAGCTGGATGAAGTCTGGCTTCAGAACCAAGGCCAGCTGGTCGACCAGGGCATCATCGGGATCAACCGTGATGGCACAGACCTTGAGATTGCGGCCGCGGGTGGGCAGGGCCAGTTGGGCGGCCAATTCTGGCAGGACATAGCGCGGGCTCTTCTCGAAGAAATTGAAGCCCACATGGCTCGCGCCACCGTCCATAACAGCCTGGATAGCCAGGGGGGTGGAGACCCCACAAATCTTAGCGGTTGCAGTCATGGGCCCCATTAGCCGGCTGGGACGTGGGACTGCAAGCAACCACCGTGCCCTAGGCGCTAGCGGGCCTTCAGCAGGTCACGAATTTCCCCAAGCAGGACCTGATCAGCCGTGGGCGGCGGCAGGTCTACGGGAACTTCAGCATCCTTCCGCCGAATGGCGTTGACGCCCTTCACCAGGATGAAGATCACAAAGGCGATGATAAGGAACTGGATCACCGTATTGGCAAAGGCCCCGTATTGGATGGCGACCTCTGCGGTCTTGGCGGCGGGGTTTGCGGCCTTCAGGACCAGTTTCATGTCCGAAAAATCAACGCCGCTCAGCAAGAGCCCGATAGGGGGCATGATCACCTTATCGACGAGGCTCTTGGTGATGTCGCCAAAAGCGCCACCGATGACCACACCGACCGCCAGGTCGATGACATTGCCCCTTGAGATGAATTCCTTGAATTCGCTGACGATACCCATTGGCCGCTCCCTCAAAAACCTTGAGACTTTTGTCCTATGGTACCGTGGGGTCGGTCAAGCCAAGCCCAGATCGTCAGGCCCGCACCTTACTCGTCTGCGTTGAGTCGCTCGCGCAGTTCCTTGCCGCTCTTAAAGAACGGCACGTGCTTGGCCCGGACACTTACCGACTCGCCGGTGCGCGGATTACGCCCAGACCGGGCATCCCGGGATCTGATCGAAAGGGCACCAAAGCCGCGAAGCTCCACGCGACCACCGTTTTCCAGGGCCAGGATCATCCGCTCGAGGATCACACCCACCACCCGCTCGATATCGCGCTGGGTCAGGTGCGGATTTTCTTGCGCGAGTTGAGCGATGAGTTCCGACTTGATCATGCCAAAATCCGGTTATGGGGTTGGCGGAACATGGTCGAGTCCCGGTTGATGATCAACCCGGAAATCTTCATGCGGCGTGAGAACTTCGCATTTTCATGGTCTTGGCATGCGCCAGACACAAAAGCAGCGAGCCCGTTGCCGGACTCGCTGCGGTATTTTTTCGATCCTTAGGACCCCGCCAAAGCAGGGCCGGCAGGCTTAGTCCTTCTGCGCCTTTTCGCGCAGGGCGGCGCCGAGAATGTCGCCCAAGGAGGCGCCGGAATCCGAAGACCCGAACTTCTCGATGGCTTCCTTCTCTTCGATCATTTCCAGGGCCTTGATCGAGACCGACACCTTGCGGGCGGCCTTGTCGACTGTGGTCACCTGGGCATCGACGCGGTCACCCACGGCGAAGCGTTCCGGACGCTGATCCGCACGATCGCGGGACAGGTCGGACTTGCGCACAAAGGCGGTCATCGGTGCGTCGTCATCGCCGAATTTCACCTCAATGCCGCCAGAGGTGATCTCGGTGACCGTGACAGTGACGGTCTGACCCTTGCGGAAGGCCTCGCCAGCCATTGGATCGCCGGCCAGTTGCTTGATGCCAAGGGAGATACGCTCCTTCTCGACGTCGACATCCAGAACCCGAGCCTTGACCATTTCGCCCTTGTGATACTTGGCGATGGCTTCTTCGCCAGGGACGTTCCAGTCCAGGTCGGACAGGTGGACCATGCCGTCGATGTCGTTTTCCAGGCCGATGAAGAGGCCAAATTCCGTCGCGTTCTTGACTTCGCCTTCCACCGTCGACCCCACTGGGTTGGCTGCGATGAAGGCGTCCCAAGGATTGTCCATGGCCTGCTTGAGACCCAGGGACACGCGACGCTTGGACGGATCGACGTCCAGCACGACCACGTCGACTTCCTGCGAGGTCGAGACGATCTTGCCGGGGTGGACGTTCTTCTTGGTCCAGGACATTTCCGAGACGTGCACCAGGCCTTCAACGCCAGCTTCCAGCTCCACAAAGGCGCCGTAGTCGGTGATGTTGGTGATACGGCCCGTGAACTTGGCGCCGACCGGATACTTGGCTTCCACGCCGTCCCAAGGATCGGACTGCAGTTGCTTCATGCCAAGCGAGATGCGCTGGGTGTCGGGGTTGATCTTGACCACCTGCACCTTGACGGTGTCGCCCACGGCCAGAACCTGGCTGGGGTGATTGACGCGCTTCCAGCTCATGTCGGTGACGTGTAGCAGGCCATCGATGCCGCCCAGGTCCACGAAGGCGCCGTAGTCGGTGATGTTCTTGACCACGCCGTCGCGGATTTCGCCCTCGACCAACTGGCCGACGAGTTCCGTGCGCTGTTCGGCGCGGGCTTCTTCAAGAATGGCACGACGCGAGACGACGATATTGCCGCGCGGACGGTCCATTTTGAGGATGGCGAAGGGCTGTTCCTTGCCCATGAGCGGGCCGACGTCGCGGACCGGACGGATATCCACCTGGCTGCCCGGCAGGAAGGCCGAGGCGCCGCCGAGGTCGACGGTGAAGCCACCCTTCACGCGGCCAACAATGGTGCCCATGACCGGCTCATTGCGCTCATGCACGACTTCGAGGCGGGTCCAGGCTTCTTCGCGGCGAGCCTTGTCACGGCTGATGACGGCTTCGCCCATGGCGTTTTCAACGCGCTCGAGGAAGACTTCGACAGTGGCACCGATCTTGATCGGGCTCTCGCCGGATTCATCGACGCCAAATTCCTTCACGGAAATCCGGCCTTCGGTCTTCAGTCCGACATCGATGATCGCGAAATCTTTTTCGATTCCGACCACGATGCCTTTGACAACCTGACCTTCCATAAAGTCGCGGCCACCCATGGACTCGTCGAGGAGGGAGGCGAAATCATCCCGGGAGGGATTGAGGCTCATATCGTCAGCCATTTGGATCTTTCATCTTCTATGACGCCCCCTTTGAGAAAAAGGGAAAGGACCCGAGCCGCACATGGCGGTCGAACGGAGTCCCGGCATCGGGTTAAGGGTTGTAACCGAAGACGCAGGCGGACCTGCGCAGTGTTGAATTGCCCGCGGCGACCGAGGGAAAGGCGCGGTTGGATTTGCTTACTGGGAGTTTTCCCAGCGCGCGCGCGCCGCCTCGACAATGCGGCGGGCCGCATCGGTGGCGCGCTCTATACTCATTTGCGAGGTATCTAGCAAGACGGCGTCGGGCGCCTGGACCATAGGTGCATCGGCTCGACCGCCGTCACGTTCATCTCGACGTCGGATATCTTCGAGGATTTCAGCGAAAACCACGTCTTCGCCGCGGCCTTTGAGCTGCTTAAAGCGGCGCTCGGCGCGCACCTCAGGGTCGGCCGTTACATAGAGTTTTGCAGGCGCGGTCGGCGCTATGACTGTGCCGATGTCGCGCCCGTCGATCACCGAGCCGCCGGGTCTTTGTGAAAAGACCTGTTGCAGATCCAGAAGGGCGGCGCGCACCTCAGGATGGACCGCCACGCGGCTGGCGCATTCCCCGGCCTCCCGCGTACGGAAGTGATCGTCGTCAAGATCGCCGGCCTGAAGGTCCCGGGCCACCCGTGCCGCGGCCAAGGCGTCGTCTAGATGACCACCCTGTCGGTTGAGGATCACACCCACGGCGCGATAGAGCAGGCCTGTGTCCAGCATGGGCAGGCCATAGTGGGCGCTCAGGTCGCTGGAGATCGTTCCCTTGCCCGAGGCGGCGGGACCATCAACGGCAATCACGAAGGGCGGCTTCACCCCAGATCTCCCCCAAGCCCACGCATCATCTCCACAAAGCCAGGGAAGCTGGTGGCGATCATGCCAGGCTCATCGACAGTGATCTCGCCATCCGCTGCCAGACCCATGATCAGGTGCGACATGGCAATGCGGTGATCACCCCGGGTGATAATCTGCGCGCCCCCTGCTGCCGGATGATTGCCACTACCAGAGCCAACAACGATCAGGCCTTCGGGCTCTTCCTCCGCGCCCAGGCCACAGGCGGTCAGCCCCGCGGCCATCAGGGCGATGCGATCGCTTTCCTTGACCCGCATTTCGCCAATGCCGGTCATGCGGGTGACCCCGGTCGCAAAGGCCGCCGCCACGGCCAGGATCGGATACTCATCAATCATCGACGGCGCCCGGTTCGCCGGTACATCGACGCCCCTCAGCTGAGAATAACGCGCCGTGATGTCGCCCACGGGCTCGCCGCTTTCATCCCGGATATTTTCGATGGTCAGGTCAGCACCCATTTCGATCAGGGTGGTGAAGAGGCCTGTGCGCAGGGGGTTGAGCATGACCCCCTCCACCGTCACCTCTGACCCAGGGGTGATCAGGGCCGCCACCAGGGGAAAGGCCGCTGAAGAAGGATCCCCCGGCACCCGTACCTGGGTTCCGGTCAGTTTTTGGTCACCGGCCAGGTCAATATGACGGACCCCATCCTGATCGATCACCTCGACCCTAGCACCAAAGCCCCGCAGCATGCGTTCGGTGTGGTCGCGTGTGGGTTCAGGCTCCAGCACCGCTGCGCCCCCCGCCGCGTGCAGCCCTGCCAGCAGGACTGCCGACTTCACCTGGGCCGAGGGTTCAGGCAGGCGGTATTCGATACGCCGCAGCGCGCCACCCTTGAGGGTCAGGGGCAGCCGTCCGCCAGAGCGGCCCAGAAACCGCGCACCCATTTCCCCGAGAGGCTTGATCACCCGGTTCATGGGGCGGCCGCGCAGGGAGACGTCGCCGGTGAAGCTAGCCGCAAGGTCAAAGCCTGCCGCCGCCCCCATGATCAGCCGCACGCCGGTTCCGGCATTGCCGCAGTCTATGACATCGGCGGGTTCAGAAAACCTGCCCTGGCCCATGACACGCCAGCGTCCGGGGCCCAGGTGGTCGACCTCTGCACCAAAGGCCCGCATGGCGGCGGCGGATCGCATAACATCCTCACCCTCGAGCAGACCTTCGATTTCGGTGAGGCCCGTGGCCAGGGCACCAAAGATCAGGGCGCGATGGGATACCGACTTGTCCCCAGGGGCGCGAACCCGTCCCTTTAGAGGGCCGCCCCGCCTTGCGGTAAGTCCTGGCGAGGTCATGGCGGCTCCTTTTAGGAAGGGACGGGGCAAAAAGAAAAGGGATTGGGTTTTGACAGCGGCGCCCGCTCGTGGCAAGTGAGCCGGCTCCAATTCACACCCGCCTCAGAGGCCCGCCCCTTGGCTATTCCCGAACTGGGCTCAAAGCAAATTTGCCCCAACTGCCAGGCTAAGTTCTACGACCTGACCAAACGCCCGGCCCACTGCCCGAAATGCGAACACGAGTTTGATCCGGATGAAGCCGTCCGTAGCCGCCGTGTCCGTGCCCGCGCCACCCCTGTCGACCATGACCTGGACGACGATCAAGAAGCCCAAGTCCGGGGCAAGAACCCGGATTCGGAGGACGAAGAAGAAGAAGAGGTGGTCACCCCGGAACTGGACGCCGTCATTGATGAGCCGATCCTGGCCACCGACGACGACGATGAGGACGGCGAACCCATCGCCGCGCCGGAAGACGAACTGGCCGGCTTCCAGGAAGACGACGACCTGGACGACGACGAGGACTCCGACGTGCCCTTCCTGGAAGACGACGATGAGGACGACTTTGTCGACACCGAAATCGACGGTCTGCCCGGTGAGGGTGAAGAAGACCGATAGGACCTGAATTCAGGCCCCGCCGTCCCTGTGTGATTTTTCAGTGACGGCGGGCTTGATCACGGACACCTGTCAGACTAGGTTCCGCGCTCTTCGCGGCGGAGGGTTGCCTCTCCAAAACCTAGAACCCGAAAGTTCGGGGCTATAGCTCAGCTGGTAGAGCGCTTGAATGGCATTCAAGAGGTCAGCGGTTCGACTCCGCTTAGCTCCACCATAACGGCCGCTTCCGACGAGGAGGCGGCCGTTTCCATTTGGGCGCCACCGCTTGAATCCCCACCCCTCGCACCCCACCTAAGCGCTGTCGCGGTCCTGCGCCGGTTTCGGGCAGGAGCTTGGCGAGTCGCTTGAGGTGCGAGGACTCTTTGCAATGAATAGGACCATGGTGTTCGACAGCCCCTTTCTGCTCGGTTTCGAGCACACCCGGCTGTTGGCCGAACGGGCCGCCAAGGCGGCGGCCGAGAGCTATCCCCCCTATAACGTGGAAGACCGGGGCGAAGGTGCCCTGCGGATCACCCTGGCTGTGGCGGGCTTTACCCCCCAGACCCTGCAGGTGACCCTTGAGGATCGTCAGCTGACCATAGCCGGTCGGCGGGACGACGGGGGTAAGACCGACGAGGCCTATTTGCACAGGGGCATAGCCGCCCGGGGCTTTGTCCGCAGCTTTGTGCTTGCCGACGGCATGGAGGTTTCCGCCGCCCTGCTGGAGCACGGCCTGCTGCACATTGACCTGGTCCGGCCCGAGCCCGCTCGCCTGGTGCGGCAAATCCCCATTCAGACCGGCAGCTGATTTTCAAGATTTTTTGGAGGTGGTCCTATGACACCTAAACTGAGCCAAATGTCCCTGTCCCCCCAAGAGCTGGCAGCCCTTGGCGGACCCAACCTGGTTTATGTTCGCCCCGTCATGGGAGCTGAGATCCTGGCGTCGACGCCGAGGGGAGAGGTGGAAGGCTATGATCTTCGCCCCGATCAGATCCTCTACGCCGTCCATCGCGCTAATGGCGAGCGACTGGCTGTGCTGGAAGACAAGGACTCCGCCGTCGCCGCAGCCCTGGCTCACGAACTGGCACCGGTTTCTGTGCACTAGCTGATCAGCAGAGCTCTATGACCTGGATACCGGCCGCCGCAGGTACAACTGGGGTTGTGAGCTTCAGGATCGGGCTCAGGCCGCTGTCTGGCGCAGGTCCTGGACCAGAAGGGCGCGCATCGATTCGGCGGCCCGGGACTGTCGCAGCTGTTCGCGCAGATCCTTCTGGCGCATGAGACGGGAAATGCGGGCCAGACCCTGCAGGTGGACAGAGCCCGCCTGACCGGCGGGCGAAAACAGGGCAAAGACAAGATCAACGGGCTGGTCGTCTACTGACGCAAAGTCCACCGGATGTTCCAGGCGCAGGAAGACCGCGCGCACGCGATCTAGGCCTTCGAGCCGGGCATGGGGCACGGCGACGCCACGGCCAAGGCCTGTCGACCCAACCTGTTCTCTTGCCGCAAGCGCATCGAGAATCTTCCCCGCCTCAAGGCCGAAGGTGCGGGCGGCGATGTCGGAAATCAGGGCCAAGACCTGACGCTTGTCCGTCGCCGTCGCACGGGGCGCAATGGCGGCCAGATCCAGAACTTCTGAAAAAATCATCTCAACTCACAACGCCCTGCTCAGTCGGCCCCTTAGCGACCGACAGAGACATCCTGATGACAGGCGCTCAGGCACCGGACATCTAAGATCCCTTACCGTTAGCCGGTTTGGTGCGCTCAGGGTCGATCCAGCCGATGTTCCCGTCGGGGCGGCGATATACCACAGACAATCCGCCGTGCGCGGCGTTCCTGAACACAATTGTTTGAGATTCAGTCAGATCTAGGTCCAACACCGCCTGAGAAACAGTCATGGTGCGGATTTCCTTCTCGGTCTCGGCAATCACCAGACCATTGGGCACAGCCGGACCAACCGGAGGCGAGTCGGCCTCATCCCAGATCTCGTCGTCTTCGTCCTCTGGAGCACGGATGACGAAATAGGCGGCGGTCTCGGCGGCCTTGGCGCTGGCTGCCACCGAATGGCTCTTTAAGCGACGCTTATAGCGACGGACCCGGGTCTCGATCTTACCCAGGGCCACATCAAAGGCCGCATGGGCATCGGAACCGAGACCATGGCTTTCCAGATGCTGGCCGGAATCCAGGTGCAGGGAACAGTCAACCCGGAAGGCGTGCCCCTCCTTGCTGACCACCAAGTCTGCAAAACCCCCACGCTCGAAATAGCGCGCAATAGAGGCTGAAATTTCGGTGGTGACCCGCTCACGCAGGGCCTCACCGACGTCGACATGTTTGCCGGAAACTTGAACTTGCATGGGCAGAGTGCGCGCCTTTCGTCCAAGCCTGTCAAGATCGGACGAATACGGAGGGCTCAGCTCTGCCGAAGCAGGCGACGACGATCGACGGAGGAGGGAATACGCATGGCCTCGCGGTATTTTGCCACCGTGCGGCGGGCGATATCGACGCCGGTTTCTTTGAGAATATCGACCAGGGCGTCATCAGAGTGGATGTCGGACGCCACCTTCTCGCTGTCGATAAGCTGACGAATGCGGTGACGCACGGCCTCAGCCGAATGGGCCTCGCCGCCTTCGGAAGACTGGATGGCAGAGGTGAAAAAGAATTTCAGCTCAAACATACCGCGTGGGGTGGCCAGATACTTGTTCGAGGTCACCCGGCTGACCGTGGATTCGTGCATGCCGATAGCGTCAGCCACCGTCTTAAGGTTCAGGGGCCGCAGGTGTTCGACCCCATAGGCCAGGAAACCATCCTGCTGGCGCACGATTTCTGAGGCGACCTTGAGGATGGTCTTGGCCCGCTGGTCCAGGCTCTTGACCAGCCAACTGGCGCTGGCCATGCAATCGGCGACGAACACTTTTTCCTGATCGGACTTCGCGCCACTGCTGACCCGAGCATGATAACGCTGGTCGATAAGCAGCCGCGGTAGGGTGTCGGAATTGAGTTCCACATGCCACATGCCGCCCAAACCTTCGCGGACATAGACATCTGGGGCAACGGGCTGACTGGGCTCGCCGCCGAAGGCCGCACCGGGGCGGGGGGTTAACGCCTTGATCTCGGCGATCATGTCGCGGAGGTCTTCATCATCGACGCTACACACCTTGCGCAAGGCGGCGAGGTCACGCCGTGCGAGCAGGTCAAGATTATCCAGCAAGGCCATCATGGCCGGATCGCAGCGATTGCGGTCCTGAAGCTGAAGCATCAGGCATTCGCGCACATCACGGGCGAAGACGCCCACGGGCTCGAAGCTCTGGAGCCTTGGCAGAAGATTTTCGAGGAAGGCTAGGTCGCAGCCCAGGCGCTCGGCGGTCTCTGCAAGGTCACACCGCAGATAGCCACCCTCATCGACGCTATCGAGCAGGACTGCAGCGGCCGCCAATTCGATTCTGTTAAAGCCAGCCACCAGAAGCTGGTCCTGAAGAAATTCAGAGAGGGTTTTATCGTGAGCCAGGCGCTGCTCGAAGTTGTCAGTATCTTCAAAGCTGCCACCCGCCCCGGCCTTGGACCAATCAATGGCCCCGCCAGCATGCATGGCCTCTGAGGCATCGCCGGTGGCGTGCTCCCCCCGCGACCCCTCGGACTCATAGGTGACATCCATGGCGTTTTCCGCGCCACCCAGGGGCACTTGGTCAAGGGCGTAGGTCTCACCGTCGGTCGCTGGACCATCGGCAAGCGCCTCGCGGTCGCCCTCTGAGTCGCGCTCGTCCCGCTGAAGGAGGGGATTGCGTTCGAGCTCGCCTTCGACGAAGGCCTCAAGCTCCATGTTGGAGAGCTGCAACAGCTTGATAGCCTGTTGCAGTTGGGGGGTGATGACCAACCCCTGCCCTTGACGTAGCTCTAAACGCGCACCGAGCGCCAAATCGCCCTCCTGGCCTGTTTCTTGCTTAACAAGCTAGAGGATGATCCCCACCAGTTGGTTAATGACCGGCAGGGATTCTCAGAAACCCAAAAAAGATTGACCGGCCAAGCCAGGGGTTATTTCGGCGGCGTCTTGTACTTTTCAAACCAAGCAATGATGGCCGAGGTGGTCGCCGCCGATTGCGACGGCCGCGCGGCATAGCCCCCATGACTGGCACCTGGCAGCTTGACAAGGGCCGTAGGCACACCACGCAGCTGCAGGGCCGCATAATACTGCTCGGCCTCGCTGTCGGGGGTGCGCAGATCATTCTCGCCAACCACCACCATGGTTGGGGTCTTTACATTGCCGACCAGGGAAAGGGGCGACCGGGCCCAATAGCCCTGCGGGTCTTCCCAGGGGGCCTTGCCAAACCAATAGGGGCCCATGGTGGCGTAGCCGTCCGTGGTGAGGACTTCGCTGGCCCAGTTGATCACTGGCTTCTGGGTGGCGGCGGCAGCAAATCGGTTGGTCTTGCCAACGATCCAGGCGGTCAGGGCCCCGCCGCCGGACCCACCGGTCACATAAAGGCGATTTAGATCAACCGATCCCTTGGCAATCACGGCGTCGACCACGCTCATCAGGTCGTCATAGTCATGGCTGGGATAGTTGCGGTCGATCTCATTGGCGAAGGCCTCGCCATAGGAGGTGGAGCCCCGGGGATTGGAATAGACCACCAGATAGCCCGCGGCGGCATAGAGCTGGTCCACCGCCGAAAAGTTGGGTCCATAGGCCGAGAAAGGCCCGCCATGAATCTCCAGGATGAGCGGGTAGGTCTTGGCGGGATCGAACTTGGGCGGGGTGAGCAGCCAGGCATCGATGGGTTTTTTGTCAAAGGAGGAGGACACGGCAAGGGGCTGGGCCTCGGCCAGGGTTCTGGCCGCCAGCAGGTCGCCATTGAGATCCGTCAGGCGCTTCAGCCCTGAGCCCTGGGTGACCGCCAGGTCGGCAGGATGTGTTGAGTCCCCCGCGGTCACAGCCATGGCACCATTTCGAGCCAGGCTATAGCCGCCACCGCTATAGGGGCGATCAAAATCGGACCCGATCAAGCCATCGGCGACGAGGCTCCACTTACCGTCCAGGCCAACCCGGGCGACCTTATTGGTTCCGTGATCATCGTAGAGAACATAGATGCTGCGCCCATCGGCGCTCCAGGTGGGATTGCCTACGGAACGATCTAAATCGCCGGTCAGCACCCGGCTATTTTGGCCATCAGCATCCATGACATAGAGACGCTGGTTCTCGTAACCCCGCTTGCGGGCGTCATCAAAGCCCAGATAGGCCACACGCTTGCCATCGGGTGAAATCTGAGGCGAAAAATCAGGACCGACCCGCTTCGTCAGGGCAAGGAGGGTGTCATCGGTCAGATTAAGACGGAAGACTTCGGCCTCATTGGGATTGCGCTCCCAACCCGCCTGACGGTTGGCGGCGAAATAGAGGGCCTTGCCGTCAGGGGTGAAGCTGAAGGGCCCGACATCGTCGAACTTGCCAAAGGTCCGCTGACGGGGTGCGCCGCCATCCGCCGAGACCGTAAAGATGTGGGCAAAGCCTGGGGTCAGCACCCCCTCCCCATCGGCTCGGAAGGTGACCCGGGTTTCCACCTTCAGCGGGGCGGCCCATTCCGCCCCTTCGGGCTTGGCCGGGGCCGAGCCCAGGCTTGCGGGAGCCTCAGGTGTCAGAAGTGAGAAGGCCAAGGTCTTGCCATCCGGCGACCAGGTAATGTCTCCAGGGGCCTGATCCAGACTGGCAACCCTTGCAGACCGGCCCGTCGCCAGCCAGCGGACGGTGAGTTCGGCACCCTTGGGCGTGAGCGCAAGGTAAGCCAACCTCTGGCCATCGGGCGACCAGCGTGGCGAGACCGCACCGCCACCATCCGTAACCAAGGGGGATTGGGCACCCGTCTTTGGATCCACCAACCAGATGGTCCGGCGCGCCTTGTCCGTCATGATGTCATTGCTGATCCGCACATAGGCGATCTGCCCGCCATCTGGACGAAACTGCGGGTCGCTGGCCGACTGCAAGCCAAACAAATCGCGGCCGGTAAAGGTCGGATCCTGGGCGTCTGTCGGGGCCGCAGCCGCAGGCTGAACCATAAGACAGCAGGCGACCGTGGCCAGAAGGAATGCGCGCATAGGGACTCTCGTAATGGTCAAGAACAGGTTTGCCACAATAGAGCACAGGCGCGAAGAATGGACAAAGCTTGAGGCCCAAGGCCTGTTCAGGCGGGTAAGCAAACCTCCAAAGGCAGAAAGATGCTTAGGCCCTCACCTGCCGACGCCCAAACCGCCAAATTAGGGCTGGCAGAAGAATAAGGCTGGCCAGGGTCGAAGTTGTCAGTCCCCCAAGGATCACCACCGCCATGGGGCCCTGGATTTCCCGACCCGACTGGCCCGTTTCAATGGCCAGGGGCAGAACCCCAAGGGCCGTCACCAGGGCGGTCATCAGAATTGGCGTCAGCCTTTCCTGCGTTGCCCGGGTGAGCGTCTCAAGGGACCAGTCACAGCCCTCTTCTTTCAACAAATGATCCAGGTGAGACACCAGAAGTATGGCGTTGCGGGAGGCCACGCCAAACAGGGTCACAAAACCCACTAGAGATCCCAGTGACAGTATGCCCCCCGTCACCGCGACGGCCACCACGCCCCCCGCCAGAGCAAAGGGTGCAGAGCCTAAGATCAGACCCACCGTCCGGCCCTCCTTAAACGCGATCAAGAGGACCACCGTAATGGCCCCCAGGGCCAAAAGAACATTGATGGCCAGGTTGCGCTGGGCCGCCTTGGCGCCTTCGGCGGTCCCCGTAAACTGCAAATAGACGCCGGGTGGCAGCTTGACGCCCTTGGCAATGGCGGTCTGCGCAGCAGCCGTAAACGCCGCGGCGCGATTGGGCGGTGGATTGGCGGTCACCACCTGACGGGGTTGGCCACCCTCATGGCTGATCACCGTGCGACCTTCAGCAAGGCGCACCTTGGCCACCGCCTTGAGCTGGACAATCTGGCCCGCAGCACCCCGGATCAACAGGTCGCCGACCGTCTCTGGGTCCTGCCGCAAATCTGGCGGCGTGGTGACCACGATCTGCAGGGCGCGGGTCTCCTGATAGACCTGGGCGGCGTTGACCCCCTGATAGGTAGCCTGAATGGCCGAGAGAACCTCGCCGGGCGTCAGGCCGTAACGGCCCAGGGCGGCGATATCTAGGTCGGCGCGAATAACCGGCGTTTGCGGCGGGATCCCCACCTGGACGTCCACGGCTCCGGGCAGTTTCCCGACCACCTCTGCGATTTGCTCTGCCGTTTGATCTAAGGTGTCGAGATCCGCACCATAGACCCCGATCGCTAGGGCGGCAGTTTCACCGGTCAGGCTCTCACCGATACGATCCCCTAGAAAGGTCAGCACCTCAGTTTGGAGACCAGGATAGCTGTCCAGGACCGCCGCGATAGACGCCTGAATCTTGTCCTGAGCCTGGCCAGATAGGCCGGGGCGCAACTCCACGTGAAACTCACTCTTTTCAGGTCCCCAGGTATCTTCACCGCCTTCAGCCCGCCCGATCTGTTGCTCGGCACTCTGAACCCCCGGTATGGCGAGCAGGTCGCCCGTGATCGCCTGGCCATATTTGCGCATGACCCCAAGCGACGTTCCTGGGGGTCCCGCAACGCCCAATACGAAATGCCCCTCACGGAAACTGGGTAGCAGTTCCGACGTGAAGAGGCCCAATCCCAAGAGGGTTAGGGCCGCTGCGCCCAGGGCTCCACCTAGGGCAAGCTTAGGCCGCGAAAACGCGTGGGAGAGAAGATCGGTATGCCACGTCTTCAGCCGCGCAATGAAAGCTGGCTCCTGATCAAGATCTGCATGGCGGAGCATGATCAGAGACAGGGGCGGCGTAATGGCGATGGCAACTGCCAAGGACGCCACAGTGGCAATAATAAAGGCCGCAGCGAGGGGGGCAAAAAACGCGCCTTGCAGGCCATGGAGCATCAAAACCGGAACCAGGGCTAAACCCACCACAAGGGTCGCGTAGATCACCGGCGCGCGAACCTCCAGAGCGGCCGAAAGGATCACCTGAGCCGGCGGAAGCTCAGAGGGTTTCCGCAGGCGCCGGACGATGTTCTCAACATCAATGACCGCATCATCCACCACCACCCCCAGGGCCACCGCAAGGCCGCCCAAGGTCATGGTGTTCACGGTCCAGCCCAGGGCATTCAGAACCGCCACCGCAGTGAGAAGCGAGAGGGGAATGGACACAAAGGATACGAGGACGGTCCTTAGGTTACGCATGAAGGCGTAGAGGACGACGGCAATCAGCAGGCCACCGATGATTAAGTCCTCGGTTATGCCCTGGAGCGCCGCAGTGATGAAATTTGCAGGCCTATGAAGGTTCTGGTGAACCTGGACACCTTGGGCCTTAAGGGCCGGCAAGAGATCCTTGAGGGCCGCCTCCACTGCGTGGGTGGCATCTAAGGTATTGGCACCATATTGGCTTGAAAGGCTGATGAGGACGCCGGGCTTGCCCATAATTATCGCATCGCCCACATCGGGGGCTGGCGCGTTCAAGACATCGGCGACATCGCCAATACGCGCCGGTGCTGCGCCCGTTGGTCCAGGAATTGGGCTGTTGGCCACATCTTGGGCGGTCAAAGCCTGACCATGGGACTCAATCAATATGCGCTGCTGGGGGGTATCGATAAAGCCACCCCCGGCCACGCCGGTCGATTGACGGACGGCTGAGACGACGTCGTCGATACTCATGTCGCGGGTGGCGAGATCAGCAGGCCGTATCCGAACTTCAAGTCGGCGAATATCACCGCCATAGACCGTGGCACGGGCAACACCCGCGGCGCTTAAAAGCCGAGGTCGAACGGTCCATTGGACCAAGTCCCGGAGCTGGAGTGGAGTGAGGCGGTCTGAGGTAAAGCCGACCTTCAGGAGATCCATGGTCGATGACGTCAGGGGCGACAGTTTCGGCACTGACACCCCGGCTGGCAGGTCGGCTATGGCTTCACTCATGGCCTCGGCGACAACTTGGCGCGCCCGATAGGGATCTGAGCCCTCCCTGAAGACCACGGTGACAATCGACAGGCCCTGGATCGACTCTGAGCGCACAGCATCGACACCTGTCGCGCCATTGACGGCCTGCTCGATAGGACGCGTCACCAATTGCTCGACCTGATCGGCACCAAGGCCAGGGGCCTCTGTCTGAATTTCCGCCTGGGCCGGGACGAATTCTGGAAAAACGTCCAGCTTGGCCTGGGCCAGGATCATCCCGCCATAAATCAAGAGCAGGAGGGCGAAGACGGCCATCAGCCGTGGTCGCTCGAGGGTCCAACGGACAATCGCCGTCAACATGAGCTATTCGTCCTCGCCCTTGGACTGGGTTTCAGCGGCGAACAGGGCCGCTGCGCCTGACGTGGCGACGGTTTCGCCGGGCCTTACGGCACCCATGGCCAGCAAGCCATCAGACCGAGCCTGAATCTGGCCAAGTTGGCGTCGCTCAAAATGGGTCGCATCTTTTCGGACATAGACGAAGGTTTGCCCCCCGGCTCGCAAGAGGGCCGAACGGGGCAAGAGGACGCCAGACTGAGCGCCTGCGGAAAAGGTGATGGGGAAAACTAAGCCCGTCGCGAAATCTGCGGCCTCAGGCCCCGCCACAAGGCCCAATAAGCCCGGCGTCTGAAACCGGGGATCCCCAAGCCGGGCCTGGCCAAGGACTTGAATACGGGCTGAACGCCCACCTTGGCGGGTCGCGATAGCCTGCCGGACCCCCGTCATGCCCGCAGGCGCATCAAGGCGAACCAAGGCGGCACGACCTGCAGCAAGATTCGAGATCAGGGCAGAGCGTCGCGCGTCACCCATGGTTACAAAGGCGGGGCCCCATTCTAGGCCAAGCCGGCGCTGCAAGAGTTCCAGGCGCAGATTGTCTGCCCTGGCCTGGGCTGCGGCGGTTTCTGCAACACGCTTGGAGACGGCGAAGTCAGCTGAGGCCAGATCATGGGTTCTGCGGGCTTCAGCGGTGGAGGCCGATACCACAGCCTTGGCGGCTGCAAGGTCGGCGTCAAGGCTGGCCAAGGGAACCACGTCCAGAACCCGGGCAAAGCCAGTGGCCGTTGCAGGACCCCGTTCGGCAGACACAACAGCTGTCGTCAGACCAAGTTTGCGCTGAACGTCCAGAGGCAATTCGACCGCCAAGACCTGGGTCGCAATAGCCGCAATTAGCGGAGTCATAAAAAATAGTCGGCGCATCATCGGCGGGATCTCAATTGGATTTCAGTCCGAAGGGTCAGCATGTCCTGGGGCAAGGCGCTCTCGCGTAGGGCGTCTTCAAGATCAATGAGGGCAGCCTGTGCGCCCGCCTGAGCATCAATCCCCGCCAGTTCCGTCTCCAGCAGGACGGCCTCAGCCATGAGGGTATCGGGTTGATCGCCTTCACCGGCCTTGAGGGCCCGCTTGGCGGCATTGGCCAAACCCTGGGCTGCGGGCAGATCGCGATCACGGATCAGTGCCAGCTGCAGTCTGGCCTGGCCAAGATTGGCGCGGGCCCGATCGCCCTGATCCAGGACCCGTGCCTGCACTGCGTCGAGATTGCGCGCAGCTTCCTGACGCCTGGCTTCCGCAGTACGAATATTTGCCCGATTTAGGTCCAGGGGCGGCAGGACGAGGGCGAGGTTGAAGGGCAGCTTCACAGCTCCATGGTCCCAAGCATAGCCCGGGCCAAGGCGAAGCTCTGGAAACTGTTTGGCGACTTCCAGCCTCAGATTGGCTTCGGCGCTATCATAGTCCACCACGGCGGCCAGCACCTCTGGTCTGCCCAAGGCCGCCTCTGGGCGCATGGTGGTGGGCCAGGACGTCGGCAGGTCTTCAGGGGCGGCGAGCCGGAGCGACTGAATGGCGGCCTGGCCCAGGCCAAGGGCCTTGCCGAGGTCGAAATCAGCCAGTTTTCGGCGCGTTAGGATCTCCGCGACCCTGCGGCGCGCAATGGCGAGATCTGTCCGGGCAACCAAGGCAGCTGATCGCGCGTCCTCACCTGCAGATACCCGAGCATCGAGGATATCTACCCGCTTCTGTCGAATATCCGCCAGCTCTTCAGCGACACGCAAGGCGTTTGAAGATGCGTTGCGGGACGCCAGGGCATGGGCGAGGCTGGTACGCACCGTCCAAAGGACAGCCTCATAATCATAGCTTGCCCGCAGCCTGTCTAAATCAGCCTGGGTCAGACGCGCGGCCTTACGGACCCCGGTGTCCATGGGCAGGTCAAGGCTGGCACCATAAAGCCATGGAGAGGTGCCCGCATTATTGGTGTATTCGGCGCTGAAGGTCAGGCCGCTCAATGGCCCTGCCTTGGCAGCGCGCGCTTGGCTTTGCGCCGAAATCAGTCGCGCCCTGGCCGCGGCAATGTCGGGATTTTGCGCAAAGGCAATCGGCAATAGTTCCGACACCGACCAAACATGATCAGGATCGCCCAGCCGTCGCGCCTCCAACTGGTTCGGGAAGGTGCTCAGCTTAAGGGGGGCAGACACATAAGTCTGGCACCCCCCCACCAGCATGGCGCAGGCGATCACCAAGACCCATGGTTTCATGGGGTTAGGATAAGCAGGTTAAAGCTGCCTGGAACAAGGCTGGGACGACCGCCTGGGGTTGCGGGCGGTCCGTAGGCGGCATAGGGCACAAAGACACGGCCGGTGGCAGGATCCAAGGTCAGGGTCCGGGCGCTGGGTGCCGTCGAAATCGTATCAAACAGGGTCGACGTACGACCTGCAACCATGATGATCGACAGCGTCCCCGTGTGGCCGCTTGGAATAAAAGCCAGCTTGCGCACAGGGTCATAGGCAACGCCATCGGCCCCTTCGCCAATCTTTAGTCTCGCCAGAAGGGCACCCGTGTCGGCCCGAATGATTTCCGCTGCGCCATCGCAGGCCACCACGAGGTCACGACCGGTAAAGGCGAGGCCCGTCGGGCCATCGCAATCCTTCAGATCATATCGCCCGACGACCTTCTGACCTGGGAGATCGATCACAGCGATCTGATTTTTGTCTTCGATATTCACATAGGCCCGACCTTGACCATCAACAACGGCGGCTTCGAGGGCACCGCCCACCGCGATGCGCCCCTTCACCAAATGGTCGTCGAGGCTGACTTCGACCACATCGCCACCAATATGGTTCATCACCAAGAGGAGGCCCGATTTAGGATCCACCAGGGCGTAGTCTGGGCCAAGCCCAACAGCAACGCTGGCAATGGGCACCCCGGTTTCGGGATTATAGAAGGCGACCGTGCCCGGCGTGCCATTGGTCACCACAAGCTGGCCCTTGGCGACCAAGGCCGCATGACCCCGATCTGCCGGTGCAAACGCCCCATTGACCTGGCGGGTCTTAAGATCAAATGCGCTGACCGCTTTAGAACGCGCCACAAAAACCCGGTCGCTGACGGGGTCGTAACTGGCGTAATCCCACCCGCCATCGGGACCGGCGATCCGATCCACAATGTGATAGCCGGAGGGACCCGCAATCGCGGCTTGGGCTAAGGCCGCAAAGGCCAGTGCGGCCAAGCCCAGACGTTGAACATTCATGGCGATCACTCCTCGGATCAAGGCGGTCAAAACTGCGAATCGCGGCCCACGCCTTGCCTTGGGCCTAGGGCTTGAGATTGGAAAGGAAAACTCTGACATCAGCAGCTGATTTCGCAGGAATCTGCTCCATCGGAACGTGGCCAACCCCCGGATAGAGGATCAGCTGCGCACCAGGAATAGCCGCCGCAAGGGCCTTGCCAGCCTCAACTGGGATCACCGTATCGGCCTCCCCATGTAAAACCAGGGTCGGGGCATGAATGGCTTGGAAGGTCGCAGGCGTCACAGGCATGCGAGGTCCCGGCTGGGACGACATCAGCAATTCCCTATGCCCCGGGGCAAGTGCGAGATCGACATAGCGATCAACCAAGGCCGGAGTGACCAGGGATTGATCCACATAGGCCTGCTTGAGGCCCTTTTCGGCCAGGGGACGGGGATTGATCTGTTTCAGGATCGACCGCCCCATGGGGCTGCGCATAATCATGAAAACCAGGGGTGGCCCCTCGCCCTTGGGCTTTTCACCGGCCTTTGGGGCCGGCGGTAAGCCTACGGAGTCCACCAGGACCAGGGCACGGACCCGGTCGGGGTGGGCCAGGGCATAGTTCCAAGATACGCCCCCGCCCATAGAATTTCCCGCCAGGACGAAGTGATCGACCTTCAGGGCGTGGGTCAGTTGGTCAACAATTTCTACCTGGCCCTCGGTGGAGACCTGATAGCCGGCCGGAACCGTGGTTAGGCCATGAGCGGCCAGATCCAGGGTGATGATCCGATAGTCCGGACCCAGCTGGGCGACCCAGGGCTCCCAGGCGTCGAGGTTTGCAGAAAAGCCATGGATCATGACGATGGGCGGCGCATCGGCCTTGCCCTGGTCTCGGTAATGGACCCCGACCCCGTCCGGCAGGGTCATGAACCGTGAGGCCGGCGAGGCGTATTTCGCCTTCAGATCGGCATAGGGCAGGTCCTTGGCGCAGCCGCCGAGGGCCAGGACCAGGGTAAGGGCTGCAAAGAGCTGGCGCATGGGCATGGGTCTCCGGTTTTACTGCAGGCCGAGGCGCTGAAGTTGTGACTTCGGTGCCTCGATTTCGATGAGGGTGGCGCGGAGCTGATCGGCAAGATCAGCCTCAAGTGCCGTTCCCGCAAGATTGCGGTCTTCGCCCGGGTCTTGAAGCCTGTCGAACAGGTGATGACCGGTCGGCTTGGTCCGCGCCCAGAAGGGGATGGGATCCCCGGCATTGAAGGTCTGGTGGATTACCGGGACGCTGGATCCTGGCATGCGATCCAAGAAGGCCCGGTCGTCAGGAAGGGGCAGGGCTAGATACTTGTCGACCACATGCGTGGGCATGGTGGACCAGCGGTTGGAGAGCATGGAGAGCGGCTCATTGGCCCCCACCGGTCCTCGGGCATATTTGTGGGTCGCTGTCACCAGATGGACCTCCCGGCCCCAGACCCCGGTAAGCACGGTGTCGCGGACAGACGTCGCCTCCCCCCGCAGCAGGGGCAGAAGGGATCGCCCATGGGTCCTTTGGCGGGCACCGACCCCGAACATGTCGGCCAGGGTGGCGTAGATGTCGACACTTGTGGTCAGGGCATTACACGCTCCTGGGGCAATGCCGGGATGGCGGATCAGCAGGGGCACGTGACCAAGCGTGTTATAGATGGGCACACCGGGTTTGCCCCAGATGTCCTTCTCCCCAAGATAGTGGCCATGATCGGTGCAGATCACCACCAGGGTGTCATCGGTCAGACCCTTGGCATCTATGGCTTTTAGGACCTTGCCGAGCCAGTGATCGATCATGGACAGCTTGCCGCCATAGGAGGCGCGCAGCTGCCGGGCCTGACGCTCTGTCAGGATTCCCTTTTCCAAGGCGCCCTGGATGTAGGGCGGCCAGATGAGGTGAGGGCCTTCCCAGTCCGAGTCATATTTCGAGGCCCAGGGCTCAGGGGTGTCGAAGGGTTCATGGGGGTCGAACTCATCAACGAAGAGGAAGAAGCGGTCATGATGGCCGGCATTGTCCTCGATCCACTTGGCCGCGGCCGACATGGTGCGGGGGCCTGGGAAGTCCGCCTCGCCCGTGAACCAGCCACGGCTGTCGTCATAGGGCATGTGGCCGCGCCCAAAGCCCGGCGCACCGGCCCAGCTGGGGTCGGGTCGGGTCTTCCAGGCATCGCCCTCATGACCCCGGAGATAGTCCCAGGCATAAAAGTCGCAGTGATAATTCTCGCCGCCGGTCTCAAAAAGGTGTGGGTGGTCGCTGATCAGCTGACTGACCACGCCGACCTTGCGCAGCTCATAGGTGATGGCGTCTTCCCAGATTTCCACCGACCCCCAGGGCCGCCAAAGGAAATCCAGGGCTCCGCAAAGGATGTCATGCCGGGCCGGCATACAGGGCAGAGAACCCGTATGATGGTTGTCAAACCGTGTCGCCGTCCTGGCAAAGGCGTCCAGATTGGGCGTTTCGAATTCGGTCCCGCCATAGGCACCCAGCATGTGCCGATTAAGACTGTCCAATAGGATGACAATGGCGTTTTTCGGTGTGGTGGTCATGTCCCCCCGCTCTAGCTTGGCCTGCGGAGGCGATAGGAGGGCAAGTGCGGGCGGGCCGCAAGGCGCCGTCTAACCGAAATGCTCGCCCAGATAGACGCGGCGAACTTCTGGGTCATCGACGATCTGGGCCGGCGTGCCTTCAAACAGCACTTCACCTGCGTGAATGATGGCGGCGCGGTCGATAATGTCCAGGGTCTCGCGGACATTGTGGTCGGTAATCAGAATACCAATGCCCCGCGCCTTCAGATAACCGATCACCTCGCGGATGTCGGCGATCGCCAAGGGGTCGATCCCGGCGAAGGGCTCGTCCAGCAGCATAAAAGAAGGTTCGCTGGCCAGGGCGCGGGCGATTTCCACCCGGCGGCGTTCACCACCAGAGAGAGAGACCGCTGGTGAATTTCGCAAGTGGTCGATCCGCAATTCCTCAAGCAGGCCGTTGACCGTTGCCTGGGAAGACGACCGGCCAGAATCCCGCAACTCCACCACCGCCATGATATTTTCTTCGACCGTCATGCCGCGGAAGATCGAGGTTTCCTGCGGCAGATATCCAACCCCCATACGGGCGCGCTGGTACATGGGCTGGGCGGTGATGTTTTCACCATCCAGATAGATGGCCCCGTAATCGGCGGGGATCAGGCCTGTGATCATATAAAAGCAAGTGGTCTTGCCCGCGCCGTTCGGCCCGAGCAGGCCGAGAACCTCTCCCCGCCCCAGGGACAAGGTCACACCCTTGACGACGGTCCGCCCACGAAACGCCTTGCCGATATTATCGACCACCAGCCCTTGTCCGGCCAGGGCCGGGAGGGGTGAGAAGCGATCGTTTTGCAAATTGGCTCCTTAGCGCGGGGCTGGGGCCGCGACGGCCGGTTGCTGTTTCGGATAAATCACCGTGCGCACACGCCCACCCTTGCCGCGACCGCCACTTTGCATTTGCGCATCACCCGTGGAAATCTTGATCACCAATCTTGAGCCGCGAAGGACATTTTGGCCCTGGATGGCGACCACATCCCCAGAAATCACAATGGTGTTCGACCCAGCCTCATAAAGGGCGCTGTCGCCCCGCACCCTTTGCTGGGGGGTGACATAATAGACCGTGCCGGTGGCTTCCATTCGATCAAGCTGACTATCGCACTTACCGCCCATGGCACCTGTCGCCCCGGCGGCTTGGGCTGCTGCTGTCTGCGGACCGCTCGGTGGCTGCCGGGTCTTGTAGAAAATTTTCAGGACGTCGGCGCGCAGACGGGCTGTGTCCTGCAAGGCCTCTGCCCCGCCGCTATAGGTCGCGAGGCATTGGGTATTGACCACCTCAAGTTGGTCGGCGGTGATGTCCACGGGGGCATCGGAATTCTGAGCAAGCTGGGCCTTCGCCGGCAAGGCGACTGCCAGGGCAAGGCCAAGAGCAGCCCACTGCGCCGTTCGAGAGACCTGGTTCATATGCATGATGTGTCCGTAACCTCGGCCTATTTGGAATCCACGCGGGTGTGCACACCGCCTTTGAAGACCAATCGATCACCCTTGTCGTACACGCCATAGGACTTTGCGATGATTTCTCCAAGCGCTCCGACGCCCTGAATGTCTCCAGTCCCCAGAAGTTCGCCGGTGGCCGTATTGAAAATCGAACTGGCCGTTGTGAAATTCAGGTCGGCACCATTGAGTTTGACGCCCCCTTCCAGATTAAGCATGCGCGCCTCTTCCCGGTAGACGCCGGACATGGCCGAAATCCGCATGGGGTTCTTGCCTTCCTCATCGAGGACGAGGGCTGGGGTGTTTAGAAGAACGCGCTGATAGTCCTGCGGATCCCGGGTGGCGGTCTTGGCGGTCAGAACAAAGGCCCGCCCCTTGTTGTCGCGCCCGACAAATCTTGGATTGACCAACTGGATGGGCGCTTGCGCATCCACCGGCTTATCCTTTTGGCCCATGAGGGTTGTGCGGACCACAAACCCGGCCATGGTGATGAGAATCAGACCGATCACGGCTGGCAACACAAGGCGAAGCCGGCGGATCACCCGCGATCGTCGGTGCCACCGTTCAAAAATCTCGTGGCGGGGTTCGCTCCCAGGGTGCACAGCCGCGTGATTCACAATGACCTAAGCGTGTGCGAAAATATCAACGTCTTCCCAACCTGCAACGTCTAAAAGGGCGCGGTGGGGCAGGAAGTCGAAACACGCGCGCGCGAGGCTGTCGCGTCCTTCCCGCTCCAACATGGCGTCCAGACGGGTCTTAAGGGCGTGCAAGTGCAGAACGTCGGAGGCCGCATAGGCCTGCTGGTCGGCGCTTAGGGTGGCGGCGCCCCAATCAGAGCTCTGCTGCGCCTTAGACATGTCGACGCCCAGGAGTTCCTTGGACACGTCTTTCAAGCCATGGCGATCAGTGTAGGTGCGGGCCAGTTTCGAAGCGATCTTGGTACAGTAGACCGGTGCCGTCACCACACCCAGGTGCAGATAGAACATGGCGATATCGAATCTTCCAAAGTGGAAGATCTTCGTCACGGCGGGGTCCACCAGAAGGGCCTTCAGATTCGGGGCATCATAGGTGGCCCGGTTCAAGCGCACCAAGTGGGCGTGGCCGTCCCCGGCTGACAATTGCACCACGCACAGGGGATCACGCCCCAGCCTCAAGCCCATGGTCTCGGAATCAATGGCGACAGAGGCCACCCCGGAGAAGACTCCGGCGGGAAGATCGCCTTCATGAAGGTAGTTCGCCACGGTTCGCTGCGCTCCGGCCCTGTTTGTCGCCTCTCTATATAGAGAGGGATGGTGCCCAGGAAAGGACTCGAACCTTCACGGCCGTTAAGCCACTGGCACCTGAAGCCAGCGCGTCTACCAATTCCGCCACCTGGGCCCGATCCGCCGGATCGCGCGAGGGGCGGTTCATAGGGCACCACCCAGCCCGGGTCAACGCCTCAATGAAGGCTATCGCATATCGCCCTGATTGCGGCGCGGGGCCGCATCGTCTATCGCAGGGCCAGTCTTGCCTCCATTCGGATGATACCCATGCAGAATCTGGTCACCGTCTTCGGCGGTTCGGGGTTTGTCGGCAGCCAGGTGGTGCGCGCCCTGGCCCGTCAGGGTGCCCGCGTTCGCGTCGCCGTCCGTCAGCCGCATCTTGCACACACCCTGCGTCTGCTGGGGGATGTGGGCCAGATCGAAGTGGTCCAGGCCAATATCCGCAATCCTGCCTCGGTCAGCCGGGCCCTGGAGGGGGCAAGCGCGGCGGTGAACCTGGTGGGCCTGCTGTATGAAAGCGGTCGCCAGAAATTCCAGAGCGTCCACACCATGGGGTCGCGCAATGTGGCCAAGGCGGCCCGGGAAATGGGGATTTCGACCCTGGTGCAGATGTCGGCCATCGGTGCCGATGACGCCTCGGACGCAAAATATGCCCGGACCAAGGCCATGGGTGAGGCGGCGGTGCGGGAGGAATTTCCCGAGGCCATCATCATCCGGCCCTCGATCATATTCGGGCAGGGCGACGGCTTCTTC
>Ga0007791_10000050_pt1 | contig 26712 bp, 27 predicted proteins | sample CryBogmetaGMA05M_FD_60368 | JGI IMG/M metagenome (GOLD analysis project Ga0007791, IMG submission 60368) | Freshwater microbial communities from Crystal Bog, Wisconsin, USA - MA0.5M | ecosystem: Environmental > Aquatic > Freshwater > Lake | place: Crystal Bog, Wisconsin, USA | collected 2009-07-06 | reverse complement strand
GTTCCGACGCATCAGCCGGATCATCGACAGGTGGATTGAGCATCTCCAGGAGAGCTGGCAGACCACCGTCAAGCCACGCCTGCCGCACAGCACTGAGTTCCCAGCAGCCGGTGGCGCGCAAGGAGATGCCGCGCGGACCGGTGCGGCGAGTTTCACCACGAACCAGAAGCAGCCAGGACGAGAACAGTGTTGCCGCATAGGGGCCCTGTGCATCCGGGAAGAACGTGGCATCGACCGGGCCGGTGGAATCGTCAAGGGTGAGAAAGATGACGCGTCGTCCACTGCGCACTGGCGGGGTCTGGGTGGCGACCTTGACTCCGGCGACCAGTACTTCACTGCGCGAGCGACGCGAGAGTAGATCGCGCGACCGGGTGACCGGCAGTCCTCCTTGGTGCATGGCGGTCAACAGGTCGGAGTAGAAGTCCATCAGGTGGTGGCTGACATCCATGCCGAGTACATCGAGTTCGGCGCGCACTCGTTCGGCCGCGGTGAGCTCGGGCAGGCCCGATGCCACCGTCGGATCATGCAGCAGGTCCAGCGACAGTGCCATCTGTGCGTGCTCGGCTGATCCTCGCGAGCCACCGCGACTGGTGCCTCGCGTGGTGCGCTCAAGGTCGGCAATCTGGAGTAATAGGTCGCGGCGGGTAAGGCGCCCACGCACGCGCACCGGGCGATCCAGGTTGTACAGCGCATCGAAGGCGCCCGTCATAACGAGTCGTTCCGCTGTTGGGCGTGACATGCCACTGCGGTTCCAGGCATCGGCCAGAGAGTCATAGGGCTGCCCAGCGACGAGGGCGGCCACCTCGGTCTCACTGATTCCGCGCACATCGCTGAAGGGCACTCGAACACCGAGTTTCGGCTCACTTTGCGGTGAATCCTCGCTTTGCGGTGAATCCTCACTTTGCGGTGAATCCTCGCTTTGCGGTGAATCCTCACTGTCGGAAGTCGCCCGTTCGACCCGATACGTGTCGCCGGAGAAGTTGATATCCAGTCCGAGAACAGGAACCTCGTGGTTGCGTGCGTCGTCGAGGATCAATCGCTTGGGGTACATGCCCGGGTCATGGGTGAGGATGCCGGCATAGAACGCGGCCGGGTGGTGCGCTTTGAGCCACGCGGATTGATAGGTCGGCAGTGCGAACGCGGCCGCGTGCGCCTTGCAAAATCCGAACGAGGCGAAGGCCCGCAGCACATCCCAGACGCGTTCGACTGTCGGCAGGTCATAGCCGCGACGCAAGGCTGCCGGATAGAACCAGACTCGCACCTCGTCCTGACCATCGACGCTTCCCATCGCGCGCCTGGTCTCATCGGCCTCAGCGAGCGAGCAGCCGGTCATGGTCGCCACGATCCGCAGAACCTGTTCGTGGAAGACGACTACGCCGAAGGTTTCTTCCAGCGTCGAACGCAGGTCGTCGTGCAGGTACGTGGGTGCATTCCACCCCTGTCGGGCCCGCAGGAATGGGTTGACCATGTCGGACTTCACCGGGCCGGGACGAAACAGCGAAATATCAATGATGAGATCACCGAACGTCTCCGGAGCGAACTTGCCGATGAGTTCCCGCTGCCCGGGTGACTCGATCTGAAAACAGCCCAGCGTGCGGGCGGACTGGATGAGGTCGAACGTGACGGGATCGTCGAGCGGCTGCTCGTCAAGAACGATGTGCGCGCCGCTGACACGCGCAACTTCGCTAACCGCGTGAGCCATGGAGGACTGCATGCGAATGCCCAGCACATCGAGCTTGAGTAACCCGAGCTCCTCGACATCGTCCTTGTCGAAGTGACTCATCGGGAATCCGGCAGCGCTGCTCTCCACCGGTGTGCGATCGAGCAGAGTGATGTCGGACAACACAATGCCGCACGGGTGCAGTGCGACATGGCGGGGCAGCCCGTCGAGGCGCTCGACCAGATCAAGCAGGGTGTCGAGCCGGCCACTGGCGGCCAGTCGACCAAAGGAGGACGTCCGCAACTCCGGCAGTTCTTCTAGCGCACTGCGTGCATACCTGGCCCGCACATGCGGAAAAGCTTTGGCCAGCGCATCGATGTCACCGGCCGGCATCCCCAACGCCATGCCGACATCGCGAACAGCGTGCCGCACCCGATAGGTCTCCATCATGGACACACATGCGGTGCGTTCTGTCCCGAATCGATCAAAGATCCACTGGTAGATCTCCGGCCTGCGGGCGGACTCCACATCGATATCGATGTCGGGGAGTTCGCGACGCATGGGTGACAAGAAGCGCTCCATGAGCAGGCCGTGCCGCATCGGGTCAACCCCGGAGATGCCCAGGAGATGGTTGACAAGGCTGCCGGCACCAGAGCCACGAGCAGCCACACGCACACCGCGTGTACGCACGAGATCAACGACCTCGGCAACCGTGAGGAAGTACCCGGAGAAGCCCAGGTGCGTGATGGTGCGCAGCTCGTCTTCGAGCCGGGACTGTGCGTGTCGCTGCTCCGCAGCGCCGGTATAGCGCTGCGGGACCGCGATCGTGCAGCGTTCGCGCAGAAGTGCGTCTGCCTCCCGTTGTGGATCACTGACCGGGCGACCAACGAGCACGTCGAGTTCGGGGACAAAGACCTCCCCGATACCCAGATCGGCAGGTTCCAATGCGCAGTGCTCTGCCAATCGCTGCGTATCAGCGAGTAGTCGATGCGGATCACGCTCCCCTGCGGCGCGCGCAATCTCATCGGCCACCTGATGCATGTGATCACTGCTTTTGAGAAAGGCCTCGCCGTTGCCGGGGCGGATATGCCGGGAGTCCAACGACACCAGCCGGCGCGCAGCATCAAGAACATCCGCGGTACGCGCATCGTCGGGCCGCAGATAGCGGACCGCATTGGTGAGCACCGCCGGCAACTGCTGTTCGCGCGCCCACCCGAGCATCGCAGCGGCGGTAGCGGTGGCATACGGATCGCGTGACGCTTGACGATGCGAGGACACGGCAATCGCGAGGCGGCGTCCCATGATCGCGCGCCACGGCCGGACGACGCTTTCGGCTCGATGCACGCGGCCACTGGTGATGACGCGACCGAATTCTGAATCCGGCCCGAGTAGCGCGATGACTCCCTCGTGATGGTCGCGCAATGCGGACCAGGTGAGCCACGGGGTTCCACGTTCGGTGTGTGATCCGGTGTGTGCGGCAGACACGAGTCGGCATAGCGAAGACCAGCCACGGGCACTCGCCGCGAGGAGAATCACGCGCGGCCGAGTCTCATCAATCCACGTACCGCCATGTGCGGGTGTGCGCTTAGCTCGGTCGACAACAGGCGCGGTCTCCTCCATCGCCAGGTCAACGCCTAGGACCGGTCGTACACCGGCGTCGCGGCAGGCCAGCATCCAGCGCACAGCACCGTAGAGACCGTCACGGTCAGTGAGCCCCGCGATGGGTTGCTCGAGTTCGGCGACGCACTGCGCGATCGCATCGGGCATGGCGGTGCCGTACTGAAGCGAGTATCCGGATGCGATCTGTAGATGAGTAAACGGGGCGGGTGGTCTCGACATGCCGTGAAGATGCCGAGACCGCCCGCCACCACCAGCGGGAGGCATCGCTGGAGCTCATTCAGCCGACGGAGAGAAGATTCATGGATGACTGGTAAGGCACACCCAGGTGCGCGGTGACACGCGCAAGGAAGGCCTCGGCATCTCGGACAAGATCGTCCGCTTCGCGCACCGACACGCAATCCAAGCCAGCCTCCACCCCTGCGCGCTTGCGCGCGGTGAGCGCAAAGAATTCCGCCCACTCACTGAATTCGGCAGCCGCGCGCGGCAGTAGCGCCCACACGCTGCGCACCCGGGACCGTCGCGACGCGGGGGTACTGCGATTGGCGAGGATCGCCGCAGCCGCGCGTAATGCAGTCAGGTGTGCGGCGACATAGCGTTCGCCGGGAGTCGCGGCCAGGCCGGCTTCGGCAAGGCTGCGTCGAGCTGAAGCGAGCAGGTCGACAGATGCGGGTGATGCGCTCGTGGCTGCACTCATGGTGGGGTCCTCTCACATGCCGCCGCATGGGCGGAGTCGGGCGTGCTGCTAATCGATGACCTGGCGCAGCCCCCACGCGCATCCCTCAGCGCGAGCGACCTTGACCAAGTCGTACGTCCCGGACGTGCCCGTCCGGCTCACTGCCTCGACCCGCCAGGCCTGCACCTGGCCACCTCCGTGCTCACTCATCCGAGGCGTTCCCGTCCCGGCGAGCCACCACGGCACTGCCTCAATCCAGTGCGCCACCACGGCACGAACCTCGTACCGCCGACCCCGCCAACGGAAAGCGACCGGCGCTCCGCCGATCCCCTCCCGCACGTGGACCGGAACTCGCCGCCTGCGCATGACCGCCACCGCTCGCCCCGGTTGTGAACCGTTGTGAACCGGTTCTGGACCAGATTCCCCTCGGAAGGCCGGGGTCGGGGTCGAGGCGACCCCGGCACCCGAGGGAATAATTCGAACAGATGTTCGAACACTGCAGACGTTAGACGGCACCCCTGACACTCGTCAACCCCGGCTGCCGCGCCCCGCCTAGGCCTCGCCAAAGTGATTGACAGATTGTCAGTATTGGGAGAACGTGCTGCCATGCCCCCGGCAAGCACACGTAAGAGGGACCACACACGGGCCGACCTGCTGATAGCAGTGCAGGAGCTCCTCCTCGAAAAGTCCGGAGTTCACCTCTCCATCCCGCAGATCGTTGCTCGCGCAGACGTCTCTCAGGGCACCTTCTACAACTACTTCGAACGGCTCGACGACATCCTGGATGCTGTTGGCGATCTCCTTCTTCACGAGCATGCCCGTGTACTCGACGAGGTGACCGCCGGTTCAGCTGACTATGCCGAGACCTTCGCTCGATCCACACAACAGTTCCTCATGCTCTTCGCATCCATCCCGGACGCAGGTGCGCTCATGTTCGACTCGGGCCTAGCGGTGGATCGACTGCTCGGTGGCGTGCGCTCACACCTGCACCACGACCTGCTTCTCGGACTGACCGCCGGCGACTTCGCCGTCTCTGACTCCGAGGCCACGGCGAGCATGGTCGCCGGCGCAATCCTCGGCTCGTGCCTGGACATCCACCGCGGCCGACTGACCATCGCCTCAACACCGGCCATCATCGAACAACTCCTCCGCGCTCTGGGCGTACCTGCGACGAAGGCGGCTCGCTTATCGACGGCACCGCAGCAATTCATTCCGCTGCGCCCATTCCCCCTCTCCCCTCTGAACGGCAGATGACATGGGCGCTATCACTCCCGGTCCTGCGCGAACCTTCGAACGCGACGACGACGGATACGACGCCGCACGCCGTTCGACCATGTGGAACGCCAACGTTCCCGATCGCTTCCCCGATCGCATCGTGCAGGTCACGTGCGTGGCCGATGTCATCGCAGCCGTGCGCGCCGCGAAGGCTGCCCAGCACACCGTGGGCGTGCGCTCGGGCGGACACAGTTGGTCGGGCAACCACGTGCGTGACGGCGGCGTACTTCTGGACCTATCGCGAATGCAGAACTTCACCATCAACTCCGCCACCATGACAGCGACGGTGGAGCCGGGACTGGGCGGTACGACACTGCTGGCTGCACTGCTGAAGGAGAACCTGTTCTTCCCGGTCGGCCACTGCAAGGGCGTCGGCGTTGGCGGATATCTACTCCAGGGCGGCTTTGGCTGGAACGGGCGCGCGTACGGACCGGCATGCGCGAGCGTCATCGCCGTCGACTACGTCGATGCGAACGGCGACCTCCAGCACGCCAGCGAGAGCGAGAACGCGGACATGCTGTGGGCCGCGCGCGGATCCGGCCCGGACTTCTTCGGCGTCGTCGTGAAATTCCATCTTCGCGTGTACCCCAAGCCCGCCTACATCGGAACCGAAGTGATCCAGTACCCGGTGGATCGTCTCGACGACATCGTGCGATGGGTCTGCGAGATCGGTTCCGACGTGCCACCCGAGGTGGAATTCCAGTTCGTCGTCTCGCGCAACCCGTCCTTTCCACCGCGGCTGGGGAACTACCAACCCTCGTCTCCGGTACGGATCGAGCTCGCCGCACCCGTGATGACCACCTCACGCGTTGCCGCAAAGAAGGCCCTGTCCTTCCTCGACAGTCGTCCGAAGGGTTCGCGTCGTCGGCTTCCGCTCCTGAAGATGCCGTGGGGCGTGGCACTGGGCGCGGTCATGCAGCACTACCCCGCATCAACGAACTGGGCGACCGACAACCTCTGGACGCACGGCAGCGCCGACGACCTCCTGCCTCATCTTCAGCGTGCCGCTGATGAGATGCCCCCACCTCCCGCGCACCTGCTGTGGCTGAACTGGGCCCCTCAGTGCCCGCTACCTGACATGGCCTTCAGTGTTCAAGACCGCACCTACCTGGCGTTCTACGGCGGATGGATCGACCCGACAGTGAGGGCACGCACCGAGACGTGGTCGCGGGGCACCGTCGCCGCCATGCAGTCGCTCTCCACCGGTATCCAGTTCGCCGACGATCCCGGCCGCCCTGCGCGAGGAATCACAGAAGAGGCGCAGGTGCGACTGGATGCGATACGTGCCACCCACGACCCCGACGGACGATTCCATCGATGGATTGGACACTCATGAAGCTGCCCGCTCCCAAGCCCGTGCAAGGTCGCAGCCTCGGCTGGACACCCGCTGACCTCGCGTCACTTCCCTATGCCAGATTCTGGAACCCCGATATGGCCGACATTCCGGCGCATGCTCATCGAGCCCTCGCTAACAGCCCTGTCGCGGAGGCACTACTGCCGCACATGTCGCAAGCCATCACTGCGATCGTCGAAGCAGAAGTTCAGAACGGTTACACCGTCACATCTGACGGCGCCATTCACGTCAACCTCGTCACCGAGATGCCTGATGTGACGCCAGCCATGATCGACTGGTGGTTCGGTTGGCACGGGGATTCCGCACCACGCTACAAACTGTGGCACCCGCGCGCGCATGTGCACGCACAGTGGGAGGAAGCGCCTGCCGAGAAATCGACAGGACGCGACCGATACGTCGGCAGCACCTCGCAGGTCGACGAGTATCTCGGCAGCGCGATGATCCGCGGGGCCATCCAGTTCCGCAGACCACAGGAGTTCGGTCTCGTCGATGATGCAGTGTCTGCGGGAGTCGATGCCACAGCGGTGTGCGCACGTGTCGGTCTGGTCGACGTGCCAGTCGACATGGGATATCTCGTCCATCACGTCGCCACCGTTCCCGGCGGAAGTGTCATGAGATCGCGGTTCTGGATCGGGCGCCCGTACATCGCCGCCCGCAAGGGCCCCATAAAAGCGGTCGTGCCGATCGCCCGCAGATTGGTCGCTCTCACCGAGCTCGACGCGCGCGCTCTGCTCATCCATTGTGCTCAGGAGATGAACCACCTCGCGACGTTTCTTCCAGCGCTGCACGCCCAAGAGGCTTAAGCCGGCGTCAACCGACGTCGATCACCGCACGACCGCCCCGATTGCCAACGCCACGGCCAGGGCCGACACGAGGCCGAAGCCGATGAAGGACGTCAGGCGGCGCACCCCCGGACTCAGGCGCGGCCCGAGCGTGGCGCTACCCAGGGCAAGCACCAGCTGCCATGACACCGAGCCCAAGAACACCCCGATGACAAACGCTGTAGCCGCACCCGCACCCGAGACACGCGGCCCGAGCGTGGCGGCGAGTGCGACGAAGTACAGCGCCGTCGCAGGGTTGACCGCGGTCAGCCCCACGAATTTCAGGTAGGTGGCACCAACGGCGCGCGGCAGCGGCCCGGGCTCCACCGGTGGAGATGTCCGCGCCGCCCGCACGATGCCGTTGACACCCACCGCCAGCAGCACTGCGGCGGCGATAAGTTCCACGGGCTTCTCATGGCCAGACATGAGCGATGTGACGATCCCCCCGGCCACCATGGCAACCGTGGAATAGACGAGATCCACAGTCGCGATGCCGAACGCGCCCGCGACCGCAGCGCGATGACCGTTACGCAGCCCTTCGGTGATCAGCAGGACCGCAATGGCACCGACAGGGATCGCAATGGTCAAGCCGGCGAGGACGCCGGCCACCAGAGCCCCTGCTGCGTACATGGGCCAACGCTCTCAGGTCGGGCGTGCAGCGACCACGCCCGACCCGATCGAGGCAGTGCCTAGTTGCTCTTGAAGAACGCCGTGGCCTTGGGTGTGTACAGCAACAGCAGGATGAGCAGGGCGACGATTCCCTGGATCATGCCTTCGAAGAACCGCGCGCCCCAGGCGCTGCTGCTCCAGAAGGTGATCATCTCCCAGATCCCCGTGAGCAGATGAAGCACGGTGACGACGGCGATGATGAACCGTGCACCACTGCTGCCGCGGAACAGACCTCGCGCAACGAGAACGTAGATGAGTCCGAGGATGATGGTGATCAGCGCGATGAGCCATCCGGTGCTGCTGAACAGGCCACCGATGCCGGCGATGATGCCAAGGATGCCGAAGATGATGATGATGACACCGAGCAGTGTCACGATGAACGGGCGTCCGACTGCAGACATGGGCAACTCCCTCCGTAATGGCCCCACATGAGGCCCTTAATACGGTAGCGAGGAATCAAAAGCGTCGAACTCAGGCACGCCGCAGCGCTAACCTGCCGGCTATGGCGGAGTCGCAGCAGATGGAGCAGCAATCGGTGATTCGAGTCCGCGAGGCGCTGTCCCTCCTGGGCGCGCGTGGTGAGGTCCGTGCCCTCGACGACAGCGCGCGCACGGCCAAGGAGGCCGCCGCGGCTCTAGGCATCGTGCCCGCGCAGATCGCCAACTCCCTGATCTTCATGGCTGACGGCGAGCCCGTCCTTGTCATGGCATCGGGTGGGCACAAGGTCGACCTCGTCCAACTGGCCGCGGTGCTTGAGGTCAACGACATCACCAAGGCCAATGCAGATCAGGTACGTGAAGCAACCGGATTCGCCATCGGCGGCGTCGCACCGGTGGGCCACCCCGAGCCGTTGCACACCATCGTCGACATCGCACTTTCGCAGTTCGATGTCGTGTGGGCTGCCGCCGGTCATCCGCATTACGTGTTCCCGACAAGCTACGACGAGCTGCTGCGCATCACCGCCGGTGAAGCTGCAGAGATAGGGGCCTGACCTTGACCGCTGACATCGCCATCATCGCCACCGACTACGAGCGCGCGACGGCAGAATTCCTCGCGGCAGCAGCAGATGTCACTCCCGCAAGCCTTGACCACCATCATCCGGACGGCTGGTCAGCTCGACAGGTCATTCATCATGTGGCCGACAGCGAAGCGCAGTCATACGCGCGACTGCGCCGATTGCTGGCTGAGCCTGACCCGGTGATTCAGGGGTACGACGAAGCCGCATGGGCGTGCGCGCCGGCGCTGGGCTACACCGAGCTGCCGATCGAGAACTCACTCGCGGTATTCGCCGCCGTTCGCGCATCGTCGCTCGACATCATTCGCCGACTCTCCCCCGACGACCTCGAACTCGCGGGCACGCACGCGGAGTCCGGCCCTTACTCCGTTGCGCGCTGGCTCGAGGTGTACTCAGCTCATCCGGCCGAGCACGCGGATCAACTGCGTCGAGCCCTTCGTGGCGAGGCGTAAGCCACTAGCCCTGCACGGCCGCCTCAAGGGCGGCGATATCGATGCGCGTCATCTGCATCATCGCGGCCCACGCTCGCCCTGACGCCTGTGCATCCGCTCCACCGAGGAACTCCCCCATTCGGGATGCAATGACCTGCCAACTAACGCCGAACCGGTCCTTGCACCAGCCGCAGCGTGCCTCGGATCCGCCATCGGCGATGAGTCCGAACCAGAGGCGATCGATCTCCTCCTGCGTGTCACATGACACTTGGAAGGACACCGCCTCGGAGTGCGGGAATTCGGGGCCAGCATTCAGCGTCGCAAATGGCTTGCCGAAGATCTCGAAGTTCACGACCAGAGCGGTGCCCGCAGGCTTCTGCGCACCTTCTTGGTAATACGACACATCCGTAATGCGCGAATCGGGGAAGAGCGACACGTAGAGCTCCGCAGCCTCGAGAGCCTCGTTGTCGAACCACAGGAACGGGGTCACACCATGAATCGCCATACGACGAGCCTAAACGTCGGTGCGCGTCCACTCGTACTGGCGCACAGATGTGGCGACCGTGATCTCGAACCAGTCGTAGAACTCCTCATGCCCCCGACGGCGCACGGCGGAGTGCTCGACGTTGTTTCGCCATGCGGCCACGGACTCGTCATCTTCGAACCGCACGATCGTGGTCTCCTCCCGCGTGCTGGGATCGGACCATCCGAACACGTCGATGAAGCCCGGCTGCTCGCGCACGAGTTCTTCCATGCGGGCACCTGCTGCGGCATACGCTTCATCGACACCGGGACGCACCCGTGCGCGAAATACCACAATGCAAGTCATGACTGGCAGCCTAAGTGCTACGTCGCCAGTCAGAGCGGCGCACTTCGTGTGCCACTGACAACTCGTACCACTCGTAGAAGCGCAGCCGACCGTTCTCCTGCGCCATGAGGTGCTCGACATGGTTTCGCCACACCGCTAATGACTCCTCGTCTGCGAATCGCACGACGGTGATGCCCTCGCGACTGCCGGGGTCGCGCACCGAGTACGACTCCAGATACCCGGGCATGGACGAGACGATCTCGTCCATGCGCTCCATGGTCTGCCCGTAGTACGGCTGGGCGTCCTCGCGCAGAACAGAGCGAAACACCACCTGAACAGTCATGCGGCGCAGCGTATTGCCTTCGTAGAGGACGGGTCAGCGATTGCTACCGAACCTGCCTAGACTCCTGTGTCGTGAGCGTGCGGGTGTATTCGGGGCCGCATTCGGACCGCAGTCGGGGCCCTCGCGGTTGGGTGACCTGGCTGCCGTGGATCTTTATGTGGCTGACCATCGTCGGCCAGGTGGTGTGGGTCCTTCTGGGACCCGAAGGGCGCCAGATTCTCACCATCACGACTGTGCTCACGTTCTTTCTCGCAAGCGCGTCACACGCCTACATCAAGCGCGGCCTTGCGTGGACCGCCGGCTTCCTCGCAATCACGCTCGCCTTCGGCTTCGCAATCGAGGCCATTGGCCTGGCGACCGCACTGCCCTTCGGCACGTACTCTTATGCCGCACTGCTTGGCCCGAAGATCCTCGGCGTTCCGTTACTCATTCCGCTGGCCTGGTCGATGGTGTCGTATCCGATCCTCCTTGCCGTTCAGCGACTTTCCGTCACGTCCTTTGGCGTCACACTTCTGGGTGGGTGGTTATTGGCGTCGTGGGACATGTTTCTGGATCCCCAGATGGTGGCCCAGGGCTACTGGTCATGGCCACATACCGGATGGGAATTGCCGGGCATTCCAGGAATCCCCCTGCAGAATTTCCTGGGTTGGCTGCTCGCCGGAATCGTGTTGATGTGGCTGCTCGATCGGCTCCCACGAAAACTCGTGAGCGACGAAGTTCCCACTGTTCTGCTCGCCTGGGTCTACGTCTCCAACGTGCTGGGAAACCTGGTGTTCTTCGGACGTCCGGGCGTCGCCTTGTGGGGCGGCGTGTGCATGGGCGTCGTCGTGATTCCGTGGTTGTGGCGTTCGTGGAGCCAGCCCAGATGGTGACGCAGGTAGTGACCCAGAAGGTGACCCAATGGTGATGCGGTGGCTCGTGCGGGCCGGAACCGGCATGTCCGTCGCGATTGCGGCGCACACCGCATGGAATCTGCGGCAGCTTCGCACGCCAGGTGCTCATGCACCCGACTGCACAGAAAGAGTCGCTGTGCTGATCCCTGCACGCAATGAGTCGAGCACGATTGTGGCGACCGTGCATTCGGCGTTGGCTCAGGAAGGCGTCCCCCATCTCACTGTGACGGTGCTCGATGACGAGTCAACCGACGACACCGCGGCGCTCGTGACCGAACTCGCCACGACTGACCCTCGACTGACACTGTTGCGTGGCGAGAATGCGCCGCCCAGCGGTTGGTTGGGCAAGCCATGGGCTTGTGCACGACTCGCGCGGCACAGCGACGCCGATGTGCTGGTCTTCGTGGATGCCGACGTCGTGCTTGCCCCGCACGCCGTGCGCGCTTTGGTCGACGATCTGCGCACCCGTCACCTCGGCATGGTGGCCCCCTACCCAGCACAACAGGCCGGCACCTGGCTGGAGCGACTCGTACAACCGCTGGTCACCTGGTCCTGGGTCGCGACCCTGCCGCTCGCGTGGGCAGAACAGAGCACGCGCACGTCGCTTTCTGCAGCAAATGGTCAAGTCTTGGCAGTTGATGCGCATGCCTATCGAACGGCCGGCGGCCACGATGTCGTTCGCGAGGAGGTGCTCGAAGACATTGCGCTGATGCGCGCGTTCAAGGCGAGTGGTCAGCATGCGGCGACCGTGGACGGGTCCCAACTTGCCACGTGCCGTATGTACTCCAGCACCGAAGGCGTCATAGACGGCTATGGCAAGTCACTGTGGGATGCCTTCGGCGGACCGATCGGCTCCATCGCTGTCACCTCATTTCTTGCACTGACCTACGTGGTGCCTGCTGCAGCCATGGTCGCGTCGCGGCGTCCGGGCCTGCGCGCGACCGGTGCCGTGGGATATGCGGCCGGTGTCGCAAGCCGCGCGATGGTGGCGCGCCGGGTGGGTGAACCGCTCGTCGGATCACTGACTCAACCAGCCTCCGTCGCAGCGTTCGTCGCCCTGAATGCCATCTCGTGGAGACGTCATCTGGCCGGCACCAATCGCTGGAAAGGGCGCCCGGTGACCACGCGATGAGTCGTGTCATCGTCATAGGTGCCGGCGTGGGCGGTCTTGCGACGGCCGCGAGGCTTGCGGTCAAGGGTCATGACGTCACGGTGCTCGAACGCAGTGGCAAGGTGGGCGGCAAACTCGCGACCTATCGGCGAGATGGTTTTGCCTTCGATACCGGACCAAGTCTGCTCACACTGCCCGCGGTGTACCGCGACCTGTTTCTCAAGACCGGCCGTTCGCTCGAGGAGTCGGTGGACCTGCAAGAAGTAGACCCGGGCTTCGGCTACCACTTCAGTGACGGCACCAGTGTCACCGTGCCTGGCGTGGACCCTGCTAGCGCTGCCATGGCATTCGGATCAGCATTCGGTGGCGATGCCGAGCAGGAGTGGCGTGCTTTGATCGCCCGCGCGTCGGCCATGTGGCGCATCACTCGAGAACCATTTCTTCAGTCGCCGCTGCAGGGCTGGCGCAGCATGGTGTCCCTCGCCAAGGATCCACGCGACATCGCCACCATTGCCCCGACCACGTCTCTGCGCGATCTGGGCCACCACTATCTCCACGATCCTCGCCTGAGGCAGATCTTCGATCGCTACGCGACCTACACCGGCTCTGATCCCCGACGTGCACCCGCCGTGCTCGCCACGATTCCCTATGTCGAACAGACCTTTGGCGCCTGGCACCTGGGTGGCGGACTCGGCACGCTTGCTGCTGCCCTGGAGCAACGATGCGCCGAACGTGGCGTGCCCATCCGACTCAATACTGAGGTGAAGACAATTGAGTTGACGGGCGGCCAGGTGAGTGGTGTGCGACTGGCAGATGACTCGGTACTACCGGCCGACATCGTGGTCGCCAATGCCGATGCCTCCACCGTGTACGGCTCCATGCTTAACGACCCGCGCGCCCGACGTGAAGCCAACAGGCTGGCCAAGACGACTCCATCACTCGCCGGTTTTGTGATCCTGCTGGCGCTTCGAGGTCGCAGCACTGGCGTGCATCACCACAATGTGTGGTTCCCGAAGAAATACGACGAGGAATTCGACGCCATCTTCGACGGCAGGATTGCGTCGGATCCGGCGATCTACGCATGCGTCCCTGACGATCCGCTGATGCGGCCCGATGCCGACTGCGAGTCATGGTTCCTGCTCATCAACGCCCCGCGCCACGGCGTCTCTGAGCGCGGCACCACCGACTGGACAGCCCCGGGTCTGGCAGATCAGTACGCCGATCGCATCCTTGACCTACTCGCTCAGCGCGGCATGGACGTTCGCTCGCGCATCATGTGGCGTGAGACGCGCACACCTGCGGATCTGCAGAACGCCACCGGCGCTCCGGGCGGTTCGATCTACGGGACGTCGAGCAACGGGTCACGCGCAGCATTCCAACGGCCGGCAAACACGTCGCCGATTCCAGGGCTCTACCTCGTCGGCGGTTCGTCCCATCCCGGCGGCGGACTTCCCTTGGTGGGCATGAGTGCTGAAATCGTGGCCAACCTCATCGGCCGCGCCAGCTGACGTCAGCGCGCAACCCGAGAAGCCAGCCCGAGTGCCGCGTAGACCGCCATCGTCGAACGTGACCTGTTCAGCGTGTAGAAGTGCAGGCCGGGAGCGCCAGCATCCAACAGGGCCTCGCACATCTGCGTGGCCACCTCAACGCCCAGTTCTGCGACGGCATCGTTGTCACCGTCAACCGCACGAAAACGCTGCGCAAGTTCGTCTGGGAACGCCGCGCCGGACATCGTCGCGAATCGCTCGATCTGCGCGACATTGGTGACCGGCATGATGCCGGGCACGATGGGCATGGTGCATCCAGCAGCCGCTGCAAGATCACGCAGCCGCAAATAGTCCTCCACGCTGAAGAACAACTGGGTAATGGCAAAGTCCGCGCCGGCGTCCTGCTTCATCCGAAGCACCTGCGCGTCATGCTCACGCGAGGGAGATTCCGGATGCCCCTCGGGAAAGGCCGCCACACCGATACTGAAGTCGCCCATGGATGCAATCAGCGTCACGAGATCAGTCGCATTGGCCAGGCCATCGGGGTGTGCGGTCCACGGGGTACCCGGTCCCTGAGGGGGGTCGCCACGCAGTGCCAGGATCGTGTGCACTCCCTCGCCTGCGTATTGCGCAATCACGTCGCGCAGTTCTGCACGGCCCGCGCCCACGCACGTGAGGTGACCCACGGGGCGTAGCGAGGTCTCGCGGGCGATCTCACCGGTGATGCGCACGGTGCGGTCCTGGGTTGACCCGCCGGCCCCGTAGGTGACGGACACGAATGTCGGCTCCAGAGACTGAAGGGCCCGCACGGTCTCCCACAGCGCCTGCTCGCCTTCATCCGTCTTCGGCGGGAACAGCTCGAACGAGAACGACGGGGTGCCACCACTCATCTCGGCACCCAGGGTTCCCTCGCGCATAGGCCGGAGCCTACGGGCCGACGGGCCGACAGGCCGATTGCCGCCTAGCCCGTAGGCTCAGCGAGTGGTCAATCCCCTCGACGCCGAAGATCTGCGCCCCGCGGTGCAGGCGGTGGTCGATGAGACGCTGGCGCACCAGCGCCGCCTCTTGATGGCCATCAGCCCGGATCTCGAGCCCATGGTCGACGCCATCGCGGCGCTCCTGTCCGGAGGCAAGCGCCTTCGGCCGGCCTTTTGCTACTGGGGCTGGCGCGGGGCCGGCGGCTCTGCTGTTGACGTGACCGCCGCCATCCGAGCCGCGGCGTCACTGGAGTTCCTGCAGGCGTGCGCACTCATTCACGACGACGTCATGGATGGCAGCGACACTCGTCGTGGCATGCCCGCCGCCCATCGCCGGTTCGCCCAGCTGCATAGCGATTCTTCGTGGTTGGGATCGTCAGACAACTTCGGTGTGGGCGCCGCGATTCTCTTGGGCGACATGTGCCTGTCATGGGCTGACGAAGTCCTCATGTCTGCCGAATTCGAGCCGAACGCAGCAGGCCGCGGCAAAGTGGTCTACGACGAGATGCGCACCGAGCTCATGGCCGGTCAATACCTCGATCTGCTCGAGCAAGCGCGCGGCGGCGGCTCTGTCGTGCGCGCGTTGCGCGTGGTCCGCTACAAATCCGCCAAGTACACGATCGAGCGACCGCTGCACCTGGGTGCCGCCCTCGCCGGAAGCGATCCCGCCATCATGTCCGCCTACTCCGGCTATGGCCTTCCTCTGGGCGAAGCATTCCAACTTCGTGACGACATCCTTGGCGTCTTCGGAGATCCGGAAGAAACCGGCAAGCCAGCCGGCGATGATCTTCGCGAGGGCAAGCGCACCATCTTGATCGCGGTCGCCGTCGAACGCAGCACACCGAGTCAAGCCGAGCAGATCCGTATGCACCTGGGTAATCCCGATCTGGATCTCGACGCAGTCCAGACCCTGCGCACGATCATCACCAACACCGGGGCGTTGACACACACCGAAGAAATGATCGACCGGCTTCTCACCGAGGCGCTGTCGGCGCTCGGCTCAGCCAACATCAATCCCTTTGCACGCGACATTCTTGAAGCCTTGGCCTATGCGGCCACGAGGAGGACCGTCTAATGCGCACAGTTGTGGGCCCCACCGACGACATCGTGATAGTCGGCGCAGGTCTAGCCGGACTGTCCGCTGCGATGCGGCTTGCGGGAGCAGGTCGACGTGTCACCGTGATCGAACGTGAGTCTGTGCCCGGTGGCCGCGCAGGTCGCCTCGATGTCAGTACCGCGGACGGCACCTATCGATTCGACACCGGCCCGACAGTTCTGACCATGCCTGACCTCATCGCAGACGCGTTCGATTGCATCGGCGAACGCATGGAGGACTGGCTGGAGCTCCAACCGGTTGCGCCCCTGTATCGCGCGTTCTATCCCGATGGCTCAGTTCTCAACGTTCACTCGGGCGTGGAAGAGATGGCCGAAGAGATCAACACCGTCATTGGCCCCGAGGAAGCCGCGGGCTATCGACGCTACGTCGACTTCGTTTCCAAGCTCTACCGGTACGAGATGAAGGATTTCATCGATCGCAATATCGATTCACCATTTGACCTCATCACCCCGGATCTCGCTCGCCTCGTCGCCATCGGCGGGTTTCGCAAGCTCGCCCCCAAGGTTCGGCAGTACCTCCGCGACCCCCGCACCGAACGCATCTACTCCTTCCAGGCCATGTATGCGGGCCTGTCTCCGTATGACGCGCTCGCCATCTATGCCGTGATCGCCTACATGGATTCGGTTGCGGGTGTCTTCTTCCCCAAGGGCGGCATGCACGCCGTCCCCATGGCTATGGCTGCCGCGGCCGAGAAGCACGGAGTCACCTTCCGGTACAACACCGAGGTCACCTCGGTCGAGACCTCAGGCGACCGAGCTACCGCGGTGATCACCGCCGACGGCGACCGGATCCCCGCAGACGTCGTTGTGCTGAACCCCGACCTTCCCGTTGCCTACCGAGATCTGCTGGGCAAGGAGCCGTGGGGTGTCACACGGCTGAAGTACTCGCCCTCATGCTTCCTGATGCTCGCAGGCTCCTCCGCGACCTACTCAAAGATCGCGCATCACAACATTCACTTCGGAAAATCGTGGCGCGGAGTTTTTGACGAGCTCATTGATCGACGAACTCTCATGAGCGACCCGAGCATTTTGGTCACCAACCCCACGCATTCCGATCCAGATCTCGCACCTCTGGGAAAGCAGATCTACTACGTGCTGTTTCCGACACCCAATCTCGATTCACCACTGGACTGGACGAAGATCCGACAGTCCTACCGGGATGAGTGCGTTCGCGCACTCGAAGCGCGCGGTTACATCGGGTTTGGGGATGCGATCGAGGTTGAGGACCTCACCACACCTTTGGACTGGGCCAATCGCGGCATGGAGCGCGGCGCGCCGTTCGCCAGCGCACACTCGTTCCTGCAGACCGGCCCCTTCCGGCCGCGCAATATCTGGGGTCAGAACGTCGTCTTCACCGGATCAGGAACTCAGCCGGGTGTTGGCGTGCCGATGGTGTTGGTTTCCGGTCGCCTCGCCGCCGAACGCATCACCGGCAAGGATCCCGCATATCGTTCACGAGCACAGCGCTGGTGAATGTTGTCTGGCGTCACGGCGTCCCGGGGGCGGTCGGTACCGGACTGATTGCCGCGGGCGCCCTCGGCATCGGATGGACTCCACCCACAAGTCAATTCCTGTCGAACCCGCTCATCGAAGCAATCCGCACAACGCTGATCGGTTCGTTGCTGTCACGATCGTTGGTCATCGTGGGTTTAGCCGTGCTGCTGCAGGCGTGGCTGATCCTGGGTTCGGAACTGTTGGACCTGTCGCGACTCAACCGACCATCGCCACGAGACCTTTACGCGATCCTCGGCGTCTGGACGATTCCCTTGCTCGTGTCGCCACCGCTGTTCAGCCGAGACGTCTTCTCGTACTACGTGCAGGGGCGCGTGTATGGCAGCGGCTATGACCCGACAGTGACGGGTGTATCCGTGATCCCCGGTTGGATGGATGACGGCGCCGACCCCATGTGGGTGGAGTCCCCTACTCCCTACGGCCCACTGTTCCTCATGGTCGAGCGGTTCGTTGCAGGTGCCGCACACCCCAACGGCTACCTCGCCGCGCTCCTGTTTCGACTTGTTGCTCTCGCAGGCGTGGCACTGATCGCCGTCGGAGTGTCATCACTGGCACGTCGGCATGGCGTTGACCCCGATCGAGCTCTGTGGTTGGGCGTCCTCAACCCTGTCATCGTCATGCACTTCATCGCCGGGGCGCACAATGACGCTCTCATGGTGGGGCTGGTCGTCATTGGTCTCGCCCTTGCCGCGTCACGGCGGTGCCTGTGGGGCATCGTGGCCATCGGATTGGCGATGACGATCAAGCCCATCGCGATAGTCGCCCTCCCTTTTGCCGGTCTGCTCTGGGCCGGTATCGGGGCGACCTGGGGACGTCGCATTCGCGCATGGCTGCTGTCTATCGTCGTCGCGGCATGCACGATTGGCTGCGTTTTCCTTGTGGCTGATGCAGGTCGCGGTCTGATCTCGGCCTCTCTCGGCACTCCCGCCGGAGTGCTCACGTGGCTCTCACCTACGACCGCCGTCGGAAAGATCGTTGGATTTGTGACCACCTCGCTGGGATTCACCACCGATATCGGTCCCGCGCTTTCGGTGGCTCGACTCATCGGACTCATCGCAGCGATCATGGCAATTGCCTGGCTGATCCTTCGCCCGGAAGGTCGAAGCCCTGTGCAGTCAGCCGGTCTGGCCCTTCTCATCATCGTTGTTCTTGGACCCGTCGTTCAGCCGTGGTACCTACTGTGGTCACTGCCGTTACTCGCCGCAGCGGGACTCGGACTGAGATCAGTGCGCACGGCCGTGGCGCTGACGGCCTTCTTCACCGTGCACGCGATGATCGAGAGCTCGACCAACGCCGACAATGTCTCCAACCTCATGGACATCGTCACTCTTGTCCTTGCGGTAGCCGTTGTGGCTTCCGTGGCCTTGGTGAGCAAGCGCGAACGGGCCATGATCTTCGGCGACCCAGAGCACGAGCCTTTGATCCCGTTCACCCCCGAGCAAGTCAGCCAAGGCGAAGCCATGCGCTGGCCGGCCACTGGCAGGATCTCCGCGTGAGCAATCGCGAACTCGACGCAGCTGGCATCCATGACTCTGCACTGCGGGAGTCGTATGAGCGTTGTAGGCACCTGAACTCCCAGCATGGCAAGACGTACTACCTAGCGACGCTCCTGTTGCCGCAGGAGAAACGTCCCTACGTCCACGCCCTTTATGGATTCGCGCGCTACGCCGACGAAATTGTCGACGATCTGGCATCCACCCTGAGCGACCAGCAGAAGGCCGACTGGCTGAACGATTGGGGCCAAGGGTTCCTCTACGACCTGGATCGTGGCTGGTCCGACGATCCCATCTGTCGAGCTGTCGTCGACACTGTTCAGCGCTGGGCTATTCCTCGCGACCACTTCACGGCATTCCTGCACTCCATGACCATGGACCTGACCGTCACCGAATACGCCACCTACGCGGACCTCTACGAGTATGTCTACGGATCCGCCGCCGTGATTGGTTTGCAGATGGTTCCGATTCTTGAACCCACGACCCCGGAGGCATACGACCGAGCAATGGAGTTGGGCGTTGCCTTTCAGCTCGCAAACTTCATTCGCGACGTCCCAGAGGACCTCGAACGTGGGCGGGTGTACCTGCCTTTAGACGAGCTTGCCCGGTTCGGTGTCACACGCCAGACGTTGGAGCAACGCAAGGCGACACCCGCAGTCGTCGAAGCACTGAAGTTCCAGGTTCAGCGCGTGCGCGATCTCGAGGAGAGCTCGCGTCCAGGAATCGACCTGCTCCATCCGTCCTCACGTGACTGCATCGATGCCGCCCGCGTCCTGTATTGCGGAATCGTTGACGAAGTTGAACGGCAGAACTTTGACGTGTTTGCCAAGCGCGCAACGGTGCCTCTCACCCGTCGGCTCGCCGTCGCCGGTCCGGCACTTATGCGCGCACGGCGTGCCCGCAAGCGTTTCGGGGCAGGCGCGGGGCCCGTGTCGCCGCGTTAGCGCTTTCGCCAACGAGGCGGGCCGGCAGCCGGCTTTCGATCAACACCGATGCGTCCCCAGAAGATCCACAGCGAAATCGATAACAGCACCAGCGAGAAGCCGAAGAGCAGATCCTCCATCGGCGCGAACGCGATGCGTCCCTGTCCTAGGAAAGGTGGCGGTCCAGCCGCGGGAGACATCTCGCCCACGATGGCAGCACCGTCGTATTTCACGATCCCGAATCCGGTGAACATGGCGTTGGTGATCAGCTGGAAAAACACGATGATGGCGTAGGAGGCCCAGAAGACTTTGCGCAACAGCATCCGCGTGCGCAGGACAAAGAGATCCAGAATCGCGGCGCCCGCCACAGCCATGATGCCAAGAGCGGTGTAGGTCATGACTCATCCCCCGCTCGCCATCCGCGCACACTTCGCACTGCTTCGAGAGTGAGAATCGAGGCGATGGGGATAACGATGAAGAAGGCGACTTCATCGACCGGAACAGCGCCCGGAAGATAAAGCCCCAGTATGCGATCGGGATCGAACCACCAATGCCCGTGAGCGACCGCGTAGGCATCCCACCCGAAGAAGACCACCACGACCGGTGCGATCGACAGGGCCAGACGGCGAGGGCGCGCGAACACCCGCGTCCGCAGCACGATCTCGAGCCACAGGCACCCGGCCAGTACGAATGCGAGGATGGCGACATAAGACAGGTGACCCACGAGGTCATCCTCTCGCGTCCGACCTCGGGGAGTTGCCGTGCCACCGCGCCGTATAGGCCTCATCGGGGCCGAGTGCACCGGTAAGTCGGCCTTGGCCAAGGAACTGGCGAGCGAGCTGGACGCCCTGGTCGTGCCGGAGTACCTGCGTCAATTCGTCTTGGATCATGGGCACACCCCGCAGCAGGGTGAGCAATCGATGATCCTGCGGGCTCAAGAGCAGGCTGAGGCAGAGGCAATGGCAACGACCCTCATGTCAACCGTGATTGGCGACCCTGCTCCGCTCATGACGGCGGTCTACAGCTGTGCCTATTTTGATGACTACTCGCTGCTCGAGCCGGCGCTTGCGCACGCGCGCGGGTACGACCTCCTGGTGTGGTGTGACACCGACATTCCTTGGCTGGCCGACGGGGTGCAGCGCGACGGCGAAGCACATCGGGCCCGCGTCCATTCAATCCTCGTCGATATCTTCGGCAAGAAACAGGAGAGGGTGCCTGCAGCACTGGGACTCAGCCCTCTCCTCGTGTCAGGCGACCTTGCGTCGCGCGTAGCAGCCGTTAGGCGCGTGTGGCTCCCGGAGAGCCCCGACGGGTCAACCTAGGATCAAAACGTGGACTCCCCCCTCATCGGCCAGGTCATTGATGGCCGTTACGAGGTTCGTTCGCTCATTGCACGGGGCGGAATGGCCACGGTCTACGAGGCACTGGATCTCCGACTCGATCGCACCATTGCCCTGAAAATCATGCATCCGCACTTGGCCCACGATGAGGCGTTTGTTGCCCGCTTCGAACGCGAGGCCAAGGCAGCCGCCCGACTCACGCACGGCCACGTCGTTGGGGTCTACGACCAGGGCCGCGACGGCGAGAACGTGTACCTCGCCATGGAACTTGTCCGAGGACGAACTCTGCGGGACATCCTCCGCCAGTACGGACCGCTGACACCCGAGCAGGCGATGGTTTTTCTTGATCCGATACTCGAGGCCCTGGCAGCGGCGCATACTGCCGGATTCGTTCACCGCGACATCAAGCCGGAGAACGTCCTGGTGTCCCATGATGGTCGCGTCAAAGTCGCAGACTTCGGTCTTGCGCGTGCACTGTCGTCGGGCACGCAGAGTGTCACGCAAGGAATGATCATCGGCACCGTCGCATACCTGTCTCCCGAGCAGGTGGAGAAAGGTGAGGCGGACGGCCGGTCCGATCTCTATGCCGCTGGAATCCTGCTGTTCGAGATGGTGACCGGGCAGGTGCCGCATGAGGGCGAGAGTCCCTTGAGCATCGCGTACCAGCATGTCAACAGCGACGTGCCGCCCCCGTCATCGCTGCGGCCCGGCCTTCCGGCAGAGGTCGACGCGTTGGTGGTCACCGCAACCCGTCGCGATCCCGCGCAGAGGTACCAGTCCCCCCAAGATTTCCTCGCGGACGCGCGGCGAGTGCGGGCCATGCTGCCCGCTCCCCGACCGTTCAATGAGGCGCGTCCCACACTCGTGGTCAGCACTAACTCGGGATCTCCTTCAACTCGATCCGCGCAACCGGAGCCTTCGATGCCGCCGACCCCACCGGCGACACCCACGTCATTCATGCGATCTGCGCACCGACGACGCAGCAAGGCTCCCGTCATCATCGTGCTTGTCCTGGCGTGTGTTGCCGCAGCCGCGATCGGCGGGTGGTACCTGGCAACCCACCTGAGCTCCACCGTCCCCACACCCAACGTGATCGGCCTCAACGTTGATCAGGCGCGGCAGCAACTTGCCTCATCTGGTCTGAGCCTGACCGTGGGCGGCGAAGCCTTTAGCGAGACCATTCCGCCTCAATCCATCGTGAGCTCCGATCCGCTGGCAGGCGCTGGCGTGCGCGAGGCAGGCACCATTGATGTGATCGTGTCCAAAGGCCCGGAGCGCTATGCCGTGCCCGACGTGCGCGGACAGACACAGGCAGCCGCCACGTCAGCTCTTGACGCCGCTCACCTCATCGTGGGGTCGGTGACCGAGGACTACGACGACAAGGCAGCGGCCGGAACGGTTGCGCGATCCACACCCAAAGCTGGTACCTCAGCAAAGCCCGGTACAGCGGTAGATCTCGTCATCTCCACTGGACCCAAACCCGTCGCCGTCCCGGACGTCACGGGGCGCAAGCTCGGCAACGCCAATCGCACTCTGGCGAGCGCCGGACTCACCAGCACGACTGCAAGCGAGCAGTACTCCGAGACGGCAAAAGCCGGCGTCGTGCTCTCTCAAGATCCCAGGCCGGGAACAACGGTTAACTCCGGCACGGCGGTGTCCATCGTCGTGTCTAAAGGACCGCCGCCGGTCACCGTGCCCAAACTCATCGACATGCCCACCGCCCGGGCTGTCGCAACACTGAAAAAACTCGGTCTCGTGCCGCGTGTTCTCAAAGGTGCAGCAACGCCACTCAATCGCGTCTACTCGCAGGATCCCGCGCCCAACACCGACGTGCCCAAGGGCAGCACGGTGACGATTCGCATCATCTGACGATCTACAGCAGAGCGCCTTCGTGCTCCAGCAACGCCACCTTGATCTCCAAGCCGTATCCGTAACCACCCAGACCGTTTGCTGCCAGAACTCGATGACACGGCACGAAGACGGCAATCAGATTCGACGAGCAAGCGGTACCCGCAGCACGGTAGGCCCCAACGCTTCCGGCCCTTGCCGCAAGACCCGCATATGTCACCACGCTGCCGCCTGGCACTGTGCGCAATGTGCGCCACGCTGTCTGCTGGAATCTGCCACCGGGCTGGACCACGGATACCTCGTCCAGCGCATCGAGTTCCCCGTCGGCGTAGCGCGTGATCGCCTGGCGCACCTCGGGAATGTGACCGGCTCTGATGGCACCGTCAGTCAGGTGGCCGTAGTCCTCATCTGCAAGCGGTCGATAGGTGGCCGCGACGACCGCGCCATAGTCGACATCGCGATCGCCAAGGGCCCGCGAATCAACAATCACCGACAGGCGCCCGCCAGGCACCCGATAGGAGGATGAACGCAGCGTCACTGCTTCTGCATGAGCATGTCCGCGACCAGGAAGGCCAACTCCAGACTTTGCTCACGGTTCAGTCGTGGATCGCATGCGGTCTCGTACCGGTCGCCGAGATTGTCCTCCAGCACACCGCCGGTTCCGCCCACGCATTCCGTGACATCGTCACCCGTGAGCTCGACGTGAACACCACCCGGGATGGTTCCGAGCGAATGATGGACCGCAAAGAAACCTTGGAGCTCAGCAATGATGTCGTCGAACGTGCGCGTCTTGTGGCCCGATGACGCCCCTCGAGTGTTGCCGTGCATCGGATCGCAGACCCACACCACCGGGATTCCTGATCCGTCGACCTTCTGAACAATGCTGGGGAGCGCATCCGCGATCTTGCCGGCGCCCATGCGCGTGATGAGGGTGAGTCGACCGGGAATCCGATCGGGATTGAGAACCTCACACAGTTCGACAACCTCGTCAGGGGACGCCGTCGGCCCGATCTTGACGCCGATGGGGTTGCGGATCGTCGACGCGAAGTGCACGTGTGCGCCGTCGAGCTGGCGGGTGCGCTCACCGATCCACAGAAAGTGACCGGACACGTCGTAGGGCAACCCGGTGCGCGAATCAATGCGCGTCAGCGCACGCTCGTAGTCGATGGACAACGCCTCGTGAGCTGCAAAGAACTCCACGCGCTGAAACTCATCAGGATTTGCTCCGCAGGCATGCATGAACGCCAGCGCACGATCAAGCTCGTGGGCGAGAACTTCGTAGCGCTGTCCGGCAACTGAGTCTCGGACGAAGTCCTGGTTCCAGGCATGCACCTGGCGAAGATCGGCATACCCGCCCTGCGTGAAAGCCCGGACGAGATTGAGGGTTGCACTGGAGGCGTTGTAGGCGCGCACAAGTCGCTGTGGGTCTGGTCGTCGACCCAAGACATCGAACTCCAACTGGTTGACGGCATCACCCAGGTAGGAGGTGGTTTCGACGCCGTCGCGGATCTCGATGGGATTGGACCGTGGCTTGAAGTACTGCCCCGCCATGCGACCCATCTTGACCACGGGCAGCGATGCCGCATAGGTGAGGACGACCGACATCTGGAGCACCGTCTTGAGTCGCGCTCGGATGGAGTCGGCGGTATTTCCTGCGAATGTCTCGGCGCAGTCACCGCCGGTCAGCACGAACGCCTTTCCCTGCGCCGCGTCAGCCAGACGCCGACTCAGGAGGTCGCACTCGCCGGCAAACACCAGGGGCGGCAGGACCGACAACTCGGCCAGTGCCGCCTGCAGGGCGACCGGGTCGGGCCACGGTGGCTGCTGAGCCGCGGTGAGGTCCGGCCAGGAGATGCCATTGGCGGCGATCGGGGACATGGCGCCAAGGGTAGACGGTGGCGAGTGCGCCATCGTCACGCTCATCAGCCGAAGAAAGAGCGGGCTTCCTCGTAGCGGGCCAGCGGCACCGTCTTGAGCACACCGGTCGCCTCCTGCAGAGGGACCCGGACGATGTCGGTGCCCTGCAGGGCAACCATGGTCCCCCACGCGCCGTCCTTGACAGCCGTGATCGCATTGAGGCCGAACCTCGTCGCTAGGACTCGGTCAAACGCCGTCGGGGTGCCGCCTCGCTGGATATGACCCAGGACCGTGGTGCGGGCTTCGTGACCAGTGCGGGCTTCCACTTCTGCGGCCAGCCAGTCGCCGATGCCGGACAACTTGACGTGCCCGAAGGCATCGAGAGTGCCGTCCTTGGTGATGAGGTCACCGTCCTGAGGCAGGGCCCCTTCGGCGACAACGATGATGGGTGCGTAGCTGGCCTTGAATCGCGACTCGACCCAGCCGACGACCTCGTCGATCGAGAACGGGACTTCGGGAATCAGGATGCCGTTCGCGCCGCCGGCCATCCCCGAATGCAATGCGATCCAGCCCGCATGGCGGCCCATGACTTCGCAAATCAGAATGCGGTGATGCGACTCGGCTGTCGTGTGCAGGCGGTCGATGGCCTCGGTAGCGATCGTGACAGCAGTGTCGAAGCCGAACGTGAAATCCGTGCCGCTCAGGTCGTTGTCGATGGTCTTGGGCACGCCGATGACAGGAAAACCGTGCTCGGTGAGCGTGGTAGCCACTCCCAGAGTGTCTTCTCCGCCGATGGCCACGAGGGCATCGATGCCGAGCGTGGTCAGGGTCTCCTCGATGCGCGCGATGCCGCCCTCAACCTTGACCGGGTTGGTTCGCGAGGAACCGAGGATGGTTCCGCCCCGCGGAAGGATGCCGCGCACTTGCGGGATTCCCAGTTCCATGGTCAGGCCCTCGAGCGGGCCCTTCCAACCGTCCCGAAATCCGACGAACTCATAGCCGTACTCGGCGACGCCACGGCGCACGACTGCACGGATCACTGCATTGAGGCCGGGGCAGTCTCCGCCACCGGTGAGCACGCCAACGCGCATGAGGGGATCCCTTCGGAAGGTTTCCCCTATCTAAGCATTCATGCAATCGCTGTCATTGGGGGGACTGCGTGCGTGCCAGGGCCAGCTGCTCCAGATGGGCCAGCACAACGGGATCCAGCCGACCCGGCACCATGCGTTCCTCGAGGTTTTCGACCCCGGCACACGCGGTGAGGGCCGCTTCTAAGTCGGGATCGGTCCAGCCCAGGCAATCAAGGGCCACCCGAAGACGCTGCGCAGGCTCACCGTTGAGGTCAAGGGTCTCCGTGGGCTTGCCAAAGAGCAGGTCGTGGATGTCGAGCAGTCGCGCAAGTTCGCGCACAGGATCGGCGTGGTCATCCACCCGAAGGTCCACGGCGATGTCGCTGCCCCCGCCATAGCCGGCCCCCGGACTTGCG
>Ga0007791_10000049_pt1 | contig 26813 bp, 22 predicted proteins | sample CryBogmetaGMA05M_FD_60368 | JGI IMG/M metagenome (GOLD analysis project Ga0007791, IMG submission 60368) | Freshwater microbial communities from Crystal Bog, Wisconsin, USA - MA0.5M | ecosystem: Environmental > Aquatic > Freshwater > Lake | place: Crystal Bog, Wisconsin, USA | collected 2009-07-06 | reverse complement strand
CTCCGGGAAGCAAAACAAGCCCTACAGCCCTCTAGCGCGGCTTCCTGTCCAACTTTCGTCCAACCACCCCCGTCCAACCGCATAAAAAAGGGCCCTCGAGAATCCCCGAGCGCCCTTGCTGTAACTGAGATCGGGGCGACAGGATTCGAACCTGCGACCTAGTGCTCCCAAAGCAGATAACAGGTTGAGTCCAGAACTGCTATCTGAGTCATAGCCTGGGTTTTGGCGGAAGCTGTCATGGCCTGTCTGGCCAGAATTGGCTAGTTTTGAGCGGGATTTGAGCGGAAGTCTTCGATGCCAGAAATCAGACGGCAACAGGCCTGGGAGGCTCTCTTCCGTGAGGAGGTGAGCGGAATAGCCACCGGCTGGACCGTTCGAGAAGACTATGGAAAGGTGCGACTGACAGTCCGGCGTCGTGGCGAGACCCCGGAGAGCATCACGCTTCCATTTGCCTGGGACCGGGCTACCCGCGGCGATGCGTATACGCGCATCCGCAACATCTATGTGCACTGGGGCGAGGGGAATACCCTGCGCGCGTCTGCGGAGCTGGCTGACGGCAAGTCGCCGAGCACCGTTCTGAACTGGCGCCAGGCGGCAGCCCGTTTTCAGGAGCAGAAGCGCAACCACGGGAACCACATCAAGGAGAGCACCTGGAACCACGCTTATGAGCCGGTGGTTTCAATGGCTGTTGAGCTCCTCAATGGGCGCAAACCTCCAGGCAACCCTGCCGATCTTCTGGACGCCTGCATCCGCGACTGGGTTCCAGGCAGTCGGATGCGCCAGATCCGGGCCCAGTCGCTTGCCCAGTTCTTGAACCACTGCGTTCAGCGAGAACGATTCCCCGACCTGTGGCTACCCCCGGCCGACCTGAAACGCCATGTCGGCCGCAGGGACGCGACAGTGAACCGAATCCAGAAGGGTGATCCTTTCACCACAGATCAACAGATCCTTGAACTCCTAGAGGCACTGCCCACAGATGGCGCAGGCAAGCGTTGGTGCGATGCCCTGAAGTTGCTGGCAGAACTTGGACTACGGCCGATCGAGTTGCTTCACCTGTCGGTTCGAACTGACGGAACCACGGGCGAGGCTTACTGGTGGTGTAGCTACCAGAAGCGATCGGGAGGCGGAGATACCGCAGCGCGTCGGGTGTTCCCGTTGCCCCTAGATGGCATTGATGGCCTGACCGACTGGCAGCTTCTGAGTCGTTGGCAGGCAGGGGAGATAGAGCTTCCTCCGCTCCGGAGCGGCAACGGTGCCGGGGATTCGTTTGGGACCTATCTGAATCGTCAGACCGGTTGGACGAAGGTTCGTGATGACGCAAGCCAGGAAGGAAGCAGGCTTGTTCCTTACAGCTTCCGGCACACCTACAGCCTGCGCGGGCACCGCCGCGGAATCGATGCGGGGGCTATGGCCCACAGCATGGGCCACTCGCTTGAGGTGCATTTGCGCAGTTACCCATGGGCTTCTGCGAGCAACACAGCCGCAGCTTTCGCGCGGGCAAGCGTGATGGCCGCCACCCACTAACGCCGGCAGCGCAGGAGGCTACCGGCGGGGTTTTGAGGATCTAGAAGTCCTCCTCCCAAAGGCCCATGCGTTCCAGCCAGGCCTCTGATTGCTCGGTGCTCCAGCCGTGGTCGCTTTCGAGCAGGTCGGCAATACCGACCATCACATCAAAGGATGTGTCGTCGTAACCGCTGTGGGCCAGAGCGCTGCGCTGCAGGGCATCGCCCAGGTGGAGGAGATCCAGTTCTGTGAGCCAATCGCCCTGCTCAAAGGCGGCAAGGGCATGGAGCTCCCGGCAGGGAAGCAGGTCAGAGGTGGAGCAGGGCTGTTGTTGGTGGAACAGGGAGCCAATCAGGGCGAGGGATCGGTGGAAGACGGGGAACAAGACAAACGGTGTAAGGCCCTAAAGGGTTCCGACCTGCTTGCTCAGCGCTGGGACCTACGACCCGGCAGAGGGGCACCAAGCCCCGCACCCCTCGCCAAATTCGATCATCCCTGCTAGTACAGACGTACTTCTGCAAGGCATCGGCTATGACCCCGTCCCGCGTTCCATCCCGTGCCTTGAGCAGTAATCCCGCCGCCGGAGAGGTCCCCATTGACGCTTGGCCCTACCTCGATGAGGAGGTCTTGCTATCCAGCCGTAGCCGCAAGGTCTGCATGACCTGCCATTGGTTCCGCCACCACGCTGGCGTCAATTGCATCCCCCTGCTCACCTGCCAGTTGCACGAGGGTCTGATCAGCCACGGTGATCACCTCACCCACCGCTGCCCCCGCTGGACCCAGGATCTGTCAGCCCAAAGGGGCTGGGCGCCGGAGGCGGCGTGATTCGCGACGGTGGTCCCAGTCCCCAGGGTTCCGGCGTCACCAGCTGAGGCCTGGCTAAGCGATGGCCAGCGGGTGCTGCACTTTCGAGCGCTGATCTGGGATCGCTGGACCCAGGCACTGGAAGTGACGAGCGGCCAGCTGTTGCCGGATCAAGAGGTCCCGTTGCTACAGCGACGGACACGGCTCAGCCGCGAACAGGCGATCCGTTTATGGAAACAGCGACGGGCCGAGGGCTGGACGCCATGCGCACCGCAGTGGAATCCACCACGACTGCTGCAGCTGTAAACCGAGCGTGCCTTCAGCCCAAATCACCCACGCTGCTCCTGCTCGCCGGCGAGGGCAATGCGTCAAAAGACCGATTGCCCCAGCCCTAATCGGGTGGCCATGCTGCCTTCATTCACCAAGGGAGGAGCCCAAATGGCTGTTACCCCAACACAGCAGATCTAGAAGCACCGCTGACTGCAGGCCCCTGCTCCAACAGTCTTTACCTAACCGTGGGCGGGTCGTTCAGCCGGGCAAGAGAGCAGCATTCCCCAGTGCAGCTCACCTTGTGCGCCTGACTGATCGACACTCCATCTGCACCGCCGCAGGTGCCCTTTCTGGAGAACCAACGGCCCACACCTGGAACGTTCGGCCCCAGGCGCCAACGCCAGCAGCTTCTTATCACTGCTATTGGAATGTTCACTAATCCATCACCCCCGGGCGCTGCTCGGGGGTTTTTGGTTGTCTGAGGCTTGCGCTCAGCCCTTGTGCTCACCCGGTTCAGGATTCACGAGCGCTTGTCGGCATACGGGATAGAGCTCCTGGCCGCTCTCCAGCGCCTCTTCTTTGCTGTTGGTTTCCATCTGGACCGTGGTGGTTCCGTCTTCCGTGTCGACAAGCAGGACGTACATCAGGGCCATGGCATCGATGGCAGCTGTCTTGGTCGTAGCCACGGGTGGGACCATCGACGCACTTGGATGGCTGGCCTGCAACAAAAGAAGGAGTGGGCGCCGGAGATGGCGTAGCGAGGCAGCTCACAAGAGCTCTTTGCCGCGAATTGGGCTAATCAGCGATGGCCATCACCTTGCACAGCCGATTGATTTGCTCCGCCTCCTCCACCGTCTTGGCGATGCCCGTTGCCAGGCCTGGCGATCCCACCACGATCGACAGGCACTGGGCACGGCTAATGGCCACGTTGAGTCGGTTGGGCTCAAGCAGGAAACCCAATCCGCGGGGTGCAGCATCGCCATCGCTTGCCGTCAGCGAATGAATGGCGACAGGGGCTTCCTGCCCCTGGAACTTGTCCACTGTGCCCACCCGCGCTTTGCCTTGGAGGCGCTGTTGCAGGCGGTTGACCTGAACGTTGTACGGGGCGGTCACCAAGATGTCATTGGGGCCAAGGATCCCCTGATTTTGGCCGCCTGCTTCTGCGCGGACGTAGCGGCTACCAAGCAGGTGATCGACGATCTGGCTGATGCGCTCAATCTCGGGGTCACTGCAGACGCTGCAGCCGCTGTGGACCACTGGATCAAACACCAGCCCTTGGCTTGGCAACTCTTTACCGCCCGCGGTTAAGCAGGGCTGGCGCCACTGGATCCCATTGATCTGGTTTGCCGGATGCGCCCGCAGGCGTCCGTCATAAAAGAGCTCAGACACCATGGCCGTGAGCGTTGGTTCCATCCGCCAGCTCGTGGCAAGGAACACACCGCGATCAGGAGGCACCACATGGGCCCCCTGCATCAGGTATTCGAGAGAGGAAAGGCCCGAGTCCCCAGGGTGATCCGCCTGGGACGGCTGGGCGAGCTGCTGTTGATCGCCCACCAACAGGATTGTCTTGGCACAGCGGGCCATCACCAACAGGTTGGCCAAGGACATCTGGCCGGCTTCATCAACAACGAGCAGATCGAACTGATCAGCGAGCTCCTCGCGGCAGAACATCCAGGTGGTGCCACCCACCACAGCCATCCCCTCGTCCAACTTTGCTGGGGCCACAAGGGAAATACCGCGTTCGGCAAGCGTTGGCTCTTCCTTGCTGTTGCTGCACTTCACCACCACCTGGGGCAATCCCCGCTTCTGGCAGGTGGCCTGGGCTTTGAGCAGCAAATTGTTGATGGCTGCGTGGCTGTTGGAGCTAATGGCGACCCGCTTGCCCTTGGCCACCAGCTCAGCGATCACAGCGCCTGTGACGGTGGATTTTCCTGTGCCCGGCGGCCCTTGCAGGGCCATGGTGCAACCGGAGTGGCTCACCAGAAACTCCGCCAGCTGCTCTGCCACAGCCGCAGGCTCCGCCTCGATCGCGCTATTGAGAGCCGCTAGGCCCTCCACCGGCCGCCGCTCCAAAAGTTGCTGTATGGCCGCGGGGATAGGCGGTTTGCCTTTTAGCCATTGATTGGCCTGCTCCAGCAAGCTCTCCCTGAGCTTCTCGCTGATGTCGGCTGGGACCTTGATCAGGGAGGTCGCTCCCTTGGGGATGCCCTCGGGCAGGCCATTGGCCTGGCGTTGATCGCGCTTACTCCAGGGGTACTTGAGGGTGACGCGGCCCCGCTCAGCATCGAGGGAGTCAACGGCGAGCTTGAGGCCCGTTTCAGGGATCTCCAGGCTCAGGCCACTGTCCCCTTGGCCCGCGTGCAGCTTGAGGGGCTGGCTTGGATCAAAGCCAAAGGTGTGGAAGTCGGCGCCAGTGCGCTTGCTCTCGCGGGGCTGAACGCTCAGCCACTGGGCCGCTGCAATGGCCTCGCCGTCATCGACGAGCTCCGTGGGGCTGAGTTGGGCCTTGTTGCGCCGATCGAAGTAGGCCCACCAGGCCACCTTGGCTTCCCGGTGGTGGAACGGCAGCAGCTGGGCAACAAGGCGCTGCACCCGCCAACTCAAGCCCCGTGGTCCGAGCACCTCCTGGGCCGTGAGCAGCTCCTCACTGGCATTGGCAGGTGGATCGCTTTGCAGTGCCTCAGGGATTTCAGCAATCAGCTGGCTGGCTAGAACCTCCAAAGGAGATGGCTCTTTGGTGGGCTTTTCATCGAGCAGCGGCTCCAGCGGCTCTTCTGGCAGGCCTTGCTCCTGGCGCAACCGCCGCAGCCAGTCGTGCAGAAACACCGTTGACTCGCAGTCCTCGCGGTTGTAGTTCTCAATCGCGAGTAGCTGGGGGCTGCCCTCTGGCAACCTCCCTGGCAGAGGGGGCTCCTCAGAACCCATCCAGTTGAGATAGGCCACCACCGAGTCGCCGGCATTGGTCACCTCGGCTTCCCTCTGCTCCATGTAGAGGTGCTCGACCTTCTTGATCGAGTAGCTGGGTTCGCCCAACACGATGGAGCTGGTCACGATTGGCAGCAGGTCGACAAGCAGGCCTGAGCGCAACCACTCATCAATCACCGCTTCTCGGGTGGAGTACTGCTGCGCCAGGCGCCGCATCGCTGTCTTCTCATAGCTGGCGTAGTGGTAGACGTGCAGCCGTGGATAGCGCAGACGCCGCTGCTCCACCCAATCGACCCAGTCTTCAAAGGCCTTCTTCTCCTGCTGGGGGTCATGGGCCCACCAGGGTTTGAACAAGGGTTCGCCGTCTGGCGTGTCGCGATAGCAAACGCCAAAGAGGTATTCGAGCTTGGTTGCAGCGACCGAATCCTGGAAGCCTTCCATGTCGAACCAGAGATCACCTGGATCTGCCGCTGGTAGGGCTGTAAGACCCTTGCCTTGAACCACGGGCCGCACCCGGTAGGCCGGCCTGCCATTGTCATCAACAGGGGTGAGCTGGAGTTCTGCCTGCTGCCGCAGCTCATGCAGCGCTTCTGAATTCAAGCCAGCAATGGCAGAGCCCCCTGGCAGGGCAGCCAACTCTTCGATGGTGTTCACGCCTGCGGCCTTGAGCTTGAGGCGCTGGGTTTGGCGCATGCCCGCCACCAGCATCAAATCGCGGCTGGCCTCTAGGCGCTGCTCGATGAAAACCGTCCAGCTGCTGTGATCCCCCGGGCTGTCTTCGGGGATTGCGGCGGGATCAAAGGACTGGTGGAAGTCGCGGTAGCGGCTGCGCAGGAGTTGGTACCACGCCCAGAACTGATCGGTGGCATAGCTCTTGAAACGCCCGCCACCGAGATAGAGCTCAAAGCGATCGGGCCTCTGGCCCAACAGGGGGATGAGGAGCTCGCAATAGGCAGAAGCCTGAACCAGGAAGGTGGTTTTGGGTTTGGAGGAGAGCTTGCACTCAATCGGGATATAGCTCCAGGCACCCAACGCCGAGGGCTGCTCGATCCTGCGCAGCAGGTCAGCAGAGCCGCGCATCTCGTCATTGCAGAGCGAGGCCTGGTGGATGAAGTCAAACCCATCAGCCATGGCGGCTTTGGTGGACTCGTAATCGCTGTCGTTCTGCTTGCCGGGTAGGCGCGCTACCCGATGCCCTTGGGCCTCCAGCTTGGTGAGCAGAACTTGCTCATGGCGCAGGCCATCGGCAAAGAGTGTTTGATCCAGGGCCGAGGGCGCAGGCCTTTCGCCTACAAAAAGTTTCTGGGCTGAAAGCTCCTCCCACCATGCGCCCACAACCGGGCTAACGCTGAAAAGAGAAAGTTTGCTTGGGGTTATTAGGTAGGTCGGATTCATACTCATTCAGTTGAATATCTGGATCAGTTTTTGTTCAAGCCGTGGATCCTTGTTCCGAATGCTTCCTTGTAGAAAGTCTCCATTCTAATCACATCCTCCTTCCTGGCGCCAATGTCCATAGTGTGAAGAATACTGTAGACAAGATGCTCTGCTCCGTGAATTTCAATGTGATTTTTTAGAAGTATATTGCCATTATGGCCTCCGTGCAAATAGCCCTTCCACCTCCCCCATATGCCTTCATTTGGCAAGCCAGACTCGCTATATGCTGAGCCAACATAAGATTGTCCTGTTTTAGTATCGGTGATGACATAGACGCCAGAAACTGATGAGAGGGCCTCTTTCCACGAAGCCCCCATGGCTTCACCTATTCGTGAGTCAAACTCAAGTCGATTAAGGTGGAATGAATAAAAGCCAGGAAAAGCTATATCAAAAGCACCATAACGCTTCTCCCTCATCTCTACAAGATGAAAATTGGAGCCAACGTTCGTAACAGTAAGATATCGCTGTCTAACTGGATTAGACCACTTGAAGACCAGCCTGCCAAGGAACTCATTAATTAGGTTTTCGCTAAGCACATTCTCTATAACTGTGCGCTCTATCTCGTCTTTGTCTGGATGTGATCTAAACAGAACCTGGTACGCACCTGCAAAGATGTAACGCTCATCTCGATCAATGGGCACAAGCGAGATAATTGTCTGTGCGTTTTTGAAATTGTCACGATTCTGATACTTGTTTTCGTTGCTGATGGCATCTGTCCCGCCAATGATAAATTTATCTCGATAATATGAAAGCCTATTGCCACCATGAGGGAAGACGTGCAGGTAGACGGGTGGCGTCAATTCACATTCATTGACGACCTGCTGAATGTTTTGAATGAAAATCATTTTTTCCTCAATAGATCGCCTGAGTTTGGCCCAGTTCGTTACTAGTTGTAAAAGGATTAGTCATTAAGCCTGGGAAATCTGATGTGCATTTGCAGACCAATTTCAATTGTCATTTGTCATGATCACCAGGATCAAAGTAGCGGACAGGATTCTGACTCCCGGTTCCAGGTAAACGGGTGAATTGGTACAGATCCAGTATTTCCTGGGGGGCTTGCTCACCTGTGAAGCCGGTACGGGACTTGCGCAACTTATCAAGCTCAGCCGGATCACCAACCAAGCCTGGAAAATTACCAGGAGTTGCCTCGAGCCATTCTCCAATACTGAAAACATCAACAACAAAGCCTCGATCGACCGCTAATGCATACTTATATTTACGATCGTCGGCTTTAGCCTGCCACTCAATCTTCTCGCGATTAAGGCGCCAGGAAAAACGACAGGCCTCATACGCAGAAGCTCGCTCACGAAGTGCATTTCCACAGCTAAATGAAATCAGGGGATGATAAGCGACGAGCTCCCTTGCCTTGTATTTACGAATCAGCTCGTTTGCGTGAGCGCAACCTTTGTCCGTGTTCTCATGGCCACCAGAAATGTTTGAAAGCCCCTCGTAGGCCTCGAGCAAAGCAGCTTCTATTTCATAAGCAATTAGTTCTGAAGCTATCTTGTGCCGATGAATTACATGTTGAACCTCTAACCCCGCATTTCTAATATCAATAATACGTCTAGTCTTGCTATCGAGGTAGTCATCCTCTTCTCCAGAGGCCTGGTCTTTGCCCAACGCGTTTTGGGCATGCTGGAAAACCCTATTCCCCTTTCCCTTGCCAACATAGAAGGTGTGGCCATTACGCGGATCAATCAAGCGATAAACATACCAGCCAAGCTCCTCGATAATTTCGCTATCAAATGACTGGCCAGAGGCCACAGGTAGCAATCCTTCCATTGTTGACAAAGAATATGAAGCTGTGGGCATCTTAACATGTCAATCCTTATTTAGAGCAGTCCTATCGTCGTAAAATGGTCTCCCACGAACCCGCACCGCGATGGCCAAGCTCATCTAGCGGCGGGACGACCAACATCATTGTTGACGAGCGCTCATGAAATTGTGGCAATACTCCTCTTGAAGTCCAAGCATTTTGTTTATGTCTGACAAAATCAACCACATCCGCGCAACTCCAAACGCGCTGATTAAGCGGGGCATCGGTGGGATGGATTTCGAGAATCTCATCCAAGGTCAGGGCCTGGACAACAGGCGATAAATCCTCATCAAACAGCAAATAATGGAAGGGGCTATCGATTGCTAGATCTCGAACAGTGTGGAAATGATCGATGTAGGCCAAGCGCTCACCACGATTAATTGGTTCTATCCCCCTCATGCCGCCTCCAGCACACAGGATTTACCGTTGGCTTGAGAGGTGGCTTCAGCTAGATCGAGACGCAGGGCAGTCAGCTTCCCGCTGATGAAAGCGCCTGTATCAATCCCGATGCGATGCGGCAATCGCGTGACTTGATAGTCCTGATGAAAGGTGTGGCCATGGACAACCGTGTAGGGAAGGCTGTGGGGCCGGTTTAGAAAGGGCCTGCGAATCCAGAGCAGGTCGTCCGCCTGCTGATCCTCCAGGTCCAAGCCAGGTCGCACACCGGCGTGCACGAACAGATAGCTGCCCCGGATGGCCGTTAAAGGCAGCGCCCCGAGCCAATCGTGATGCTCACGAGCAGCATTCAGGAACGCCGGATCGCCGCCATTCCACTCCCACATTTCCGTGGCCTCGCCCGGCTCGTCCTCTGCCAAGGCATCCAGGAGCATCTGCTCATGGTTGCCCCGCAGCACCGTCACCCCAGCCAGGCCATAGGCCTCAGGGTTGGCCTGCAGCTCACGAACCAGCTCAATCACCTTCTTATCGCCATCGGGTTCTGGAGACCGATCGATCAGATCGCCAACCAAGATCAGCTCTGCGCCACTACCCAGATGGGGCCAGATGGCTTCTCGCAACAGGGTGGCGCAACCATGGACATCACCGATGGCAACGATTTGACTGCTTTTGACAATTGTGCTGTTGTTCATTGATTTCCTCATTGAATAATCTTGTCTTGTCGTTTATGAATACCCCGCTCGAGGTGGCCTTGTTTGTATTTTGAAAGCGCAAGCATCATGCTCATCTTACCGATGGTGCATTTGGGTTAACTTGTCTATTCCAGGTTGCCCGCGACAACTTCCTGTCGTATTCGACGTAGGAGCGTACGAAGGTATTCGTCGTTTTTAATGTCAAGTTCAATCCCACAGTGACGTGCAGCTCGGCAACTGAAGAACAGTGCGCATCTCAGCTCAGTCAGTGAAGCCTCGGGTCGATCAGCAATATCATGAGCAATCTTGGCGCACTCATCAAATCCTCCCGCTGCATCGTATCCGTTGATCGTGTGCCCAAATACCACAACCGAGTGAGGGCGTTCTACGTCTGGATCCGGAATATCTGACAGTCTTAAATCTTGATTAGCGATCTTTCCATCGCCCGGCTGGTCGATGTTTTCGTCATCTTCTTGATCGTCGCCGTCTTCTTCGTTGAGCCCCAGTAGCGAAAGAACCTCTTTATCCGACAAATCATCGCTATCTGGCTCCCAAACGCTCATCGAACTGCGGAGGGATTCACGACGCATGCGTTTGCGGCTGAGGTTGCGGTCCTGATCGAGCAGGGCCTTCTTCTCCTCCAGAAGCAGCCTCTCGCGCTGGATCGCCTCGCTCTGCGGCAGCAGCGACAGACGTTGATCGATCGCCTCGAGATGGGCCCGCGCTGCGCGCAGGTTGCCGCGATCGAGTTCCTCGATGGCCTGGCGGCGTTGGCGGTTGGCTAGCAACAACTCGAACTGCTCCATCACCACGGGATCCGGTTGCATCCCCACCAGGTCCGCCGCTGCCATGACAGGCAGGGTGATGTGCTCCACAAACGAGCTGCGCCCGTGGGCCCCCGGCTGCTCCCAAGCCAGTCGCAGGCTGACGATCTCGCGGTTGGGCTGCCAGGGGGGCAGCAGAAACCGGGCTGCAACAGTCAGCTCTTGCCCGTAACGCAGGTTGGGCAGCTGCCAGTTCCCGGCAGCTGTGAGCTCGCAGTCGTTGATCACATCCAGCAGCTGTACATCGCGCTTGGCGCGAATGCCCAGGCTCACCTTCTTGCCAAGGGTTTTTGCCAGGCCATTCAGCTCGCTGGCGTAGAGATCTGCCAGCTGAGCAGGACTTTCAATCTGGGCCATGGTCCCGTCGCCCGCGCCGGCTATCGCGCCCATCAGGTCTTCATCAAAGCCATCCCCCAGTCCAAAGGCACTGGTACTGATCCCTTTTGAAGTGAGCCCTGCCACCTTGGCCGCGATTTCAGCACTGTCGGTGAGGCCAGCGTTTGCCTGGCCATCGGAGAGAAGGAGCACCCGGTTCATGGCCGCTGAATCGAGGTGGTTCGCCACCTGCATCGCTCCAGCGAGCCAGCCGTCAAACAAGGCCGTGCTGCTCCCGCTATGGATCGTGTTGATCGCACTGATGAACAGCTGGGGATTGCGGACCGGCTGGGAAGGCACCAGCTCCTCGACCTCATCGTCGAAGGTGACGATCGCTAGTCGGTCGCGCTCAGTGAGTTCACCGACCAGGAAGCGCGCTGCCTTACGGGCGTAGCTGAGCTTTTGACCGCCCATGGAACCCGATCGGTCGATCACCAGAGCTAGGTTCAGTGGTGGCCGCGGACGGGTCTCCAGCTCAGGCGGAATGGCGGGAGCGGCAATGGTGATCAGCAGGTCAAGGGTGGTGGCACTGTCGGCCGCCACCGCAGGCCGAAGGGATCGGACGTTAATGGAAGGGTGCATGGTTGTCGGTGAACGAAGGGTCAGAAGATTCGTGCGGGGTAAGTAGCAGGAGGCCGTCAATCCGGCTGATCGAGCTGTTCGCGTAGGCGATCGATCAGGCGCTGCAGCCAGGCCTCACGCCGCGATCCAGATGGCGGGATCGAAGCGGATTCACTGAGGTGCAGCTCCACACCAGGGGCGAGCGAAAAACGATGCCAACGACTGGAGGAAGCGCTGCTGCGACTGGCCATGCGCGAGGCGCGCAAGGAGGGAGAGCGGCTGTTCAGGGGTGAGCCGAGCAGCGGCAGCAAAGAGGGTGTGGGGTCAGACCTAACGTCCGTTTCCGATTGGGATTGAAGGTTCTGCAGGTAAGCGAGGGCGTCGTTGGTGGTGGGAGTGTTGGGCGGAGAGAAGCTGAAAGAGTTGTCGTCCAGTTGTTGTAACTGCTGCTCCAGCTCTTGATCACTGGATGCCACATGCGGCGCAATGGCCGAGAGACTCAATCCACGCCGGGCTAAGGAACGGATCAGCAACAGTTGCAGCAAATGCCTTTGGCCATAGACCGCACTGCGCCCCTCCTTGCCAGGTCGATCGATCAGACCCTGGGTGGCATAAAGGCGCACGGTGCGGGATGTGATCTCTTCCCCCAAGAGATCAGAAGCAAGCTCCAGCAGTTCATCGAGCCCCAGAGGGGTCTCAGTGGGAGAGGAGGCGGACGCCGAAAAGAGGGGAGGAATCTCCATGGAGCAATGGTTGCACTCTTGCAGTGCAACTGTCAAGTTGTGAGCTAAGCTGCTCCTTCCTCTCCTTCCCCGCAATGCACTTCCTCTTCGCCCAGATCGCAGCTACAGCCTTGCTGGCGCAGGCCAGTCCCCTGATGATTCCAGCCACGAACGGCACGACTTGCCCCGGTGGAACCAGTTACGCGGGAGCTGGCTACTGCAAGGTTCGTAGCAATGCCCAGTACTTCCCTGCCAAGAACGGAACCACGTGCCCGGGCGGTAGCTCCTATGCAGGGGCTGGTTACTGCAAGGTCCGATAGAAAGCCTTTGCTGATTTTCTTATCTAAGTGATTTTCTTAGTACTGTTAAGACTGGCCTAGATCAGAGTTGGGATCAATTGCTATTTTCCACTCGTCTCATCCAATTTCTTGGGGCGCATCCAGGGCCAGCGGTAAGCCCCCCACAACCTCGAAGCGAGCAAAAGAGCCAAATTGAATTCGTTTGTTCGCTCTCTTACAAGCAAAGGCTTGAAATAGGTGAGCCTGTTTCCGTTGCTTATAAATATGTAACAACGCATGCCTGAGTTAGCATTGTAGTCCTAATCCAGTAACCCAGTAGCAATGGCACAAAGCGTAGTGACAGCCGTGTCCCTCCTGCTGCAGTGTGCTGAAAGTTTTTCATTGGCAGAAGAGCTCTCTGGCGTGCGACTCGTTCGAGAGCTTCAACTTAGCAACAACCAGGAAGGAGTTCTTGATGCACTGCGTCTCTCCGTAGAATTCAATTCACTTAATTCATCAATTCAAGAGTTTGAGATTCAAAACGTTCACTCGGGCGAATCTTTAGACTTATCTGATTTGCCGATAAAGCTGGATTTAGGAGGTGTCCAAGAACTCACTGAAAACGAGAATATATCTATTAGCTGCAGGATAATCCAAGGCACCACTGTTCTCTGCGAAGCACAGGCAAACTTTGAGCTTTTAGTGGCTAATGCTTGGAAAATAGGTTCCTGGGAACTCTATGCATCATTTATCACGCCTAATCACCCGGTTATTTCACAGGTATGCAAACGCATCAGCACTACCTTGGCTGAACACAACTATCGTGATTCCCTCGAGGGATATCAAAGTGGGAGCCTGGACCGCATTGAAGAGCTTGTGGAGATTACTTATGTAACCCTTTCCCGTCTAGGAATCAGTTACATCGATCCACCGCAGTTCTGGACTACCGGCTTTCAACGTATTCGCCTTGCCGATCAAGTTCTAGGAGAGGGTCTTGGAACTTGCGCAGACTTGACGCCCCTTGCAGCAGCATGTCTTGAACATATCGGTCTTTCACCAGTCGTCATTTTCGTAAGCGGCCACGTGTTCCCTGGTGTATTTACCAATCCTGACCGTGCTCTAGAGCTCCCGTCTCTCGTTGACGATGTCGAGATCATTTATTCACTGTGTGACGCTGGTGAACTAATTTTATTTGATTCTTCAGAATACGCTGCAAATCCAGAATCTGGCTTTGCAGGGGCAAGAGTAAAAGCAAAAGACTATCTATCTAGTTTCAGGGTTCTTGTCAATGTCTATCAGGCGAGGAGGGACGGTTATAGGCCTCTCCCGATTCGGATGGCAGTTCAGCCAGACCAAGAAGGTGAGGTGCTTTCTTTGGCAAAGCAGATCCTGCTGCAGGCTGCAACCCAAGACTTTACTGCTCAGGCCAATGGAAATAAGCTGGGCAGCGATGGAATAGATGATGCAGAACCACCTATCCCTCTTGTGGTTGAAAAGAGGTTTCAGCGATGGAAGGAGCGATTGCTGGATCTTTCTACAAAAAATCGCCTACTACATTTAGATAACGTAGATCTTAGCAAGATAGCTGTTCGATACTTTCATGAAACCGCATTGCAAGTATTGCTAAGGCTTGCTTATGAATTGCGCGAAGAAGACGAAGATGTGGCAAATGCAATTATCGATGTTGCATCATCTATTCGTCCCGACCAAATTCGACCTCTGGATTTTAGCTACCAGAGACAGCTCTTTCTCGGGGACTACTTTTCTCGGTTGATAAGTCTGCTGCCTGCACCGCTGCAAGAGACCTGTTCTGAGCTGATCTTCAACGACAAAGATACAATTTACACTACTGTTTTACGCAAGATACATGCTGCTCTTGGCAGCAGAAAGAGTGCTTATCTGGCTCTTGATGTTCCGGCCGGCCTCTTGCCTAGCCTTGAAGATTTACTTGCCTCAGGCAGAGAACTAACAATATTAGGTGACAGTCTCTCTAGTGATAGTGATGAGGCTCTGGCGATCACCACCAAAGAACTCTCTGCGGGGGTCGTCCGATCGTGCTTGACCGTCGGGTCCAATGAAGCTCTCCCTGCAGAACTCCTTTTCCGAGCGGGTCGGACCCTGGCTCGTGAGGGACGAATATCAGTAGAAGAATCGGGTTTCAGTCCTCTTTACCTTTCTTTTGGTCTGCTTCAGTGGAAAGAATCGAACGAGGCAGTTCCAAGGTTGGCACCACTCATTCTCTACCCTATAGAGATTTCTCTTGATGCAAGGAACAAGAAGGTCAAGATTACACGAGCCAAGTCAGATCCGATCGGGAATATTACACTGGTTGAAAAACTTAGACAGGATCTCGATCTTCATCTAGATATTCTTTCAAACCTTCCAGTTGACGATTCTGGTGTAGATGTTGAACAGATACTTGTGGAGATTCGCCGTGCAGTAAGTGCTCGGCCAGGGTGGCGAGTCTTGGAGACGTCGCTCATCACTAGCTTTAGTTTTGGTAAATTTTTACTATGGCGAGATCTTCAGGATAATAGTCAAATTTTGTTAGAAAGTGCGACTGTTCGCCATATTGCCACGGCAGGACGCGATTCCTTTACAGATCCCCTAAGTGCTCTAAAGGTATCTGATCTTGACCAGACACCCTACCTAGAGCTCCCAATTGTTCTCCCTAGCGACTCGTCGCAGCTAGCAGCTGTCTATTCAGCATTGAATGGGCGTAGCTTTGTTCTCCAGGGGCCACCCGGAACCGGAAAGTCACAGACAATTGCCAATATCATTGCATCTGCGATTTCGAAGGGAAAGACCATTCTCTTTGTAGCTGAAAAGGCTGCCGCTGCAGATGTCGTGGCGCGTCGCCTTGCCTCCATAGGACTTGGTGAATTTTGTCTTGATCTTCATCATCCTGACACAAACTCAGAGGCAGTCTTAAATTCCTTCTCCCAAGCCTTATCTGTGACAGGTGAACAGTCATTAAGCTGGGAAAACCATTGCCATGAGCTTGAAAATTTACGCAACTCACTCAGAGACCTTGCATCTATCCTGCACCATCGACATCAAATTGGGTATACGCTTTTTGAAATGGCATCAACCCTTTCTATTAATAGTAGCGTTGCTAAATCGACCTATCAACTTTTTCCTCTTGAGCTAACTGCCGAACAGTTTGAGGCGAACCAGAGAACCATTCAAAACTTTGTTAACCAAGCTCAGAATCTTCCTGCAGAAGCTCGTTCCGTTTGGCAGTTTGTCCATAATCTAGAATGGAGTCTCAAGCTCGATTCCGCTCTCAAAGACTCTCTAGATAATTTACGTCGATCGCTATCCGAGCTGATTTCGGCATTGTCTCCATTTTTCGGGGAGGCGCTTCTATCTAAAGAAGCCCCCCTTGAGGCCATAAGTAATTTACTCGGCCACGCAGTTGTTGAGCCCTGGCGGCCTCTTCCACCGGCACTAGTTGATAAGAAATTGTGGCTAAAATCGCAGGAGAAAGCACAAGCCTGGATCTCAAGAAAATCTGAGCTAGATTCACAAATTTCTAATCTTTCTCAGCGATTACAGGATACTGCGTTTATAGACAATCTCACCGGCTACCAAAGCAGAATTGAAAGGCTGAGGGATAAACATTTTATTCTACGTTGGATTCTTGGCTTCCAGCTACGTCGTGAAATCAAGCGTTATCTTCGAAATCCTCGTCAGTCCTTCCCGGAGATACTTCGGGATCTCCATAGCCTTCAAGCATCACGCTGTGAAGCTGCAGAATTAGAAGAGATGATGCCAAGTTTGGAGAGTTCTCTTGGTGCCTGGAATGGCCAAGCTGAGACACTTTCCGCATTGGTTGAGCGTTGTAATCGAATCCAAGACGAATTGGAAGACGTCACTGATCCAGCAGTTTGGCTCAACTCACTTCAATCTGTCCCCGAATCGTCCTGGGCTTCAGCTTCGAAGTCCCTTGATGATGTGGAGCACGCCATGAGCCTTATCGGCTCGCTGCTGGACATATCTGATCCGCTTTCAGCATTTCCGCGAGAACTGCCGCTTTCTGAAATTCTTTCCAAGGCTAATCTTCTCGCAAATAACCAAGGGCTGCTTCGTGATTGGTGTTCATTTAGCCAAGTGTGGAACCAGTTTCTATCCTCACCCCTTGGCCCAGTACTCGAATGGGATATCAGCGATGGGGACTTTTCTAAGCTGCCTTCAATTTATCAAGTATCGATCCTTAAAGCATGGTTCAGCCATTGCTTCGACGAACATGTGCAGTTACGAGAATTCGACCCCGATCGACATGAAGTCTTTCTTCAAAATTTCCGATCTCTAGAGAAAGAGCTTCTCCAGCTCAGCCGTACATTTGTACGTTCTCAGGTCATAGCCCGCATGCCAAATCGCAATCTGGATGTTAATGGGTCTGAGCTCTCCGAACTAAAACGTGAAATGGTGAAGAAAAGAAATCGATTGCCGATCCGCAGTCTTTTTTCGAGAGTACCTACCTTATTGCCAAAGCTTAAGCCTTGTATCTTGGCAAGTCCGATATCAGTAGCCCGCTTTTTACCGGCGGATGGTCGAAAATTTGACATGGTTCTCTTCGACGAAGCTTCACAGGTAGAAACGCATGATGCAATAGGTGCAATTGCTCGTGGTAACCAAGTGATCATTGTCGGCGATAACAAGCAGATGCCGCCGACAAATTTCTTTGCTCGTTCTGTTATTGCCCTCGATGATCTTGCCGATCCAGATTGTGTTGATGATCTTGAGAGTATCCTTGATGAATCTATTGCTTGTAATCTCCCTGAGCAAACCCTTGCCTGGCACTATCGCAGTAAGCACCAGAGTCTGATTTCTTTCAGCAACGACCGTTATTATGAGGGACTGCTAAATGTATTTCCATCTTCAGACCTAGCTCGCGATGATTTGGGTTTGCAGTGGCATTATGAGGAGCACGGTCGATACCAGCCAGGTATTCGAAACAATCGGGTAGAAGCAGAGGCCCTTGTTAGGTTCCTAATCGAACGCTTGAAGAAATCTGATCCTTCATCACGCAGTTTCGGAGTTGTTACGTTCAGCACCCCTCAGCAAGTCCTTATTGAGAGTCTGCTTGCAAAGGAGTGTGAATTAGACTCATCTCTTGAACAGTGGTTCGACAAGTCCAATCTTGAATATTGTTTCGTAAAGAACCTTGAAACGGTCCAAGGCGACGAACGCGATGAGATTTTCTTCAGTATCTGCTATGGACCACAGAAGGACGGGAAGATCTCAATGTCATTTGGCCCTTTAAATCGTAAAGGTGGTGAGCGTCGCTTGAATGTGGCTGTTACACGTGCTAGGGCTGCACTACACGTCTTTAGCTCTATTCTCCCTGAACAGATTGAACTTTCCCGTACTAATTCCCTAGCGATTCGTCACCTGCGTGAATTTCTTACATACGTAAGGCGCAATCAGCCGTCTTCCCATGAAGTCAACAAATCTATTGAACCATCCGGCTCTCTGCACTCCGAGATTTTGCACTTTCTTGTCGATCATGGATATGAAGTTGACACTTATGTTGGCTGTGGAGGTTATCGACTTGAATTCGCAGTTCGGCATCCTGATAAAAATGGCACCTATGTTTTAGGTGTCGAATGTGATGGTGATGCCTATATCAGTGCGGCAACTGTTCGAGACCGAGAGTGCCTGCGTCACTCCGTACTGAGCCAGCTTGGCTGGTCACTTCATCGAGTGTGGTCCATCGAGTGGCTACTCAACAGGGAGCGCGAGGAGGGTCGCTTGCTCCAAGCCGTAGAAGCCGCCAAATCAACTCCCACATCTCAACCTATTTCTAAACTGCCTTTCATTACTCCCCCCGATCAAACCAAATTAACCATATCAGACGCTCCCCCGAATCTCTCGTCTGTTGATTTCTATTTAGAACCGAATTTCTCTAGTGAAGAGCTTTCTGAGGAAACACTTATTTCAGTGCATAAGCTAGGGCGACCTTACAAAGTGGCAGAACTTCCGTTCATCTCTACTAACTTCCAGGACTTCTATCAGACATCCTCTGACTCATTGATCAAAAAGATACTCATTGAGCTGCTTTCAATCGAAGCTCCAATGACTTTTGAAGCAGCGGCTAGGCGCGTCTCTCAATGTTGGTCAGGGAAATCCTTCACCAATCGCGCGAGTGAGCGAGTTAGTGTTTTTGTAAAGCAGCTCAACCAACTCAAGAAACTCTATCTTGATGAGTGTGGAATACTATGGCAGTCTCGGCAACAGGCTGATGAGTGGGTAGGTTTTCGTAATTGTCCTGAGGAGGGACGAAGACTCGATCAAATTCCACTAATTGAAATTGAGCAAACCATGTTGGTTATTACATCAGAAGCGCTTTCGATTGATCGTGAAATGCTCATGCGCGAGGCCTATTCTTCCTTGACTCAGTATAGGAAGCTAACTCAATCTGTTCGGGATTTTCTTGATCCAATCTTAGATAAACTTTTGCGTGATCAGAAGCTGCTTGTTTCGGATGGCCGTATCTTTCCGGTTTAAACCCTGGGGCACAAGCAATTCCTGAATTTGCAATAATTTCCTTATCCTCTCTGCGGTTAGCCGCCGGGTTAAGTTCAGACCTCGATAAACTACTGCTGCAAGCGAAGTTCTTGGTAATTCTCGTCAACAAGAGCATCACAGCCTGATCCTTATTCACTAGAAGTCCCCCATTTGCCCGTGATATACGTACTACTAAAGGGCACTCGAGATTCCATCTCGGGCGCCCAGCTAAGTATATAAAAGGAGTTACAATAAACTTCTACTGGAAGAAGTATTTTTCGTGACCAGGTGAAATAACAGAGTGAGCCTTGAGCGAAGCACCTCGCGAGCATAAATCGTTAATAATATCAATTGCCCGACCACTCACTACGAGGCCATTCACATAGATGCGCTCGGCTGAATAATCTGAATCTAGTCCGATGAGTTCAATGACTTGGAAATTCATTTGATTAAAGAATAAATAGGATCAATCAGTTCGCTGCAAACTGGTTCATTCTTGACACGATAGATGCCAAGTGGTGCTTGCAGTTGGGACCCTGGCCCTACAGTATTATACTTCAAATATTGCAATCCGTGGGCCGTACCCCGCGTTGGCTAATGTAGGCTCCCATAAAGCTGGTTAGCTGATTATTCTGCTTGATATGCCAAATCATTCTCGAGTCATATCTAAGCTGGCATTACATATGCTTTAGTGAAGTTGTCGTCTACCCCTCGCCCAACCCGTGTCGTTGGCATTGATCCAGGGCCTGCCAAGGGCCTCCACTGCTTCGAGGCGAATGGCTGGAATCATGTTGGCTTAGATCGTTCGCGCTCCTACATGCAAGGGCTCGCAAGTAAGGAGCCCGTTCTGGTCTGCTGGGATGCCCCCCTCACTGGGCCGACCAGGGATGGACTTTGGCCAGGGAGCGAACCGAAGAAAAAGGATTTCACCCAGCGCCCGATTGATGCCTTTTTTGGGCGGAAGGAGTGGAACTTCAAGGCTCCAAAAGGGATTTCGGTGTTGCCCTATTCCGGCTGCTCCCACTGGACGATCTCGCGCTCTCTTCTCGGCCTACCGAGGGTTGGTCCCTATGACCAAGCCAAGGATCTTCCATTTCAACTTTGCCATGTGAATTCAATTCCTGGACCAGGGGTTCACATCGTTGAAGTTCATCCTGCTCTGGCACTTTGGCTTTGGTGCAAAAATGACCAAAGCATGGAAAATTGGCAATACAAGAAAGATATCGAATTGTGTCGCAGACTTCTAAAATATTTGTCAGATCATGTCCAGGATGATTCTACTTGCCATGCATTTTCTCTCGCCGAGGCAGCAATCAAAGATCCAGGAAAAGGTTTTGATGATATTTTCGACTCGTGCATTGCCTATGTTCTTGGTGATCTTTGGATCCGCAATAGCGGCGATGTAATCCTGCTTGGCAACCTTGATACAGGGGCGATGCTTCTTCCCAATGTTGACGGCTTAAAGGAGCAGTGGAAAAGCTTTTGCGATCAATATGCTTGAGATCCTATTTCGTTGATAAAACAATTTAAATGAGTACATTACCGCAATCTACTATGACGATTTTCCTCTAGCCAGCCTTATTAGTCAGCCATGTGATTAAACCAGTTTCGACGACCAAAGTCGCCAAGCTCTGCACGCCAATTATTTGAACTTCATCCTGGTACTCGAGGGGAAGCTCAAAGTCCTCAGTGAGATCGGCAGAGGTATGGAAGACGTAATAGAAGCGTCCGTAGGTTTCCCTCTGCGGATCTGCAAGGTACTCAAGAAGCTTCGAGATAGTTGTTTGAGACTTGACTTGTACGCAGATCGTTTCAACTCTTCCGTTGACCACGATTGGGTTTTCGAAGACAATGTCAACAAACTTCTGGACTTTGCCTGTACTGCCAACCCGCCTGTAGGTTCTGGAGAAAACTAGTTCTGTGAGAAGCTCAAAGTCTTGTGGCGTGAGAGCTTGAATTGCTTCGGCAATCCCAGCCTCAAGGCAGACTCGTGCTTTTTCAATCGCTGATATATACGTGTGCTGCTCTCCATTTAATTTTCTGAGGAGATACTCTCGAGGTGCACCACTAATCTCGCAGGATGTTCCCTTAAAAAGCTGGGTCTTGGTTATCTGACCAGAAAGAGATTCGATGCTTAGATCTTTGCCATTTGCATCTATGCAGCACCACTTTCCAAGCACCCTGCGGAACGAGCCTCGATCACTTGGTGATATCTGAGGCCTTTCCTGATTGTCCAAAGTCGTGTAATAGAGCCTGCCAGCAAAAAATGTGATCCAAAGGGTTTCCTCTCCTGCGGTGTAAAAACTTCTTATTTGATTTCTTGCCTGAGAGGCTGCTGTTTTACGTTGCTGTTCATTTCTGTCTGATTCCCTTTTATAGAGTTCGTCCCAAAGGGCCCCCCAGTTCGCTTCTGCACCGGAAAGGCTGGCCCGGCAGGCAATATCAAAAATTTCACTTTCTCCGGTACCAAAGCCGATATAGCAGATCCCTTCCTTTATGCACCTTTCTTCCAGGCCACCAGCCCTTCCCAGCTTGATGTAGCGAATGGTTGCAGGGTCAAGTCGCTCGTTGGTCCTGGTCACAAAGTCAACTGGCTAGTCTTTCACATTAAATGCTACAGCAGGTTTAAAGAACCATGGATGGGTTAGTTTTCTTCCATACAAATAAGGGCCGTTTAATAGTGGTGCCTTTTATGGAAGTTGTCAATACTTGGACACCACACAGACATCCTGTCCTAAGGGTAGATCGTGGTTCGGTCCGAAGCTTCTTGTTGCTTGCTCTAAAACACTGCCTCGTACTAGCACCATCCACATCTCCTTTGGCGGCACTGAGTTGGATGTGTCCGTCTGACAGGTTAAGCCGAGATTTGAAGCACTTCTAGGCCGGCAAACTCCCAGACCACTAGCTTTGGTCCCAAACCGTCGATCATTAGATAGAGGCAAAAGCGGATCCAGGGAACGAACCTCATCAACATTGTGCTACTCTGATTCTAGTAACTTACATTCAAGTCAATCATGGCCGACGTAACAAGTCTCATCGAGCGAATGGTTGACATTGAGGCCAAACTGGGTATTCGTCTTAGTGCATTATCTGCTTTTGTAGATGACGATGGGGATCTCAAGGTGACAGGAGAAGTTAATTTTAGTGAACCCCCCAGCGAAGATCAATCCGCAGAAGTCCATCTCCTAGCTTATGACACTCAAGGCCGAGTCATAGGGAAAGAGCTTGAATATGCAGGCTCTGAAGGAATTCCCTTTGATTCTTTTCAAGCTACTTTCTATGATCTACCCGCCTCAATTGGAAAAATCAGAGTTTATGTTAAAAAATCATGACACTAAGCATTCTTATTTATATGCAATATTAGACTCCTTGTCTTGTCCTTTTCTTCTTTTGATAGCTAGAGGTGTGTCAAATTCGGCCTCTTAAGTGACTTCCTGCATTCGCTTGGCCTTAGCCTTGATTAGCTAAAGTAATTTATTCGTATAACTTAATTTTGTGGCGTGCCCTGGGTTTAATTCATTTAGATGCTTGGCATTATGGTAGTCAGGTGTTGCAGATAATTTCTGTTTATTTCCTGTAGGCTTCGAACAGAGCTGTATAATATGATTCTATGTCGATATGCTCAGTGCCATTGGTTTTTGTTTTATAACCGCAGGCCTCAGCAAGTTGCTGGGGAGACGCATTGCCTAGTGTTTTTACTTTGTGGATAAGTGCCTGACCTGTTAAGGGGCCTGGGTTTCCTTGATCAGATTGTTCTAGTGATTGCTCGGTTTTCGACTGCATTTTGCCTGAGATAGATCCCCCCCCAGTGCTTCTAGCCAGATCCGCTTTTTTGGGATTGGTCGTATAAAGCCAGAGGTTGTTATTACTTGTTGATCCGATTATTTTATTTTCATTCAACAATTTGCTATGAGTAACCAGTTTCTGCCAGTTTACCGCGCCAGAGGGATAATCAGAAATCCATTCATTGCGATTTAATGCATAGCGATGTATTCTTTGTGGTGAAAATTCTGTCACCAACGGAAAGTTGAGTCCCTCCATTTCACACTCTTCAAAATCTTCGCTTGACTTTTCCTCCTCTTGAGCTTCACCTTCAAGTTCTAATTCTCCATTTGTAAGCTTTCGGCAAAGACGATCTTCAACAAGCTTGTTAATGCATAAATCTTTGATTGTGCTCTCAACAATTTTTATGCATTCTGCCATTTCTTGATCGAGTTCACTTGCTAGTACAAGCACTGCACTCCATGCTATCTCTGTGCTTACACTTCTACTGCCTTTACCATTATTAAAAATCTGTGCTTGGTAATTTATAACATATAACAAAGCTTCAATTGCGAAGTTCATGCATATCATTATATTTGCCTTTCCCCATTCGTCGGTATTGGGACGTATGCCCTCCCGTGGGGAGTAATCGAATGCAGGTAGAGTAGAGACCTCCCTAATCTCCTTTTCGCTCTGACCTGCATTGTCTTGATCGGATGAATCAAGGTCCAGTCGATAAATACTCCTAGAGATTGTTTCTTTATACTCTTCTCGATACTTAATAGCAGTTTTAGGCAATCCTTCCTCTGCTGCTTCCAGGTTTGTAACTAGATTGCTTGAAAGTGACCACTTCCCCGATTTTGGAGCCTGCTTGATCAAAAAATATCTATCACCATGAGAATCAATATCGCATGTGAATTGACCGGCAAATGTGCCAGATTCATCCATCACGATAAACTTCAAAGCTGTTGCTTCACGCGGCTTCATGTCCTCCCATATAGCCAGGATTTGCCTGTCTGTATCCGATAGCTGATTATCCATGGCCTATTGGGAAGTTCTGTGAAATATACGTTTTTCGAACTGGTTTGACTACTGCCTCAGTCAAAACTCTTCATTTCTGAAGGTAATGGGTACTCGGGACCCCCTCAATTGATGTTCTTTTTGCCCTTTGTACGAGTGCAGCATCAGGCGCCCGGACCTAGGCATCAAAAAAGCCCCAGGCCGTAGCCCAGGGCTGATGCATGCAACTGACGGCTGACAGAGTTTTTAGCCCTTGGCGGGCCTGACCTCCCAGAACGCTGAGCCCAGGGTGTAGTTAGCCAGCCCGCTCTGCTGTTCGTAGCTCTGGCGGGCCTTGAGCTGGCATTCGATCTGCTTGCAATCGATGCTGTAGCTCCACTGCTTGCGGCCAGCCCGGCGGTTGAGCACCAGATCGGGAGTGATCTGATAACCGTTGCCGTCCTTACCGGCAGGCAGGAGGTTGAGCAGGTCGCCGCGCAGGTGGGCCAGGCGCAGCTGTTCGTTCAGTTCCTTTTGCTCCTGGCTGAGTAGCTCCTGCTGTTGCTTGACCTCAAGCAGGCGCTTGAGGCTGGCGTTGATGGCATCTGCCGAGAAGCGGGGATCATCGACTCCGGTATTGGCTGGCAGTACGCCAGCGCTGGCAAGAAGCAGCAGGGCTTGGGGTGAGCCGGGACTGGGTTCACCGCTGGGGCTCGGCAAAGCAATGGCAGTTGTAGTGGCCGTGGGGAAAGCGGGAGCTGTAGGGAAGGTGGTGAATGGGTCTGGGGTCATCAGCAAGTGGTGATTGGGGTGAGGGGACAAAGAAGAAGGACTGCTTTCTATGGTTCAGGGGTTCATGGCCTGGATCTGGTTCAGGGCTTCAATGAGCTCGCTGCGGCGCAGCAGTTCGATCGGTGCAGGCAGCGACGTCCGATCAATCGGATAACTGCGCAGCAAAGAGCGCAGTTCAACCACTGAGAGCTCATCCCACAAAGGAGAGCTGGCGCTGGTGCAGCGGGGCTTTGACGTGGCTGGGGCGAGTTGTTCCATCCAGGGTTCGGCATCCCCAATCGCAGTTCTCCCGTTGCCCACCTGGGCGGCGAGCTGGCTGACCAGTTGGCTGAGCCCTGTGACCGCCTGGAGCAGGGCGCTTTGCAGGTCTCTGGCTGCCCGATCAGCGGCTGCCCGATCGCTGGCGCTTTTGGTGCTGCTGCCCCCACGACAGGCGCAGGAACGGGCGCAGCTGCGGGAGGGAGAAAGGGTTGTGGTGCTCATCAAACAACGACCTGATAAACGACAGAAGGGCTATGGAGCTTGCGCTCACTTTTCGGGCAGTAGGCCTCCCACTCGGAGGCAAAGGGATAGGGCGTGATGCCGCTGACGTCCTGCAGATCCACCTTCACACCATCAATGGAGCTGCCCCCTTTCGAGCCGGTGACGATGTGGATGTTCTGGGCAGCCTTGCTGCAGTAGTTCAGCCCCGCCTCTGAATAGGCGTTGCTGCCCACAAGCGACGCGTTACGGGCGTGGTAATCGCCAATGGCGCTGGCGTGCAGGTGGCCGAACAGCGTGTAATCCACCGTGATCCCCTGGGCCGCGTACTTGCCCGTGATCTCTTGGACTGATTTCTGCACGTCGGCCTTGATCTGGTGGCCATGCAGGCACAAAAACGTGCGGCCCAGCACTTCAAAGAGCAGTTCATTGGCCCGAAAGCCGCAGAACAGGATGCCCTCTGTGCCTTCAAAGCCGCGCTGGAGGATCCCGTAGATCATCAGGTCGTAGCTGTCGGTGGCGAGGGCATCGCTCCAGCCCAGCTCCTTGCCGACCCGGCTTTCATTGCCGGTGATGCCATAGACCTCGATTTCAAACTGCTCGCGCAGATCGAGCAGAAAGCTCTTGAGGATGTCGACAGCAAGCAAGGTCGCTTTTGAGCGATTGGTGCTGTTGCTCATCAATTCATCGAGGCGGCGATCACTGTTGAGGAAATCCCCCAAACAGGCCACCACCACCTTGCGGGCGCCATAGCTTTTGCCCAGTTGCTTGACCCGCTGGGCCAGCTTCACGAGGCGCTGGGCAGCGACGGTGAAGTCGTAGCGGTTGGAGGCCAATTCCACCCGCTCGTTGAAGTGCAGATCCGAGAGCTGCACGATCAACACCGCATCACCACCATTGGGAATGCGCGAGAGCTTTACGCCGTGGGTAAAGCCCCGCTCATCCAGTAGGGAGCAGAGCTCCCGGGAGTAGGCCACCACGGCGTTTTCAATCCGGGCGTGCTCGCGGAAGGCCTTGCGCTCAATGCGGTTGGTATCGGCCTGGGCCTGGCGGGCCTTGGCTAGGCGAACGTTGAATTGGAGCAGTTCGCGGTCTTGGTCGTTGACGGTTGCAGGTGTTGGTCCCCGGCCAGGTAAGTGTCTTGCTGGTTGGTAACGCTGCTTAGCTGAACCCATAAAAAATGGCGTGACGAGGGGAGGCTATAGGGGGTGATTTGCAAACGTTGCAAATATGCAAACTGGGCTCAATCAGCCTGGATTTCATGCAGCGGAACCGGCCGTTGTCCGCAGGCGTTGCGGCAATCCAGCCACTTCTCAAGCGGTACACCGAGGTGCTCTGCAATCTGTTGATCGCTTAACCCTTGGGCCACGTATTTGCGGGCCTTGATCCACAGCTCCCTGAGCCGGTGGCTGATGCGCAGGCAAAAGCCCGTATCGCGCAGGTGATGGAGCAATTCGCCCTTCACCTTGGGGACCAGGTAGCTAGACGGGCGATGGCCAAGGGACGGATCAAAGTCGATGGCGCCCTTGCACAAGCCCTCGTAGGCGGGGCCGAGGAGGTCGTCGACGGGCATCGACCAGCGGCGGGCAAAGCTATGGGCCTGTTGGTGGGCCAGGCCAATGTGCTGACAGGCAAAGGCGCGCTGGGCGCTGGTCATCGGCCGGCGC
>Ga0007791_10000047_pt1 | contig 27265 bp, 21 predicted proteins | sample CryBogmetaGMA05M_FD_60368 | JGI IMG/M metagenome (GOLD analysis project Ga0007791, IMG submission 60368) | Freshwater microbial communities from Crystal Bog, Wisconsin, USA - MA0.5M | ecosystem: Environmental > Aquatic > Freshwater > Lake | place: Crystal Bog, Wisconsin, USA | collected 2009-07-06 | reverse complement strand
CTCCAGCATGGTGCGGTCCCGAACGCCAAGCGCCTGGCCGGTATCCGGCGCCGCGAGCAGCGCCTCGACCTGGGCCTCGGTCAGCGTCTTGGGCACCCGCAGGGCCTGTCGGGCCGAGAGCAGTTTGAGGGTAGGATCGGCCGCCACGGCTCCTTCGCGCAACGCCCAGCGGAAGTAGCGCTTGAACACTGTCAGCCGGCGGTTGGCGCTGGTCGCTTTGGTGTGCGCATGGCGGGCCGCGAAATAGGCCTGCAGGTCAGACTCAAGCGCCTGGTCGATGGCTGCGCCGCGCTGCTCGTGCAGCCACTGCGCCAACAGAGTCACATCGCGGCGGTAGGCGGCCAGCGTGTTTCTGGAAAGCCCCTGCTCCAGCCAGATGCCATCGATGAATGCATCAATCGCCTGCTGGCTTTGGGCAGGCAGTGTCATTCCAGGCGCAGTTTGGCGGAGTCGACCACGTTCTTGTAGACCTCGTATTCCGCCTTGATCTGGGCCGCGAACTGCTCCGGTGTGTTGCCAATGACCAGTGAACCCGTGTCCTCGATGCGCTTCCTGACCGCCGGGTCTTCCAGCACCTTGCGCACCGCCGCATTGACCTTGTCCACCACTTCGCGCGGCAGCCCCTTGGCACCGTAGATGCCATAGAAGGCCATGCGGTTGACGGGCTCGAGTCCAACTTCCTTGAAGGTCGGAACATTGGGCAGCTGCGCCACCCGTTGCGGCGCAGCCACCACGATGGGCACGAGCCGGTTGGAGAGGATGAACGGCAGGGGTGAGGGCAGGTTGTCAAAGGTCATGGGCACCTGCCCTGCCACCACATCGTTGAGTGCAGGACCCGCGCCCCGGTAGGGAATGTGCGTGATGAAGGTGCCGGTCAGGTTCTTGAACAGCTCCGTCTGCATGTGGCCGATGGTGCCAGTACCGGATGTGGCGTAGGAGTACTTGCCAGGGTGCGACTTCAACTCGGCCAAAAAGCCCTTGTAATCCCGGGCGGGAAAGGACGGGTGCACCGCAATGATGTTGGGCGTGGCCGCCACATTGATGATGGGCGTGAAATCGGTCAGCGGGTTGTACGGGTTGCGGGGGTTGATGGCCGGGTTCGATGCCACCGTAGACACCGTGGCCATCCCCAGCGAATAGCCGTCCGGTACCGATTTGGCGGTGTCGTTGGCGCCGACCGAACCGCCGCCACCTGACTTGTTTTCCACCACCACCGGTTGGCCCAGCGCCCTGCCCAGCGGTTCGGCCAACACCCGCGCAATGATGTCCGTGGTGCCGCCCGGCGCAAACGGCACTTGCAGTTTGATGGCGCGGTTCGGGTAGGACTGCGCCATGGCGACCGCCGCGGACAGCGAAACCAGCACCACCAGAGATCGACAAAAGAATTTCGGCATGGAGTCCCCTTGCAACAAGAAAGAAAGCACGGATGAGATGCCGGATGGTAACGGCGGACCGCCGCCCCACGCTGCACCCGGACGCTAGGGGAATACCCGATCCCTCCGTCTTTCGCTGGTATTCTCGTGCGGTGAATTACCTGCAACTGCTGATCCCCGACTTTTCCCTGATTCTGTGCGGCTTCCTGGTGTGCCGCTACACCGCGCTGAACCGCACCGTGTGGGAGCAGGTGGACGCGCTGGTGTACTACTTTCTGTTCCCGGTGCTGCTGTTCCAGTCCATCGTCAGGACCACGCTGGATCTGGTGTCGGCCTCCAGCCTGATTGCGGCGGGCTGGAGCACGGGGCTCATGGGCGTCTTACTGGCCTACGCCCTGCCCCATCTGCCGGGGCTGCGCGGCCGCATTCCGGCGCGCGACCATGCGGCCAGCGCCCAGGTCGCGTTTCGCTTCAATTCCTTCATTGGCCTGGCGCTGGCCGACCGCCTGACAGGCCCCCAGGGTCTGTTGCTGATTGCGGTGCTGATTGGCGTGTGCGTGCCCCTGTTCAACGTGGCCGCCGTCTGGCCCATGGCGCGGCACGGACAGCGCGGGTTTGCCCGCGAACTGCTGCGCAACCCCCTGATCATCGGCACAGCCTCCGGCCTGTGCGCCAACCTGCTGGGCCTGCACATTCCGGCGTGGATGGAGCCGGCGGTGACGCGGGTAGGCGCCGCCTCGCTGGCCCTGGGGCTGATGGCGGCGGGTGCTGGCATGCAGTTCAAGGCGCTGGCGCGCGGCAAGGTGCTGGGGATCAGCGTGCTCTCGATCCGGCATTTCCTGATGCCCCTGATCGCTTTCGGCCTGTGCCACCTGTATGGCCTGTCGGCGGTACAAACCACCATCCTGCTGGCGTTCTCGGCGCTGCCTACGGCTTCGAGCTGTTACGTGCTGGCCGCGCGCATGGGCTACGACGGAGCCTATGTGGCAGGCCTGGTCACCCTGTCCACGCTGCTGGGTATGCTGAGCCTGCCGTTTGCGCTGGGCGCATTGCGGCCCCTGACTGGCTGAGATCAGCCGGGCGGCTGCGCCAGCGCCCACTGCACGTGCTCGCGTACCAGCGGGCTCGGATGATCGGCCCGGCTTTGCAGCGCGCGCATGGCCGCCGCCGAGGCCGCACGGTCCGGGTCCGCGCGCAGCGCATTGCCCAGCGCCACCGCCACATTGCGCAGCCAGCGGACATGGCCAATGCGGCGGATGGGGCTGCCCTCGGTATGGCGCAAAAAATCCGCCTCGCTCCAGCCCAGCAGGTCCGCCAGGGCGGCACCCGTCAGGCCGTCGCGGGCGTCAAAGTCCGGCAGGCTGCTGCGCCGGGCAAACTTGTTCCAGGGGCAGACCAGCTGGCAGTCGTCGCAGCCATAGATCCGGTTACCGATCAGCGGGCGCAATTCCGGGGCAATCGGACCGGCGTGCTCGATCGTCAGGTAAGAAATACAGCGGCGGGCATCGAGCTGCTGCGGGGCGACAATGGCCTGGGTGGGGCACACGGCCATGCAGGCGGTGCAGGTGCCGCAGTGTTCTTCGACTGGCGCCGTTGGCGCCAGGGCAATATCCAGAAAGATTTCGCCAAGAAAAAACATGGAGCCCGCTTCGCGCTGGAGCAGCAGGGTGTGTTTGCCGCGCCAGCCCAGCCCGCTGCGGTTGGCGAGTTCTGCCTCCATCACCGGGGCGGAATCCGTGAAGACCCGGTGCCCCAACGGCGACACCTCGCCGGCAATCCGTTCGCTTAAGTTCTGCAGCCGGCTGCGCAGCACTTTGTGGTAATCGCGGCCACGGGCGTAGAGCGAGACCACGCCCTCCCCCGGTCGCTGCAGCCGCTCCAGCTCCTGGGCCTGCCAGTCCGCCGATGTGGCCCGCGGCAGGTAGTCCATGCGCGCCGTGACCACACTCACGGTGCCTGGAACCAGCTCTGCAGGGCGCGCACGCTTGACCCCATGGCGGGCCATGTAGTCCATGTCGCCGTGGAAACCCTGCGACAGCCAGCGCAGCAAACCCGCTTCCGCCGAAGATAAATCCACACCCGACACGCCGATTTGGGAGAATCCGAGTTCCCGGGCCCAGGCCTGTATTTTTGCCACCAGGTGGCTGCCATCGAATTGCGCGTTGATCATTACCCTGCCATTGTAAAAAGCCTGCACTGGGCCGATGAGGACGCCACCGCGGCGTTCGCACAGCGTCTGGCGTCCCAGCCCGGGCTGGGCGATGCATTCATTGCGCTGCACGGCGACCTGGGTGCCGGCAAGACCACGCTGGTGCGCCACCTGCTGCAGGCCATGGGGGTGCAGGGCCGCGTCAAAAGCCCGACCTATGCAGTCGTGGAGTCTTACCAGGTCGCAGGCCAGCACATCCTGCACTTCGACTTTTACCGCTTCAATGACCCGCAGGAATGGGAAGACGCGGGCTTTCGGGAGCTGTTTGCCAGCCGCGGTGTCAAGCTTGCCGAGTGGCCGGAAAAAGTGGCAGACCGGCTGCCGCCGGCGGACCTGGACATTCACCTGCAGGCCCAGGCCGACAACCAGCGCAGCGTCACGCTCACCAGCCGCACGGCCACCGGCCGTGCGCTGGTGCAGGGGGCGGCGCCGTGAAGCGGCGGGCCTTGCTGCAGTCTGGCAGCATTGTGCTGGCGCTGGGACTGCCCCAGATTGCGCGCGGCGCCTCGATTGTGAACGTGCGGGTCTGGCCGGCACCCGAGTACTCGCGCGTGACCATCGAGTCCGATGCGGCACTGGTGGCCAAGCAGACATTCGTTCCGAGTCCGCCCCGGCTGGCCGTGGACATCGAGGGCATTGCCTTGAACCCGGCGCTGCGCGAGCTGGTCGCCAAGGTCCGGGCAGACGACCCCAATATCGCCGGCATCCGGGTCGGGCAGTTCACCCCCACCACGGTGCGGCTGGTGGTTGACCTGAAGCTGCCCATCCGCCCGCAGGTGTTTGCACTGGCGCCGGTGGCCGCCTACCAGCACCGGCTGGTATTTGACCTGTATCCGGAGCAGGAGAAAGACCCGCTGGAAGCCCTGATCAGCGCGCGCGCGCCTGTCAATGCAACCGCATCTCCAGTCACCCCGGATGCCGCAGACCCCATTGGCGAACTCATCGTCCAGCAGGCAAAAAGGCCGGCAACCGCCGCGTCGCGGCCCGACATCGCTACGAATTCGGTAGCACTGTCCCAAGCAAATACGCCGGCCTTGGGCGGAAATGATCAAAAAACTGCAAGCCAGGCGACAGAGCGGCTGATCATCATCGCCCTGGACCCGGGCCATGGCGGGGAAGATCCGGGCGCCATAGGACCGGGCGGCACCCGGGAAAAGGACGTGGTACTGCGGCTGGCGCACCTTCTGCGCGAACGCATCAACAACGCCAGCAGCCACGGCAACCCGATGCGGGCATTTCTGACGCGGGATGGCGACTTCTTTGTGCCCCTGGGCGTACGGGTGCAAAAGGCCAGAAGGGTTCAGGCCGATCTGTTCATGAGCCTGCATGCCGACGCTTTTTTTACGCCGGATCCCCAGGGTGCCAGCGTATTCGCACTCAGCCAGGGGGGCGCATCCAGCACGGCGGCGCGCTGGATGGCGGCCAAGGAAAACAAGGCAGACCTGATCGGTGGGCTCAATGTACAGTCCCGGGACGCCAGCGTGCAACGCGCCCTGCTCGACATGAGTACCACGGCGCAGATCAACGACAGCCTCAAACTCGGCGGTACGCTGCTGGGCGAAATCCGGCGGGTCGGCAAATTGCACAAGCCCCGGGTGGAACAGGCGGCGTTTGCGGTGCTGAAGGCGCCCGACATCCCCAGCGTTCTGGTCGAAGCCGCTTTCATCAGCAACCCCACCGAGGAAGCGAAACTCAACACCGAGCTCTACCAGAACCAGCTGGCCGATGCGCTGATGCGCGGCATTGAGGCCTACTTTGCCAAAAACCCGCCGCTGGCGCGGGTCGTCAGATCTGTGTAACCCGGTTGCGGCCCTGCTGCTTGCTCTGGTAGAGCGCCTGGTCCGCCCGGGAAACCGCCTGGTTGATGGTGTCAGCGTCCTGTAGCTCGGTCAGGCCGAAGGACGCCGTGCAGCGGATCTCGCTGCCCTCGTAGACCACCGTGCTGCTGGCGAGGGCCTCGCGGATGCGCTCGGTGACCAGCAGCGCAGGCCCGGGCGGCGTGTCGGGCATCAACAGCACGAATTCTTCGCCCCCCCAGCGCGCCACTGTGTCCACGTCGCGCAGGGCCTGGCGCAGGATGCGGCTGGTCTGCATCAGCACCAGGTCGCCGGCGGCGTGGCCGTATCCATCGTTGATGCGCTTGAAGTGGTCCATGTCCAGGATCACCAGGCATGCGCTGGAGCGGTTGCGCCGCTTGCGCGCAGCCTCGCGATCCCAGGCCAGCCTGAAATAGTGGCGATTGAACAGTCCAGTCAGGGCATCCTGGTTGGCCTGGGTACGCAGCTGGGTCTCGGCAGCCGCAATTTTGCCCCGGTAGTACAAGGCCAGGGCTGACAGCAAGCCGACAAAGACACTGAGGTTGAACCATTTGAGCAGCAGCATGGCCGCCTCTGGCAGCGGCGCCACGGGCCCGATGCGGCGCTGCACCAGGTCGAGCCCCAGCAAAAAAAAGACAATGAACACGGTCAGCACCAGCGCCTGTCGGCGGCCATTGCTCAGGGCCAGCAGCGGAATAAAAACCAGCAGCAGGTAATGGAAACCGCTGGCCCAGCCCAGCCATACGGTACCAATGGCCGCGTGGGTCAGGACCTCCAGCCAGAACAGTGCGACTGCCGCACGCATCTGGCGGCGTTGCAGCATCATGAAGGCCGCAGCGTACAGCGAGACACTGGCCACATTGATCCATGCCAGTACTGGCGAGTCGTGGATCAGAAAGAAGACAAAATAGAAAATGTCAACGGCAGCGGCGCACAGCGCCACGCGAGTCACGTAAGAGGCCAGTGCCGCCTTGGCCCCGGCAGAAAGTGTGGGGGCCTCCAAGGCGCCCTGGATCATGTCCATAACCCATTATGCCAGCGAACCGGGACCGCACAATCGATGGTATCGTTTCGCAACCTACGACACCTGAAGGGTTTGGCTTGCTCGGCTGGAGAACATGGATACGGCGCAATGCCGCGAACCTGGTGCTTGCACTGGGGGTGGTTGCGTTGGTGTTCGGCCTGCAGCTGCTGATGCACCGTCTGATTCCCGCGTTGGCGACCAACACCGGGAGCGAACTGTTGGACGCGCTGGCAACGACGGCGATGACTGGCGCGCTGGTGGCGCTGATCATTGTTCCGCTGGTAGTACGACTGAGCCGGCGTGCACAGAACGCCGAGAAGGCTATCAGCAGCACCCGGGACGGTTATTGGGTCATCAACACCGACGCGCGGTTCGTTGACGTCAACCCGGGCTACTGCCAGATGCTGGGCTACAGCCGCGAGGCGCTGATGGCCATGACCATTGCCGATCTGGAGGAAGCAGCAACCCTGCCGCAAATCCAGGCGCAGATTCGCAGAATCATTGCCAAGGGACATGAACAGTTCGAGACGCGCCACCGGCACAGGGACGGACGCTGGGTGGAGCTGGAAATTACGGTGACCAGCGTGGACAACCGCTACCTGGTGGCGTTTTTGCGTGATGTCTCGGTGCGCAAGGCAATCGAACTGGCCTTGCGAGAGGCCACCCGCATTGCCGAATCGGCGAACCGGGCCAAGAGCGAATTCCTGGCCAATATGAGCCACGAAATCCGTACCCCCATGAATGGCGTGATGGGCATGGCAGAAATTGCACTCGACCTGGCGGTGGAGCCCAGGCAGCGGGAGTACCTCAACACGGCACTGGCGTCGGCCCAGTCGCTCATGGTGATCCTCAATGAAATCCTCGATTTTTCAAAGATCGAGGCCGGCCAGGTGACCATAGAACGCACCGCCTTCGATCTGCGGGCCCTGCTGGAGTCGCAAATGGCTGCCATCCAGGGCCGGGTCCTGGGCAAAGGGCTGAGCCTGGAGGGCCGGTTCCCGGCCGAGCTGCCGCCACTGCTGCTGGGTGACCCGGGGCGGATACGCCAGGTGGTCTCCAACCTGTGCGACAACGCGATCAAATTCACGCACAAGGGAGGCCTGGTGCTGGGGCTGCAGATCGAAGGCAATGCCAGCCAGGGCTGCCTGGCAGAGATTTCCGTGGCCGACACGGGCATCGGCATTGCCATGGAGAAACAGGCCCTCATTTTTGACGCCTTCAGCCAGGCCGACACCTCCACCACCCGAAACTTCGGCGGTACCGGGCTGGGTCTGACGATTTGCAGGCGGCTGGTAACCCTGATGGGCGGGCGCCTGTGGTTGGAGAGTTCGCCTTCGCAGGGCAGCACCTTCCGTTTCACGATGCAACTGGCGAGCGTGACGCCGGATTCGCCGGCGCTGAGCCGAACTACCACCCAGCAAACCACGGGGGTACAACGGTCTCTGCGGATCCTGCTGGTGGAAGACCACCCCGTGAACCAGCTGATGGCGGCAACGCTGCTGCGAAAGCGCAACCACCAGGTGGTAGTGGCAGAAAACGGCCAGCAAGCGGTCGATCTGTTTCCAACGGAGCCTTGGGACATTGTGCTGATGGACATGCAAATGCCCGTGATGGACGGCATGGATGCCACCGTGCGCATACGGGCCGGCGAAACCGCCGGGCAGCGCGTCCCCATCATTGCCGTCACCGCCAGCGCCCTGGCGTCCGACCGCGACATCTGCATGGCAGCGGGCATGGACGGCCATCTGCCCAAGCCTTTCAACGGGGCCCAGCTCGACCAGGTGCTGGAGCAATACTGCGGCTAGGGGCGCCGGCGGGTCAGGGGGTGGGGCCGCGCCGTGCCCTCCAACTGCCCCACAGCACCAGCAAGCCCGGCACGAGAATCATGGCCCATATGATTTTTTCCAGGTGCAATCGCACCCAGGGGACACTGCCAAACCAATAACCGGCGGTCACAATACCGCCAACCCACAACGCGCCACCCGCCAGGTTGAAAACGGTGAACCGGCTGCGGGTCATTTGGGCCACCCCGGCCACAAACGGTGCAAAGGTCCGAAGGAACGGCATGAAGCGGGCGGCGATGATGGTGATGCCGCCATAGGTCTCATAAAACCCGTGCGCCTGGTCAAAGGCCGCCCTGTTGAAAAAGCGCGAATTCTCCCACTGGAAGACCCGCGGCCCAATGGCGCGGCCGAGCGTGTAATTGGTCTGGTCGCCCAGCACAGCCGCCACAAACAACAGGGCGCAGGACACACTGAAGTCCAGCAGGCCTGCGCCGCACAGGGCCCCTACCACGAACAGCAGGGAATCACCCGGCAAAAAGGGCATGACCACCAGGCCGGTCTCCACAAAAATGATGGCAAACAAAATGGCATAAACCCAGAGGCCATAGTTCTGGACCAGCAATTCCAGGGTCTTGTCCACGTGCAGCACAAGCTGCAGCAGCGCAGTAATAGTTTCCATAGGTGCCGATTATCCCCGCCGCCTAAAATGGGTCGGTGAACCAGTTCTCATCCCCCCTCCCCCACCGTCCGATCCGCGAATTGCCGGACACGCTGATCAGCCAGATTGCTGCAGGCGAAGTGGTGGAACGGCCGGCCTCTGTGGTGCGCGAACTGGTGGACAACGCGCTGGACGCTGGTGCCACCCAGGTAACCGTACGCCTGCTCGCCGGGGGGGTGCGGCTGGTGAGCGTCGAAGACGACGGCGCCGGCATTGTGCGCGAAGAACTGCCCATCGCCCTGCGGCGCCATGCCACCAGCAAGATCCGCAACCTGCAGGACCTGGAATCGGTCGCCACCATGGGGTTCCGGGGCGAGGCCCTGGCTGCTATCAATGCAATAGCAGACTGCGCAATCATGTCAAGGGCCAGCGGCGTTTCTGACGCCTACAGGCTGGACGGCCGTACCGGCGAGTTGCAAACCGTGGCGCGCGCCACGGGCACCACGGTCGAGGTTCAGGAGCTGTTCTTCAGCACGCCGGCGCGGCGCAAATTTCTCAAAACCGATGCCACCGAGCTGGGCCACTGCATCGAGGCGGTGCGCCGCCACGCCCTGGCGCGGCCCGAGGTGGGCTTTGCCATCTGGCACGACGGACGGCTGGTGGAACAGTGGCGCCCCTGCCGTGCGGTGGAGGAAGGCGACGCCAGCGAGGCCCGGCTCGCCGCACTGGACCAGCGCCTGGCGGACGTCCTGGGCGAGGAATTCCTGGTGCACAGCGTGCGGGTGCAGTCGCCTGCAACGCCGGACGCTGCGGGCCGGCCCGGGGTCTGGGGCCGGGTCGGCATTCCAGATGCGGCGCGCTCCCGCGCCGACCAGCAGTTTTGTTATGTCAACGGCCGCTTTGTGCGCGACAAGGTGCTCAGCCACGCGGCACGCAGCGCCTACGAGGACGTTTTGCACGGCCAGCGCCAACCAGTCTACGCCCTGTACCTGTCGCTGGACCCGGCGCGGGTCGATGTCAACGTGCACCCCACCAAGATCGAGGTGCGGTTCCGGGACAGCCGCGAAGTCCACCAGGCGGTGCGACATGCCGTCGAAAATGCGCTGGCCATCCCCCGCGCAGGGACGCTCCCGCAAGGCGCGCTGTCTGCCCCAGCGGCAACAGAGAATATGGCGGCAGCGCCCATGTACTCTGGGCAGCCTGCTATGAATTTCGCAGCGCCCTACGGAGTTTCAGGACTCCGGGTCAGTGACGTCGGAGCGCTGTGGCAGCGCAGTGCAGCGCCAACCTCCGTGCTGGCCCCGGCCCCGGCCGCCGCCGTTCCTGACCTGCCGGCGGGCGACTGGCCTCTGGGCCGGGCGCTGGCGCAACTGCACGGCGTCTACATCCTGGCCGAAAACAGCCAGGGCCTGGTACTGGTGGACATGCATGCCGCGCACGAGCGCATCGTCTACGAGCGCCTCAAGACCCAGTGGGAGGCGCTCACCGCTGCCCACGCCGGCGGGCCGCGCGCATTGGCTAGCCAGCCGCTGCTGATTGCAGTGCCCTTTGCCGCAACGCCCGCCGAATTGGCCACGGCAGAAACACACCGCGACACACTGGCCATGCTGGGGCTGGAAATCACCCCGTTCTCGCCCAAGACGCTGGCGGTGCGGGCTGTTCCGACCAGCCTGGCGCAAGGTGATGCAGTCGAACTGGCGCGCAGCGTGCTGGACGAACTCAGTCAGCAGGAAGCCAGCACGGTGGTTGCGCGCGCGCACAACACACTGCTGGCAACCATGGCCTGTCACGGTGCCGTGCGGGCCAACCGCAAGCTCACGCTCGAAGAGATGGATGCGCTGCTGCGCCAGATGGAGGCCACCGAACGCAGCGACCAATGTAACCATGGCCGCCCGACGTGGCGGCAGGTCACGATCCGCGAACTCGACACCCTGTTTTTGCGGGGTCGCTGAGGCACTGCGCCTAGCGCAATACCTTGGCGACGCGGTGCTGGCGCAGGCGAAAGGCATCGGGCATGCCCGAGCCCAGCAAGGGGCGCAGGTACATGCGGAACGCATCCGTCACGTCGGTGCCCGTCGCGGTGATGAACTCGTTCTCCATCACCCGGGTCTTGCCCGCTACAGTCTCCAGCGGCACCAGTTCATAGTCCACCGAGTAAAAGCCCGTTCGCTTGATGGCGACCGAGCCGTTGCTCGCACCCCACATGGCGAACTGCACAGCCTTTTCACCTACCTCACGCGCTTCGCGCTGGTCCACGTCCGACACGCAGCCGATGAACGAGCGCTGCAGATACCCGAAGGTGTCGCCACGCACCCGTTTGATACCGAGCTTGGACTTGATTTCCTCGCACAGCAGGTCCGCCAGCGCGCCATTGCCCGAGAGCTGCACATTGCCATGGGCATCGTGCTCCAGGTCCTTGGCCAGCAAGGCGGCAATAGGTGATCCGCTGGCGTCGTGGATGCCTTCGGATACAGCAATGACACAGCGGCCATAACGCTCGTAGGTGGCCTTGACGTCGGCCAGAAACTTCTCCAGCACAAAAGTGCGTTCCGGCAGGTAGATCAGGTGCGGGCCGTCGTCCGGAAACTTCTTGCCCAGCGCCGAGGCGGCGGTCAGAAACCCTGCGTGGCGGCCCATCACCACCCCCACATAGACGCCGGGAAGGGCCGCGTTGTCGAGGTTGGCACCGGCAAAGGCCTGGGCGACAAACCGCGCTGCCGAAGGAAAGCCCGGCGTGTGGTCGTTGCCGACCAGGTCGTTGTCGATGGTCTTGGGAATGTGCACGCAGCGCAGCGGGTAGCCGGCCTTGTGCGCCTCCTGGCTGACAATGCGCACCGTGTCCGAGGAATCGTTGCCGCCGATGTAAAAGAAATGGGCGATTTCATGGGCCCGCAGGACCTTGAAGATTTCATGGCAGTACGCCGCATCGGGCTTGTCCCGGGTGGAGCCCAGCGCGCTCGATGGCGTGCTGGCGACCAGCTCCAGGTTGTGGCTGGTCTCCTGCGTCAGGTCCAGAAAGTCTTCGTTGACGATGCCGCGCACGCCGTGCATGGCTCCGTAAATATGCTGCACCTGGGCAAACCGCCGGGCCTCCAGGGCAACCCCGACCAGCGACTGGTTGATCACGGCGGTGGGGCCGCCTCCCTGGGCGACAAGAATTTTTCCGGATGCCATTGGCAGATTCCTCAGAGCGTTCAACAGGGGGGATGAAATGCATCCTAGTGGCCGCCACCCAGGTAGGCCGCCTTGACCGCCGGGTCATCGCGCAGCTTTGCCGCATCGCCATGCACAGAGATACGGCCGTTTTCCAGCACATAGCCGTAGTCCGCCACTTTGAGCGCGGCGGCCGCAAACTGCTCGACCAGCAGCATGGTCACGCCACGCGACTTCAGGTCGCCAATGATGCGGAAGACTTCCTCCACCAGGATGGGGGCCAGGCCCATGGAGGGCTCATCGAGCAGCACAATTTCGGGGTTGAGCATGACGGCCCGGGCCATCGCCAGCATTTGCTGCTCGCCGCCCGACAGGGTGCCAGCCAGTTGGTTGCGCCGCTCTTTGAGGCGAGGAAACAGTTCCATGGCGCGTTCCAGGTCACCCGGGACATCCCCCTTGGGGCGGCTGCCGGTCAGGCGCGGAAAGGCCCCCAGGATCAGGTTGTCGGTCACACTCATGGTGGCAAACACCCGGCGTCCTTCGGGCGAGTGGGCCAGACCCTGCTTGGCGATGGTGTAGGACTCCAGGCCATCCACCCGCTTGCCATGCAAGGAAATCTCGCCGGCCGTAGGTTTGATCATGCCGGAGATGGCGCGCATGGTGGTGGTTTTGCCCGCGCCGTTGGAGCCGATCAGGGTCACGACCTTGCCCTTGGGCACCTCAATCGATATACCGTGCAAGACCTGCACTTTGCCGTAGCCGGCTTCCAGATTCTTGATACTGAGCATGGGTTGTCCTGTGTCCTTGTTGCTTATTCCGGGTCGTTCCGGTTCAGGCGGCGGTACCGCCCAGGTAGGCCTCAATCACTTTTTCGTCCGCCTGCACTTCTGCGGGTTTGCCTTCGGCAATCTTCTGGCCAAAATCCAGCACCGACACGTTGTCACAGATGCTCATCACCACGTCCATGTGGTGCTCGATCAGAATCACCGTGATGCCGTGGTCGCGGATCTTGCGAATGATGGTGATCAGTTCCTTGATGTCAGGCGCAGTCAGGCCGGCTGCCGGCTCGTCGAGCAGCAGCAGCTGCGGGTCGAGCGCCAGGGCGCGGGCAATTTCCAGCAGACGCTGCTTGCCGTAGGGCAGGTTGCGCGCCTCCTCAAACGCCAGGTCGCCCAGGCCCACGAAATTGATCAGACCCAGACCGCGCTCGACCGAGGCCGCCTCTTCGCGCTTGTAGCGCGGGCTGTGCAGCGCCACGTCCACGAAGTTGCTGGCAAAACTGTGGTGCAGGCCCACCTGCACATTTTGCAGGGCCGTCATTTCGCCGAATAGTTGCACATTCTGGAAGGTGCGTGCGATACCCGACAGCGCAATGTCCGCGGAGGTGCGCCCGACCACGGTGCGGCCGGAAAACTCGATGCTGCCAGCCGTAGGCACGTAGATGCCGGTGAGCACGTTCATCATCGTGCTCTTGCCCGAGCCATTGGGCCCGATCAGGCCATGGATGGTGCCCCGCTTGACGCGCAAGTCCACCATGTTGATGGCTTTCAGGCCCCCGAACTGCATCAGCACCCCGTTGGCCACCAGCAGGTCACTGCCCGCCGCCGCATGGTCAACATTCGCAGCCACCATGATCGCGTCTTTGCCGGCATCCACATTGGCCACCGCCTGGACGCTGCTGCGCACTCCCCTGCGCACGAACAGGTTGCGCGCAAAGCCCACAATGCCGTCCTGGAGGTAGTAGACGACGAACAGGATCATCAGGCCAAAGATGCTCAGGCGCCAATCGGTGATGGACTGCAGCCAGTAGGAGAAGCCGGCCAGGGCGATGGTTCCCACCACCGGTACCGCCATGGCCCGGGGCGTCGTCATTTTGCGCGACACGCCGACTGCCGCACCCACTGCCATCAGCACCGCGAGTAGGGTGGCCACCTGCCGGAACATCTGCAGGTCGTCGAGCAGCTTGGGCAGGATCACGATGATCGCCGCGCCCAGCAGCGCGCCGGAACGGGTCTTGCGTCCGCCCATGATGACCGCCAGCAGGAACAAGACCGTAAGCTCGAAGTTGTAGGTATTGGGCGAGATGTACTGCTCGGAGTAGGCGTAGAGGCAGCCGGCCAGGCCGGCAAAGCCCGCGCTGATCACAAAGGCGTACACCTTGTAGCGATAGACCGATACCCCCATGCAGTCGGAGGCCACCGGGCTGCCACGCAGGGCTTCAAAGGCGCGGCCCAGCTGCGACTTCAGGATGCGGTCGACGACCACCAGCGACAGCACCATGAGTACGAGCACCATCCAGTAGAAGCTGTGCTCGTCCAGCTGCATGCCGGCAATCGAGGGCTTGGGAATCTTGATGCCCAGGGGTCCTTCGGTCAGGAAGTCCATTTCGTTGATCAGGATCTGGATGATGGTCCCGAACGCCAGCGTCACCATCGCCAGGTACGGCCCGGTGACCCGCAGCGCCGGCAATGCCAACAGCGCGCCAAAGCCCGCCGTGATCGCAACACTCGCTGGGACGATGAGCCACAGCGGCGCCCCAAGCTTGAAAAACAGCACGCCGGCGGTGTAGGAACCGACACCGAACAGGCCGGAATGGCCCAGCGACACCTGCCCGGTGTAACCCACCACAATGTCCAGGCCAAAGAGCAGGATGGCGTAGATCATGATCGTGCCGATCATGTGGATGTAGTAGGGATTGCTGGTCATGAACGGCGCGAACGCCAGCAGCACCACACCCAGTGCCCCGAGGGTAAAAGCCTTGCTATTCATCTTCAAACTTTCTTGATCGCAGTTTTACCGAACAGGCCCGACGGTTTGAACGCCAGCACCAGCAACAGCAGCACCAGGCCGGGAACATCCTTGTAACCGGTGGAGAGGTAAAAGCCGGTGGTGGTTTCCGCCACGCCCAAGATGACGCCGCCCACAATGATGCCCAGACCGCTGGTGAGACCGCCGATGATGGCCACGGCGAAAGCCTTGAGGCCCAGCACCGCACCCATGGTCGCACCGGTCAGCGTCAGTGGCGCAATCAGTGCGCCGGCAAATCCGGCCGTGGCCGAGGACAGCGCATAGGAAAAGGTGATGACCAACCCGGTGTTGATGCCCATCAGCTTGGCCGCGTCGCGGTCATTGAAGGTAGCCACCACAGCCTTGCCGTAAATCGTCTTGCGGTTGAAAAATTCGACCGCCAGCATCATCAGCACGGCGCCCACTACGACCAAGATCTCCATTGGCAGCACATTGGCGCCCAGCACCTTGATGGGTGCCTCCGGCAGGGGAGAAGGAAACTTCAGGTCATCGCGGCCCCAGACGTTTTCCGCCACGTTCTTGAAAATAATGCCCAGGGCGATGGTCGACATGATCCAGCCGAATTCGCTCTTGATCTTGATGGCGGGCGCTACGCCGATTCGCTCCACGAAGGAGCCCTGCACCAGACCGAAGACGATCACCAAGGGAAGCATCAGCCAGTAATTGACCCCCATGTTGACCAGCGTGAGACCCACCATGGCGCCGAGCATCAGCGCGTCGCCTTGGCCGAAGTTCAGCGTATCCGAGGTCTGGAATGTCAACTGGTAACCAAACGCGATGACCGCGTAGATCATGCCCAAGGCGACTCCGCTGTAAACCAGTTGTAGCAGGATTTCCATAATGTAGGCTCACCAAAAAATTCAACAAACCAGCAGCCAGACCAGGGTCCGGGCCACTCAAAAAAAGGCACCGCGCCAGCCATGACGACTGGGGCGATGCCTCTGGTACGGGCAAAAGTCGACGCTTACTTCTTGATCACCAGTGCGCCCTTGGCATTCACGTCCTTCAGACGGATCTCCGAAGCCTTCTTGAAGTCGGCTTCGTAGGCGTACACCACGCGCTGACCCTTGACTTCACCGAACACCGGAATGTTGGCAGTGATGGCTTCGTGGTCTTTGGCGGTGAAGGGCTTATTGTATGTCGTGACCACGCCCTCGACCGGCGTTTTCAGGTCTTCCAGCGCTGCCTTGATCTTGGGGCCGTCCGTGGAATTGGCCTGCTTGATCGCAGCTGCCAGCAGGTACACCGAGTCGTAGCCTTGGGCAGCAGACACCGGCGAATCAATGCGCGCGTTCTTGGGGTTGAAGGTCTTGAGGTAGCTGATGATGAAGGACTGGCGCTTGGGCGTAGTCGGCTCTTGGATGAAGGTCTGCGGCATGCGCGCACCCTCGCCGCCAGGGCCGGCGTTGTCAATGAAGTTGGCCATGGACAGGGTCCAGCTGCCAATCATCGGCACTTTCCAGCCCAGCTTGGTCATGCCGTTGGCAATCTGTGCCAGTTCCGGGCCAATGGCATAGGTCAAGATCACTTCCGCGCCGGCTTCCTTGGCCTTGAGCAGCTGGGGCGTCATGTCCACATCTTTAATGTTGAACTTCTCGGTGGCCACTGCCTTGATGCCCTTGAGATCCAGGGCTTTTTCCAGGTCGGAGCGGCCGAGCTGGCCGTAGTTGGTCGAGTCGGCCAGGATGGCGACTTTCTTGAAGCCGCGGCGGGTGATGGCCTCTTCCACCAGCATGGGCGCCTGGATGCTGTCATGCGCTGCGTTGCGGAAGATGTAGTTTTCTGGCTGGTCGTCAAACTGGTGTGTGACCACGGAGCCGGTTGCCACGTTGTTCATGACCGGGATCTTGGCTTCCTGGTAGAAGCGCTGCGATGCCAGCGCCACACCGGTGTTGATGAAGCCCACGGTGGCCGTGACCTTTTCCTTGTTGATCAGTTCCTGGGCGATCTGCACGCCGCGCTCATTCTTGGCTTCGTCGTCCCGCTCGATCATCTGCAACTGGCGGCCCAGCACGCCACCGGCCTTGTTGATTTCGTCGACTGCCAGCTTCACGCCGTCGCGCATGCTCACGCCCATGGACGAGGACCCGCCGGTGAAGGGGCCGGAGACACCAATCTTGATCGGGTCAGCAGCGCTGACCAAACCGGAAAAACTCAGCACGGCAGCAGCCAGTGCAGCTTGGGAAGCCAATTTTGCGAAGCGAATGTTCATGTTGTCTCCAGTCGGAAGGGGTTTCAAAGTAACGCCCACCGGGTCGTGAACCGGGGCAGGTGCAGTAATTTAATCGAGATCGCTTCCAAACGGCTCACACGGCGCCGCAAAAGCCCCCAAAATTCCAGCGCATAGGGTGATATTTTTTCAGGGGTAACGACAAAAATGGTGTGAAGGGCATCTTTATAAGGGTTAACCCGAATTTTGCCGGATCACTGTGCCGCAATGCACCGGCTCTTAGAATGGGCCGTCCCATGAACGATGCGCCGCCTGTCCGGAGTTCCCCCACCCACCCACTCTCGCAGCCGTTGCAGGCTCTGCTGGAAGTTCGCGCGCTGTGGCAACTGGCCTGGCCGATCCTGATCGGTCAGCTGGCCACCATCGGCATGTCGGTCACCGACGTAGCGATGGCGGGGCACGCCTCGGCCAACGATTTGGCAGGTGTGGCTTTGGGTGTGTCAATCTGGAACATGCTGATCCTGACCATCATGGGCCTGGTGATGTCGGTCAGCCCGATGGTCGCCCACCATGTGGGGGCCCGAGAGTACGGCGCCGTGCCCCATGTGGTGCGCCAGGGGCTGTGGAAGGCGCTCATCGTGGGAATAACAGCGCTGGTACTGGCGCAGCTGGCGGCGTTCATTTTTGATTTCATGGAGCTCGACCCGGCTGTGCGCGCCATTGCCAAGGACTTTGTCCGGGTCACCAGTTTCGGCCTGCCTGCCTTTACCGCATACCGCATCCTGTACGGTTACAGCACCAGCATCAACCAGACCAAACCGATGATGGTGATCGCGCTGCTGGCGCTGGTACTCAACGGCTGGATCAACTGGCTGCTGGTATTTGGCAACGGCGGCTTTGCGCGGCTCGGTGGCGTGGGCTGCGCCTGGTCCACCACCGTGTGCATCTGGTTCAGTCTGCTGGCACTGATTGCCTGGATGCGCATCTCCCCGGCCTACCGGGCGACCTGGCCCTTGGGCCAGTACGAGCCGCCCCACGGGCCCAAGCTGCGCAGCCTGTTCCGCCTCGGGTTGCCGATTGGCATCACCCACTTTGCGGAAACCAGCGCCTTCGGGCTCATTGCCCTGCTGATTGCCAAGTTCGGCAGCCGCGAAGTGGCCGCCCACCAGATTGCCCTGAACTTCACTTCATTGACCTTCATGGTCCCCCTCAGTCTGGCATTGGCCCTGCTCACCCGGGTGGGGCAGAGCCTGGGAGCAGGTGATCCGGCGGCGGCGCATTTTCGCGCGTGGGTCGGGGTCGCTGTCACCGGGGTCTTTGCCTCGGTATCGGCCCTGGGCATCGCGCTGTTTACGCACCAGATTGCCGGCGCCTACACCTCCGACATGCAGGTGGCGCAAATGGCCGCACAACTGCTGTTGCTCGCAGCGCTGTTTCAGGTGCCCGACTGCTTGCAGGTGGTGGTGATGAATGCCATCCGGGGCTACAAGGTGACACGCGAACCCATGGTCCTGCACCTGACAGCCTTCTGGGTATTTGCCCTGCCACTGGGCTGCGTACTGGGACTGGCACCGCAATGGCTGCCCTTCTCACCTTCCCAGCCCATGGGTGCGCAAGGCTTCTGGATTGCCCTGGTCGTGGGCTTAACGGTGGCCTCCCTGGGGCTGCTCGCCATGCTGCGCACCATCGCCCGGCGGCACATCCATGGGGGCTGAACCTGCCATGCCACTGAACAGCGCTCGCCATCCCGCGGCGATGTCCCCGGCCCTGGTCGTTTTGGTGCTGGCCCTGCTGCTGGGCCTGCAACCGATGACGACCGACCTCTACCTGCCCGCCCTGCCAGCGCTGACCGCTGACCTGGGCGCGCGCATGGCGCAAGCGCAGCTGACGCTGACCGCGCTGCTGCTCGCCTTCGGGCTGTCGCAGTTGGTGTGGGGGCCGGTCTCCGACCGGTTCGGACGCCGGCCGGTGCTGCTCGCTGGCATGAGCGCGTATGTGCTTGCCAGCATCGGCTGCGCTCTGTCGCCGTCCATCGATACCCTGATCGCCTGGCGCGTGCTGCAGGGGATGGCGATGGGCGCTGCCGTGATGTGTGGCCGTGCCATCGTGCGCGACCTGTACGAGCCTGCCGAAGGCGCCACCGTGATGTCCAAAGGGCTGAGCGGTCTGGGCATCATCGCCTGCCTGAGTGCGCCCGTGGGCAGCCTGCTGGCCAGTTGGAAGGGCTGGCACGCCGCACTCATGGCGCTGGCCGTATTCGGCGCGGTGGCGCTGGGCGTGATTGCGCTGCGCTTTTCCGAAACCGTGGTGCACAAGAACCCGCGCGCCCTGCAGGCCGGTACGCTGCTGCGCGTCTGGTGGATGATTGCCCACCACCCGACCTTTCTGGCCTTTTCGGCCCTGTCGGTCTGCGCCTACAGCGGTTTGTTTACCTTTCTGGCCTCGTCCTCCTTTGTTTTCATCCAGGTGCTGGGCTTCAGCCCGGCCGGCTATGGTCTGTGCATGCTGCTGAACTCCTTTGTCTATCTGCTGGGCACGTTTGCCTGCCGGCGCCTGGTCGTCCGCCACGGGGTTCGCCGCACCGTGGCGATTGGGGCGGTGTTCTCGGTCACGGGCGGCGTGAGCATGGCGCTGCTGGCACAGGCCGGCACGCACAACCGACTGGCGGTGCTGCTGCCCATGTGCGCCTTCATCCTGGGGCACGGGATCGTGCAGCCCTGTGGCCAGAGCGGTGCAGTCGGCCCGTTTCCGCAAGCGGCGGGCGCTGCTTCAGCCCTCAATGGCTTTTTGATGATGCTCTCGGCCTTTGGCGTCGGGCACTGGCTGGGAACCCACATGGACGGGAGCGTGTTTCCCATGGCCTATGGCATGGCATTCTGGGGAACACTGATCGCAATGAGCGCCTGGACACTGGTACAACGCTATGGCAACCGCGCCTGAGACTGCCCTGCCGTTTTACCTGGCGCTGGCCGGTCCCACGGCTGCCGGCAAGACCGCGGCGGCGCTGGCAATTGCCCAGCACCACGCGGTGGAAATCATCAGCGTGGATTCGGCACTCGTCTACTGCGGCATGGATATTGGCACCGCGAAGCCCAGCGCCAGTGAGCGCTCTGCGGTAGTTCACCACCTGATTGACATCCGCGACCCGCTGCAGGCCTACAGTGCGGCCCAGTTCGTGCAAGATGCCCGTGGGTTGATCCGGGCCATCACGGCGCGGGGCCGGTTGCCGCTGCTGGTGGGTGGCACCATGCTGTACTTCAAGGCGCTGGCCGACGGGCTGGACCCCATGCCGCCGGCCGACGCCGCCGTGCGCGCCGCCATTGCCCTGGAGGCGCTTTTGCGGGGATGGCCTGCCATGCATGCCGAACTGGCCGCTGTGGACCCGGCCAGCGCAGCGCGCCTGGCGCCGGCAGACAGCCAGCGCATCCAGCGGGCATTGGAGGTGTACCGCCTGTCGGGGCAGCCGCTTTCAGCATTGCAGACGCAGCGATCCAACGTCCTGAACGCTCCTGAATCAATAGCAGGAGACCCAGGAACGATGCGGGCTTGGGAACTTATTTCCCTGGAACCTGTCGACCGTGGCTGGCTCCATGCGCGCATTGCCGAACGCTTCGACACCATGCTGCACAGCGGCTTGCTCGACGAGGTGCGGGCCCTGCGCGCCCGAGGGGATCTGCATGCCGACCTGCCCTCGATGCGCTGCGTTGGCTACCGCCAGGCATGGGAAGCGCTCGACGGCTTGTGGCCCCTGGCGCAACTGCGCGAACGGGGGATTTCCGCCACCCGACAATTGGCCAAAAGGCAGATTACCTGGCTGCGGTCCATGCCCCAACGCCAACCCGTGGCATGCGACCAGACCGATGCCCTGGAACAGGTCCTGGCGCGGGTGCAGGGCGCCTTGCAGCAACGGGAACGACTGGAGACCGGGCCATGACACTGGTAGTGCACAAGCTCTCCAAGCACTATGCCGGGACGCCGGTTTTTTCCAATGTCTCGCTGCGGGTGGCGCCGGGGGAGTTCCTTGCCATCGTCGGGGAGTCGGGTGTCGGCAAGTCCACCCTGCTCAACTGCATGGCCGGGCTGGACCAGTGGGACAGCGGACACGTGTCGGTGCAAGGGGCAGACCTGGGCACCATGACCGACGACGAGCGCGCCCTGCTGCGCCGCAAAAAAATCGGCTTTGTTTTCCAGGCTTTTCACGTACTGCCGCACCTGGACGTGGCCCAGAACGTGGCCCTGCCCTTGCTCCTGCTGGGCACACCGGACGCCGCGCGCGTGCAGCACCTGCTGGAAGCGGTGGGCCTGGGCGGCATGGGCCAACGCCTGCCGCAGCAACTCAGCGGCGGACAGCTGCAACGCGTGGCCATTGCCCGCGCCCTGGTGCACCGGCCGGTGTTGCTGCTGGCCGACGAGCCCACCGGCAACCTGGACCCGGGGACGGCGGCGCTGGTCATGGAGGCGCTGGTCGCGCAAACCCGGCTGCACAACAGCGCCCTGGTGCTGGTGACGCATTCGGCGGCGGCCACAGCCCGGGCCGACCGGGTGCTGCACCTGCACGCGGACGGAATCCGCACGGCCTGAACCCGCCCCGGATTTCACCACTGCGGCTGCAGCGTGCCCTGCTCCAGCAGCATGCCGCGCCCGGCCATGGCGCGCGCCTCCGGAGCGTCGTGGGTCACCCATACCGTGGCCATGTGGAAGGCAGCAATATGGTTGCGAAATTCTTCACGCAACTGCATCCGCAGCGCTGTGTCGAGCGCCGAGAAGGGCTCATCCAGGAGCAGGATGCGGGGCCGGGTAATCAGGGCGCGGGCCAGCGCCACGCGCTGCTGTTCGCCGCCAGACATCTGCCAGACCCGCCCCAGCGCGAAGCGCTCCAACCCGAAGCGACCGAGCATGTCCCGGGCCTGCGCCCGGGCCTGCGCGCGGGCCAGGCCCTGTTCCACCAGCCCGAAGGCCACGTTGTCCTGGACCGTCAGGTGCGGAAACAGGGCAAAGTCCTGAAACAGCAGGGCGCATTGGCGTCGCTCCGGCGGCACCCCGGTGATGTCCTGGCCGGCAAAAAGAATGCGGCCGGCATCGGGCGTTTCCAGCCCCGCAATCAAGCGCAGCAAGGTACTTTTGCCGCTGCCGGACGGTCCGAGAATCGCTACCGTTTCGCCTGGCGCAACCGACAGGCTGATACCCTGCAACAGCTCTCGGCGCTCACCGCGGCGGGGGTGCCAGGCCTTTGCCACCGATTCCAGTTCAAGCATGGGCAGCTTCCTCCGGGGCCTGCCATTCAATCACGACAAATGCCGCAAACGCCAGCGCCATGAGCAAGCAGGCCAGCACCAGCGCGGCGTCCAGATTGGCCGCACCCGGACGCCCCAGGCGCTGGTAGACCAGCGTGGAGAGCGTAGCCCACTCCGGACGTGACAAGAACAGCGTGACGGCAAACTCGCCGATGGCAGCCGCCGCCGCAAAGGCCATGCCGCGGCGCAGGGCGGTTGCCAGCAGTGGCAGCGTGATCCGCCGGAACACGCGCCAGGGCGAAGCACCCAGGGTGCGGGCGGCCTCACCATAGCGCGGCGAGAGGCTGTCGAGCGCAGCGGCCAGCGACTTGGCCACGAAAGGATAGGCCAGCAGCGCGTAGGCCACGACCAGCAGCCAGAAGCTGCCGGTCCAGCCCGGGTACAGCAGCAGCAAGCCAAACGCGACCAGCACCGGCGAGACCACGAAGGGCAGGTAGGCCAGGGCCCGCAACAGCAGGGAGCGCCGGGCAGCAAAAGCGTGCAGCAGGCCCAGGACGGTAGCCAGCACCAGCGCCAGCGCGGAGAAGCGCACGGTATTCCACAGGGCCTGCAAGGTATCTTCTTCCCGCAGCACCGCCCAGACGTCACCCGCGCCGGTACCCGCCAGCCCCGCGCGCCAGACAATCGCCAGCAGGGGCAGTGCACAAAACAGGCCCCAAACGGCCACTGCTGCAAGGACGCCGGCCCAGGGCCACAAGCCATCCGGGACCCGGCGCAGCACCCGGTCTGCGCGGGCCGGCGTGGCCAGACGCCGCTCGAGCGCCGCATAGGCCATAGCCACCAACCCGGTCAGGGTCATCATGGACACGGCCAGCGCCCCAGCCTGCCCGAGTTGCAGTTCATGGGCCACCAGGGTATAGATTTCCACTTCAGCCGTGGCATAGGCCTGGCCGCCCAACACCAGCGCCAGCCCAAAACCCGAAAAACAGTAGAGAAAAACCAAGCACAAGGCCGACATCAGCGCCGGCGTGATTGCGGGCCACTCCACCCGCCAGAAGGCGCGCCAAGGCGAAGCGCCCAAGGTGCGTGCTGCGCCCAGCCGCGCCGCACTCACCTGGGCCAGGCTTTCAGCACCCGCGCGCACCACCACACACAGGTTGAAAAACAGGTTGCCATAGAGCAGGAGCCACGGGCTGCCCTGCAGGTCCGGCCCGCCCAGACGGGCCAGCAGACCGCCGGGACCCATCAGGGCCAACACCCCCAACGCTGCCACCAGGGTGGGCACCACAAAAGGCAGCATCAGGCTGCGCAACAAAAACGCCCGTCCCGGAAACTCCAGCCGCGCCAGCACCCAGGCCAGGGGCAGGCCCAGGGCCAGGGATGCGGCACAGCTGATCGCCGCCTGCGCCAGTGACCACAGCAGGCGATGGCGGAGGTAGGGGTCCTGCCAGGGCAGCCACAATGCCGACCATCCTGGCGCATCGGTGCCGGTGGCCCGGGCCTCGAGCAGCAGGCGCAGGGCGGGCGCGATCAGCAGCACCAGCAAGAATGCCAATGGCACCGCCGCCAGCAATCCCCGGATGACCGCGCCCGGCGCGGGCCTGGTATGCAATGCCGCGCGCAGCATGGAGGGGCCGTCGCCCTTACTTCAGCACCACCCGGGTCCAGCGCGCAAGCCACTGGGGACCCTTGTCGGCGATGTCCTTGTCGGCAGGGCTGCTAAAACCGGCCGGCTCGGGCGCGAACTTCATGACGTCGGCCAGGGCCACACCGGCCTCGGCCGGGAACATCCACATTTCGGTCTGCATTTGCTGCTGCACGCTGGCCGAGCGCATGAACTCGATGAACTTCCCGGCAGCTTCCACCGACCGTCCGCCCTTGACCAGCGCCACGCCCTCGACCTGGCGGAATACGCCGCCCGGAAGCGACAGGCTGCCCGTGGGCGGCTCGGTGGGCTTGTCCTTGGCATAGAACAACTCTGCCGCGGGACTGGTGGCGTAACTCACCACCAGCGGGTACTTGCCGCCATTGCGGCTGAAGTCGGTGTAGTAGGCCTCGGTCCAGCCCTTGGCCGCCTTGAGCCCATTGGCGCGCATGCGGCCCCACCAGTCAAAGGCTTTCTCTTCGCCCAGTGTGCCTATGGTCGCCAGCAGGAAGGCGTAGCCCGGGCTGCTGGTGGCCGGGTTTTGCACCACCAGCAAGCCGGCATAGGCCGGCTGGGTCAGGGCCTCCAGTGTTTTGGGCAGGGCCAGGCCGCTTTTGGCAAACCAGGCCTTGTCGTAGTTGACCGTGACATAGCCGTAGTCCACGCTCACCAGCGGCGCGACCATGGGCACAGGGCTGCTGCGGCCGGCCGCAGCGCCGGCGTAGGGTTCGAGCACCTCGGCGGCCAACGCCTTGGGTGCGAGCGCGTTGTCGATGCCATAGACCACATCGGCAATCGGCTTGGCCTTGGTGAGAATCAGCTTGTTGAGCATTTCGCCAGCATCGCCAGCCTTGGTGATACGCAGTTTGACGCCCGCGTCCTTCTCGAACTGCGCCAGCAGTGGCTTGGGAACGGTAAACGAGCTGTGCGCCAGCACCCGCAGTTCCGCGACCTCGTTTGCCAGCGCTGCGCCAGCACTGAGCGCCAGCACTGCGCAGGCCGCAGCCTGTGCCAGCAGGGTCCGCGAGCGCCCATAAAAAATGCCATGTTTCATCGTGCTACCTCTTTGCGTTAAAAAAACATCCAGCACAGGACGCATGAACGCAGAAAAAGGCCACACTAAAAGCACGGCATCGTTCCATCACACTTCCTACGCTGGCATGACCCAGATCAGGTTCATGGGGTATTTCTCAGCCTGCTCGCGCAGACACCCCCGGTGAAGCCCCAAGTATAGGGCTGCGCCGCCGGCAGCGGCGGCGCAGCCCGCGCAAACGCAGCACAATCGCGCCCATGTCCCGCGTTCCCGCGCCCTCCCTGTGGCCCTTGCTGAAAACTTTTTCCTGGCAGGAGTTGCGCCACCATCCCTGGCGCAGCGCGGCTGCGGTGCTGTCGGTCATGCTGGGCGTGGCACTGGCGTTTTCCGTGCACCTGATCAATGGCTCCGCGCTGGATGAATTTGCACAGGCTGTGCGTTCTGCGGGCGGACAACCGGATCTGGAACTGCGCAGCAATGCGGTGGATGGCTACCTGGACCACGCGCTGTACGGCCGACTGCTGCACCACCCGGATGTGGCACTGGCATCCCCAGTGCTGGAACTTGGCACCTATGCGCAGCCCCCGGCAGGCGCGCGCCAGCGCATCCTCGTGCGGGTGGTCGGGGTAGACGCGCTGCAGGTGGCCGCCCTGGCACCCGACCTGATGCCCAGACCCACCGCCGATGCATCACGCATGGCGTTGTTTGCTCCGGACGCGGTGTTCCTGAACGCGGCCGCCCGCGCGGCCTTTGCGGGTGACGCCCTGCTGCTGCAGCAGGGCATGGCGCTCAAACCGGTCCGGGTAGCCGGTACCGTGCGCGCTGCCGGCTCGCCCCTGCTGGCCATGGACATTGCGGCAGCCCAGGACCTTTTTGACCGGGCCGGCCAGCTCAGCCGGGTCGATCTCCGGCTGCACTCCGGTGTCGACCGGCTTGCCTTTCGGCGGTCGCTGCAGGCCCTGCCCGACTGGCCGGCAGGCGCCTACCTGGCCGAGCCTGGGGCTGCGCTGCAACGCATCGGCAGTTTGTCCCGCGCCTACCGTGTCAATCTGACGGTGCTGGCAATGGTGGCGCTGTTTACCGGCGGCTTCCTGGTGTTTTCGGTGCTGGCGCTGAGCGTGACGCGGCGGGCCCAGCAATTTGCACTGCTGGGAGTGCTGGGACTGACCGGCCAGCGGCGGCTGGCGTTGGTCCTGCTGGAAGCCGCCATTTTGGGCAGCATCGGCAGCCTGGCCGGGATTGCACTGGGCACGGGCCTGGCAGCGCTGGCGCTGCGCCTGCTCGGCGGCGACCTCGGTGGCGGCTACTTTGCCGGCGCCGCACCTGCGCTGCAGTGGAGCGTCGGGGCCGCGCTGCTGTTTGGCGCGCTCGGCATCGTTGCCGCACTGCTGGGCGCCTGGTGGCCGGCGCGGCTGGCGCAGCGCCTGCCACCGGCGCAAACCCTCAAGGGTCTGGGCGTATTCCAGGCCCGCAGCACACCGCCATGGATCGGGCTGGGCTTGCTGCTGCTGGCCGGGCTGCTGGCGCTGATGCCGCCCATCGGTGGCATTGCGCTGGCGGCCTACTGCAGTGTGGCCCTGATCCTGCTGGGCGGCATCAGCGCACTGCCCTGGCTGGTCGGTTGGGTGATGGACCGGGTGGCGCCGCTGTGTGCGCGCCAGGCCCTGCCCTTGCTGGCGGTGGAGCGCGCTCGCCGGGTACGGGAAACGGCAGCCGTCGCCGTCAGCGGCGTGGTGGCGTCACTGAGCCTGGCCGTGGCACTGACCGTGATGGTGGCGAGTTTTCGCACCTCTGTCATGCAATGGCTAGACACCGTGCTGCCGGCGGCCCTGTACGTGCGCACCTCAAGCAGCGGCAGCGCCAATGACACCGCCTTCCTTGAGCCTGCATTCCTGGAGGCCGCGGCCCGGGTTCCGGGGGTGGCGCGCACCAGCACCCAGCGCACCCTGACTGTTGTGTTGGACCCGGCACGTCCGGCTGTAGCCTTGATCGCCCGCGCGTTGAACGATCCGGGCAGCGGCGTACCCGCGCTGCCCCTGGTGGGCCCGGCACTGCCGGTGCCCAGCGGACGCATCGGCATCTATGTGAGCGAAGCCATGGTCGATCTGTATGGCGCCCGTCCCGGCCAGGATTTTCCCGTCCTCAACACTGTATTTCAAGCCAAGGCTCTCGAAAATATTGGGCCTGATGCTACTTTTTTTATAGCAGGGGTGTGGCGTGACTATGCCCGGCAATTCGGCAGCATCGCCATCGCGCAAGCTGATTTTGCACGCCTGCGCGCCGACTCCCGGGTCAACGACATGGCCCTGTGGCTGGCACCCGGGGCCGACGCCGGGCAGGTGCAGTCGGCACTGCAG
>Ga0007791_10000044_pt1 | contig 27414 bp, 23 predicted proteins | sample CryBogmetaGMA05M_FD_60368 | JGI IMG/M metagenome (GOLD analysis project Ga0007791, IMG submission 60368) | Freshwater microbial communities from Crystal Bog, Wisconsin, USA - MA0.5M | ecosystem: Environmental > Aquatic > Freshwater > Lake | place: Crystal Bog, Wisconsin, USA | collected 2009-07-06 | reverse complement strand
CATCGCGCGCTCCTTGGCATCGAGGATCGCCAGATGCGCATCGATGCGGGCCAAGGTATCCGAGTCGAGTCCGAGCCTGCGCACGCGCTGTGCAATGGCACGGGCAATCAGGGCCGGCGAGAGGTCGGCATTGGCCCGCAGCAGGGTATTGGCCGCGGGGTTGGGCATCGACCACTCGCCACCACCGCCTTGCTCCGGGCTGGGCTCCATGTTGAACTTGCCCAGAACCGTGGGACGCACATCGGAGCGCCAGTTGTAGAGCTCTTCCTTGAGCTGGTACTCAATGACCTGGCGCTTTTCCTCCACCACCAGGATTTCCTGCAGTCCGGTGGCGAATTCACGGGTCAGCTGCGCCTCCAACGGCCAGACCACGGCCACCTTGTGCAGCCGGATGCCGATACGCTGGCAGGTGGCGTCATCGAGCCCGAGGTCGTGCAAGGCCTGGCGGGTGTCGTTGAACGCCTTGCCGCTGGCGATGATGCCGAAACGGTCATTGCGGCCTTCAATCACGTTGTAGTTCAGGCGGTTGGCACGGACATAGGCCAGCGCCGCATACCACTTGGTATAAAACAGGCGTGCCTCCTGGTCAAGCGCGGCGTCGGGCCAGCGGATATGCACGCCTGCGGCAGGCATGGCAAAGTCGGTGGGAATACGGATCCGCACCCGGCCGGGGTCAATCACGGCGGTAGCGCTGGACTCGACAATTTCCTGGATCGTTTTCATGCCGGCCCACACGCCCGAGAAACGGCTCATGGCAAAGGCATGGATGCCCAGGTCCAGAATTTCCTGCACGCTGGAGGGAAAGAACACGGGGGTACCGCAGGCCTTGAAAATATGGTCGCTCTGGTGGGCTGCGGTGGAGCTCTTCGAAATATGGTCGTCGCCCGCCACTGCGATCACCCCACCCCAGGGCGTGGTGCCCGCCATGTTGGCATGCTTGAATACATCCGAGCAGCGGTCCACGCCCGGGCCTTTGCCGTACCAGATGCCGAACACCCCGTCATAGCGGTTGCTGCCCGGTGGTGCAAAGCCGAGTTGCTGCGTCCCCCACAGTGCTGTAGCCGCCAGTTCCTCGTTGACGCCCGGCTGGAACACCACATGGTGGGCGCGCAGGTACTTTTCCGCCCCGGCCAGCGCCTGGTCGTAACCACCCAGCGGCGACCCACGGTAGCCGCTGATAAAACCCGCCGTGTTCTTGCCGGCCGCCAGATCGCGCACGCGCTGCAACATGGGCAACCGGACCAAGGCCTGGACGCCGCTCATGAACGCCGGCCCGTGGTCCAGAGAGTACTTGTCGTCGAGCTTGACCGTCTCCAGCGTTCGGCGCAGATGCTCGGAAAGCTCGCGGTTCAAAGGTGCATTCACGGTAGGTATCTCCGGTGGGCCATCGGCACCATGGGGCGCACGAGAGGGCACAGGTGCAAAAACCCTATTTTGGCCAGAGTGCCCACAATTGCAAGGGCTGCTTGAGCCGGCCGGCCAGTTCAGCCGCATCCGGGCCCGAACCGGCAAAATAGTCGGCACGCACCGCTCCCGTAATGGCACTGCCAGTATCCTGCGCCAACACCAGCTTTTGCCAGGCTCCCTGCGCACCCCGGGACGCCAGCCACACTGGCGTGCCGTAGGGAATGCTGCCGGGATCCACCGCAATGGAGCGTCCCGGCGTGAGCGCTACACCCTGCGCGCCCCGGGGGCCGGCCGCAGCATCACCGTCCACCAAGGGCTCTTCCTTGAAGAAAACAACGCGCGGGTTGCTCCACAACAGCTCCTGCTGTCGTTGCGGGTTCTGTGCGAGCCAGGTCTTGATGCCGGGCCAGGATGCGTCTTTGACCAGGCCTTGGTCGAGCAGCCAGCGGCCGACACTGCGGTAAGGCTGGTCGTTGGTGCCCGCATAAGCCACGCGCAGCCAGCGGATGCTGCCATCGGCGCCGACGATGCGCAGCCGTCCGGAACCCTGGATCTGCAATACCAGCGCATCCACCGGGTCCGCCAGGTAAGCGATCACCCGGTCCTTGAGCGCGGCATGGGCCTGGGGCAGGGTGTCGATCTCCTGGCGGGTGAACCAGGGTTTGCGCTGGGCGAGGCTGGCGGGGGGCTGGTAGACCGGCACGGTGAATGCGCCGCCCGGCGTGCGGCTGGCATCCATCTGCGGCTCGAAGTAACCGGTCAGCAGCCCGGTGGCTTCGCCCTGGAAAGATTCAACGCGGTGGGGCTGCAGCCGGACGCGCATCCAGTCGCGCTGGACCTGTGGGGCGGCAATACTGAGCCGGCGCACGTCTGCGCACAGCGCCGCAAAGGGTGCGACCGGTCGCTCGCAACTCCGGATCCAGGCATTCCAGGCCTCGTACAGCCCGTCCTGCTCAAAACCCGGCAGTTCGCTCCAGTCGACCGGCACCCAACGGCTTTTGCCCTGGAGCAGGGCAGTGCCAGTGGCGGTGGCAGCCGGCGCGCTGGCAGCAGCCGGCGGCGCACGCAGCGGGGCGCTGCCGCAGGCCAGCAACATTTCTACAATGCACAAGACGCACCACCACCGCAGAAAGCCGGCCATGACACTGCTATTGCTCGAGGCCCTGGGAGCGGGTCTGATTTTCATCGGCATCGTCTGGTGGACCATGTTTGCTGGCCGCAAGGGGGGCGAACCGCCAGCCGCGGACGTAAACGCCGCTTCCGACTCCAAGAAAAAAAACAAATAGTGCCGTAAGCCCTTATGGGACGTGGGCTCATTGCTCCTGAAATCATAGCAATCGGTGCTCCAGTGCCGGCAGGTGCTTGCGCCGATGGCGGAGATGGCCAGCGTCGAACTCCGCCAGCACCACGCCGGGCTCCTGCGCCTGCTGCGCCAGCACCTGCCCCCAGGGATCGATGAGCATGGACTGGCCCCAGGTCTGGCGTCCGTTGGGATGGATACCGCCCTGGGCCGCGGCCGCCACAAACGCCAGGTTTTCAATCGCCCGCGCGCGCAGCAGCACTTCCCAGTGGGCCTGTCCCGTCGTGTGGGTGAAGGCGGCCGGTACCAGCAGCAGGTCTGCGCCCTGGCTGGCATAGCCCCGGTACATCTCGGCAAAGCGCAGGTCGTAGCAGACACTCATGCCGACCTGCCAGGTGTGGCCATCGGCCGATGGCAAGGCAAATTGCGTGGGGCTGGCACCCGGCTCCAGTACCCGCGACTCGTCGTAGCGTTCAGTTCCGTTGTCAAAGCGAAACAGGTGGATCTTGTCGTAGCGGGCGATGCATTCACCCCGGGGGTTGAACGCCAGCGAGCTGTTGTAGACCCGCTCCGGCCGGGCACTGGCCAGCGGCAGCGTGCCACCCACGATCCACAGTCCGAGGCTGCGCGCGGCCCCCGCCAAAAAGGCCTGGATCGGTGCGCTGTCCGGGTCCGCGCCAAAAGGCTCCTGGATGGCCAGTTTGTCTGCATCGCTGCGGCCGATCAGGCAAAAGTACTCGGGCAGCACTGCCAATTCGGCACCCTGTTGCGCCGCCTGGGAAAGCAGTGCCTGGGCCTGGTGCAGGTTTTCTTCCAGTGCCCCGGTGGACACCATCTGCAAGGCAGCGACTTTCATGAATGCATCTCCTGGGTTGCGATCGACGGCATCACTTGCGCTCCACCTTGGCCACGCGCGGGTCGGCCCAGGTGCCGTCGATCTGAAATTCCTGGGTAGTGGCCTCTATCAGGGGCTTGCGCAAAATGATCTGCGCCAGAAATGTACTCAATCCGACCAGGGGATTGATGACGGACGCCACCAAGGATGCACTGCCGGCATTGATTTCCGGGATGACCACCACTTTGAGCAACTGGGTTTCCTTGGCGATGTCGGCCTGCCCCTCCATCAACACGGCGGCATTCACGCCCTTCATTTGCAGGTTGTTGGTGCGGGCAATGCCCTGCTCAATGGTGACATCACCGCGCACAAAGTCGAAGCTGAATCCCTCGCTGAACACATCCCTGAAATCCAGCGCTAAGCGGCGCGGAAGCGACTGCAGGCTCAGCACCCCCAGCAGTTTGCCAATCCCGGGATCCACCTTGAGAAACTGCCCGGTTTCGACGTTCACGTTGAAGCCGCCGGACATGCTGGGGTAATCCAGCGTAATTGGCGACCCGACCCAGCCAACCTGGCCCTCGATCTTTCCCTTTCCCTTGGCAATCACGCCCGGCATGCCAAAGCGGCTGAGCACATCCCCCGAGTCGACGATGTCGAGCCGGAAATTGAGCGCGGTGCGCCGGCGCGCCGGCGTGCCCCGCTCCACGGAGGATCCAGCCGTCACCGCCCCGGCGGCCCAGTTGCCGCTGGCCGTGAGCGTTGCTTCTGGGGTGGCAATGTTGAAGCGGTTCAGGCGCCACTCCCGCGCGCTGTCGCGGGCTGGCCCCGGCAGGGCATTGACTGCCTGAATGTCGAGCCGGCCGAGCTTCTTGCCACGCAGCTCGAAATCTTCGACGACGATGTCGAGCGCGGGGATGCTGACCGGTTGCTGCTCCAGCAGGCTTTCCACATCCTGTGCCGTGCTCTGGCCAATCACCAGATAGGCCAGGCGGGCAAACAGCCGCCCTGGCGCCGGGCCCTGGGGCTGGCGGTACTCGACATAGCCATTGAGTTGTGTCGCTTCCAGGTTGACGCGCCACAGCGGACCCTCGCGCCCGCCACCGAGCAGCAGGTTATTGAGTTTGCGCCCCTCGATCTGCAGTTCCTTGGCGCGAATGGCCAGGGTGTCAGGGAGATAGGCCATGCCGACCGAACCCGCCAGGCCTGCGGCTGCGACACTGCCCGAGAGCTCTGACAGTACCGTGGCCCATGCGTCCAGGTCCACCTGTCCGACACTGATGTTGGCGGCCACACCCTGGGGTGGCAGTGGCGCGGCCTCGTCTTCGGCCAGTCCGATACCGACCGACCCCCGCAGCACCTTGGGCTCCGGCCCGGAGATGTCGCGCAGGTAAACCACGTGGGCCAGCCGGCCCAGATCGAGCTGCAGCTGGTCGCGCAGGACGGCACCCGGCTGCCACGCACTGCGCGCCAACGCCATTTCCAGCCGCAGCGGCAGCACCGCCTCGGCACCTTTGGAAAAAGGCGCTGGCAGGTTCAACGCCATGCCGCTCAGGTTGCTGGTGACCAGCAGTTCCGGCACGCCGCGCCGCATCCCCAGGGTGGCACTGTAGCCGGCGGCGCCGCTGGCATAGCGGCCCAGCCGGGCGGCAATGCCCAGTTCCGACGCCTGGCGCAAGCCCTCGGCGCTGGCGAGGCCTTGGATGCGCAGGACTGGCGCAGGCGCGGTACTGGAGGGCGACGCGCCAATGCCTCCTTCCACGCGAACTTCTCCGCCAAGCGCACGCGCCTGCGCGCCAGTCACGGAAAAACCGTTCTCGTTGAATGCAATAACGCCGCGCGCCCGGGTCAGACGCGGAGTTTCCGGATTGACCTGGATATCGTTGCCGGTCAATACCACGGTTCCCTGGACCACCGCCTTGTCTGCGGCCAGCACCGGAACGACCAGTTTGAAGCGGTAGTCTGCATTGCCAGTGGCGCTGCTATGGGCTAGCGCATGGTTGGTCCATGCGCCCAGCGGAGAATCATTGACCATTTCCAGCGCGCCGGCCAGCGGCCCCCTGGCCTCGGCCACAACCGACACCACCGGGGCATCAAACAACTTGCGCAGCGTCACATCGGCTTTGCCAATCTGCACGCCAGCGCTGCCCGCGAAGGCACCTTTGGCAGAGCGGATCTGCAGCGTATCCTGGTCCATCACCAGTTCACCCGAGAGTTGCGCCAGCGCGGGCCAGGCCCCGCTTTCTCCGGGCTCCACCAGCCCTGCGCCATAGGCGATATCAGCAGCCTTGATGTCGGCCGAAATTCGGAACTCGCCGCGCTTGGGATCCACAAATGGAAAGTGGGCCAGATCGCCCTTGGCCTTGAATTTCACATTGCTGGCAGCCCCGCCCAACAGCGCGTGCTGCAGGTATTCCCGGGCGTGGGCTGGCATGGCCAGGGGCAGATAGCCGGCGATGGCGGCAAGCTCTGCCCGCGACAAGCTGCCCTGCACATCGAGCACACCAGGCAAGCGCGTGGCCGCAGCAGCGCCGGGCGGCCCTTCGGCCGTCTGCCATTTCGCCTGCAATTCACCTTGCATATCCGGGTTGGAGAAGCGGACCTTGCTGGCATCCACGCTCATGCGCGTGCCCTCAAGGCGCCACTGCACGACACCCGCGAGCTGATCGAGCCGCACCTGCGGGCGCTCCAGCAGACCAGGCAACCAGAGCGCGCCGCCCTGCATGGCCAGCGTTGCCTTGCCGCCCGCCTGGTTGACGTCAAAGTCAATGTCGGCCCCCCGGACGCCGGGCAGGGCGGTTTCGCCGCTGCCCTGCGACGCAATGACCAGGCCCGCAACGCGCCCCTCGACGGTGAACCGGGTGGGTTTGTCAAGCGGCCCCTGCCAGCTGGCCAGGATCTCCCGCACTCGCCCCTGGGGGCGCATTGCCTTCAGGCGGGCCCGCAGGGTGTCCTCCCAGGGCAGCCGATTGGCAATTTCCACCATCGACAGCAGGTCCAGCTGGTCGGCAGAAAATTCGCCGGATGGCGACCTGCCGGGCGCGGCGTCCACCATGCGCAAACGGACATTGCCACCGGGCCAGCGCGTGCCATCGGGCGTATCAAAGGCCAGGCCCTGCGTGCTGTACTCCAAGCCGTCGGTCATGCGGCGGATCCCCAGCCGGCCGGCGACCCGGTTGAACACCATGGCATCCAGCGCGGGCGCCATACGGACTGTCACATCCCGCATCGCCACATCGGCGGCAGCGCTGACCACCTGCATGCGGTCCAGATCAAGCCAGGCGCGCAGGGCGCCGGCGCCCCGGGACACATCGACATCCCAATCCACGTACTGCCGCAACGCCGCGACGTCGATCCGGTCCGCCTGGGCGTACCACTGGCCGGTCCACTCCTTCCAGTTACCGCTGCGGCGGGTCAGCAGGGGCTGCCTGAAGTCCGCCATCAGCGTCAGTCGGGTGCCCCAGCCCTGCGGCGGATCGGCATCGAGCCGCAGCCGGTGGGCCCGGTGTGCGTTGCGCAGCACCAGGTCTACATTGCGCAGCTCCAGCGTGGGGGCATTGCGGGATTCATCCGTCCAGCGCACCACACCATGGCGCACCGCCAACTCGGTCTGCGCAAACAGCCAATCCGCAGCCGCGCCACCCGCGTCCTGGTCTGTGGGCAGCAACAGGCCGGCAATCCAGATGCGGCCGTCGGGGCCCTTGCGCACATCGAGTTCGGGTCCATCCACGTACAACTGTTCAAACCCCAGGCCCACGGCCGAGCGCGGTGACAGCGCCGCCAACACGGAGGGTAGCTTAAGCGCTTCCCGACCCTGTGCATCGAGCAGGTGCACATCGCGCAATTCCAGTGAAGGGATCAAGCCATTCGACCGTGCAGCAACGTCTCCGATGCGCACAGCAACGCCCAGCGTGCGGGCGGCCTGCTGCTCTATCCACGGGCGAAAATCGCCAATTCGCGGCACAATCAGAAAATGCAGACCGCCCCATGCCAGACCCAGAGCCACCCAGGCCGACGCCAACAGCCACAAGGCCCCACGCACCGCCACGGACCAAATCCTGAGCGGCGTTGAGGGGCCAGAGTTCTGAGCGGTCATCGTGCGGCATTCACCATGGAAGGAATTATGACCGGCACAGGGCTGGGGGCATGTCCGCCGGCCGCACCTAGACTGGCCCAGGGGTCGCGGTTTGTACAAAGGATCCGGCGCCGCTACGCCCAGCAATTGCCAATGCTGGAACAGGGCGTGCCCACAGCCCTGTCGATGCAGCAGTTACTGCAAGCCCTGATCGACAACGGCGCGGACCTCGCCGCCGCCTTGCGTACCACGCGACAAATTGTTCTGGAGCGTCTGGTCTGCCTGGACTGCGAGGCCGGCGAGGGACTCGAAGCGATCACCCAGACCATGACGGCGCTGGCCGAACTGGCGCTGGATACCGCCTTTACCGAGAGCGCCCGTGCACTGAACCAGCTGCACGGCCGACCGCTTGCACCGGGTGGCGGCGACGCACAACTGTGCATCATCGGCATGGGCAAGCTTGGAGCGCGCGAACTCAATGTATCGAGTGACATTGACCTGGTCTATCTGTTCGATGCGGATGGCGAGACCAGCGGCAACAGCGAAGGGCGCAACAGGATCTCCAACCACGAATACTTTGCCAAACAGGTGCGCGCCATTCACGCACTGATCGGGGAGAACACGGAAAACGGTTTCGTATTCCGCGTCGACCTGGCACTCAGACCCAATGGCAACTCCGGGCCCAGCGCGCTGTCACTGGCCGCGCTGGAAGAGTACTTCCAGGTCCAGGGCCGGGAGTGGGAGCGTTTTGCCTGGCTCAAGAGCAGGCTGGTTGCGCCCAGGGCAGCCATCGGCTCGGCGTGCGCCCTGGCCCTGCGCAGCGTCGTGGTGCCCTTTGTGTTTCGCCGCTACCTGGACTACAGCGTGTTTGACGCCTTGCGCGTGCTGCACGGCCAGATCCGGGACCACGCCAGCAAACGCAGTGCCGGCCGACCCGAGCGTGGCAATGATGTCAAGCTGTCGCGCGGGGGCATCCGCGAGATTGAGTTCACGGTGCAACTGCTGCAGGTGGTGCGTGCCGGTCAGTACCCGGAACTGCGCACCCGCCCGACCTTGAGTGCCCTGCAGCGCCTGGCCACAGCCGGGCTGATGCCGCAGGCCACGGCGGACCAGTTGGCGCAGGCCTATATCTTTCTGCGCCGGACAGAACACAGGATCCAGTACCTCGATGACCAGCAAACCCATGCGCTGCCCACGGACGACGGCGACATCACCTGGATTGCCCAGAGCATGGGGTTTGCGCAGGCCAGCGGATTCCTGTTCGCGCTGGATTCGCACCGCGAACGCGTTGCCCAGGAATTCGATGCCCTGCTCGGCGCCAACCCGCCAGACTGCAAAGGCTGTAACGGGCAGCCTGGCGGCGGTGCGGCGGCCGGGTTCGATGCCCTACTGGCCCAAGCGCAGGGGCCGTTCGGCGAACGCCTGAAGCACTGGCAGTCCCATCCGCGCATCCTGGCGTTGCGCGACGAGTCCCGCGCCCGGCTCGGCCGCTTGGTACAACGCACGGCCCAATGGGTGTCCGAGGGCAGCGTCTCGCAGGATGCCGCCGTGCGCCTGGCCGATTGGATGGAGCCCCTGTTGCGGCGCGAAAGTTATCTGGCCCTGCTGCTGGAGCGCCCCAACGTGCATGAGCGGATGCTGCGCATCCTCGGCGCGGCCCGCTGGCCGGCGCGTTATCTGATGCTGCATCCGGGCGTTATTGATGAGCTGGCCGGTGGCAGCATGTTGCAGGAGCGCTTTGACGCGGCGGAATTTGAAAGCGACCTGCACCGCAGGCGCGCCGCGTTTCAGGGCAGCGCCGAAGACGACGATGAAGCCTTGCTGAACCTGCTGCGCCGGGCCCACCATGCGGAAGTGTTTCGCACCCTGGCGCGAGATATCGAGGGCCGGCTGGGGGTGGAACAGGTTGCCGACGATTTGACTGCGCTGGCGGAAAGCGTGCTGCGCACCACGGCACGCTGGTGCTGGGAACGCCTGAAAATTCGCCACCGCCCTGACCCGCAGTTTGCGGTGATCGCCTATGGCAAGCTGGGGGGAAAGGAGTTGGGCTACGGGAGTGACCTGGACATCGTGTTTGTCTACGACGACGCAGACGAGCGGGCTGCCGAGGTGTACGCCGCCCTGGTACGCAAGATCATCCTCTGGCTCACGGTCAAAACCGGTGAGGGCGATTTGTACGAAATCGACACCGCCCTGCGACCCAATGGCAACGCCGGCATGCTGGTGACGAGCTTCACCTCCTTCGAGAGCTACCAACAGCAGCGCGGCAGCAACACGGCCTGGACCTGGGAGCACCAGGCCATGACGCGGGCCCGCTGTGTGCTGGGAACTGCAGACCTGCAGCAGCGCTTCGAGGCGGTACGCAGTGCAGTCATCTGCGCTGTGCGCGATGACCCGAAGCTGCGCCAGGAAATCGCCGACATGCGCACCCGGGTCAGCCGCGGGCACCCCATGGAGCCGGGACAGTTTGACGTCAAACACAGCCCTGGCGGCATGGTGGACATCGAATTTGCCGTCCAGTTCCTGGTGTTGTCCCAAAGCGCCCGCCACCCGGCGTTGCAGGCCAATGCGGGCAATATTGCGTTGCTGGAGCGGGCCCAGGCATGCGGACTGATCGCGACGCCGCTGGGGGAGAACGCTGCACAGGCCTACCGCTCGCTGCGCCAAATGCAGCACCGCGCCCGCCTCAACGAAGAACCGACGCAGCTGGCTTGCAGTGCGGTCGAAGTGGAACGAGCGGCAGGGCTGGCGCTATGGGACGCTGTCTTTGGCAACCGCTGAGGCCGCAGCGGCCCTGATTTTTTTAACCAGGCCGGTCGTGGAGTAACCGGCCACAAAAGCCAGCGCCAGCGCGCGCCCACCCCAGGTGCGGACCAGATCGGCCTCCGGCAAGCGGGCCATGTCATAGTCCCCGCCCTTGACCAGTACATCGGGGCGGATTTCACGGATGATCTCCAGCGGCGTGTCCTCGCCAAACCAGGTCACCAGGCTCACGGACTCTTGCGATGCCATCACGATGGCGCGGTCCTGGTCGTTGTTGAGCGGGCGGTCATCGCCCTTGCCCAGGCGTTTCACGGACGCATCGGTGTTGAGGGCCACGATCAGGCTCCCACCCAGAGCCCGGGCCTGCGCCAGGTACACCACATGCCCGCGGTGCAGCACATCAAACACACCATTGGTAAACACCCAGGGTTTGGGAAGCCGCGCCAGGGCCTGCGCCAGGTCGCTGCGCGAACAGATCTTTTCCAGAAACGCTGAAGGGGTATCCAAACCGGTCATGCACAGGATGCTAACAGGGCTGGAATCCCGGATTAACCCCGCTTTTCCATCCCTGATGGCGGCGTTGCCATGCATAATCTCGGCTCAAACCATGAATCCCATACCCGTCTCTGTCGATTTCATTCGCGTCGGCCATCCGTTGCCTTGCAATCTTGTCGACAAGGATGGCGTTTTGCTGGCCCGGAAGTCTTTTGTGATCAAGTCCAAGGAGGATCTGATCGACATCTCCAACCGGGGCGGCGGACTGTTCACGGACGGCGCCGATGCAGAAATGGTGCACCGCTCCTACCGCGAGCATCTGCAGTCGCTGATCCAGGAGGAGGCCGCCTTGGGCGTCATCGCCGAGGCGAGGTTCCCCACCGACCCGAGCAAGAGAAAGTCCGCCGGCCAGGGCGATGCGGTGGATTGGCTGGACATCATCGAGCAGGCCAACTTCCTGCTGCGCGACACCAACCCGGTCACCTTCCGGGAACGCCTGGAGCACATCGACGCCACCATTCTGCGCGAGATTCAGCGCAATGCCGATGCCGCCCTGTTTGCATTGATCAGCATTTCAGCGGCCGAGCAGCGCAAGTACAGTGCGACCCACGGGCTGCTGGTCAGCGTCATGTGCGGGATCGCCTCTAGGGAAGTGCTGAACTGGCCCGAGCCCATTCAGGCGGTACTGCGCAAGGCGGGCTTGGCAATGAATGTTGCCATGACCGATCTGCAGGACAAGCTGGCGCTGCAGTTGACGGCACCGGACCAGGCCCAAAAACAGATCATTGCCGACCATGCGCGCCAATCGGCAGCGCTGCTGAATTCGCTGGGCGTGTCGGACCTGACCCTGCTCGAAGCGGTGCGCGAGCACCACACCCCAACACCCGGTCCGCTGCGTGCCAAAGCGCCGGCACACCGGCTGGCGCGCCTGATCCAGCGTGCGGACATGTTTGCCGCGCGGTTGGCGCCACGCAGCGCGCGCAAGCCGATCACGCCGGCTGCAGCCATGCAAGCCTGCTATTTCGATGAAAACAAGCAAGTGGACGAAGCGGGTGCTGCGCTGATCAAGGCCGTTGGCATCTACCAGCCCGGCTCGTTCGTCAAACTTGCGACCCAGGAAGTTGCGGTCGTGGTGCGCCGCGCTGCCAATACCAGCACACCGAAAGTTGCCGTGATGGTCAACCGCGACGGAATCGCCTCGGCGCAGCCCATGATCCGCGACACCAGCATGAAGGAATACCGTGTCGTGGCCAGCATACCGCGGCAGGACATAAAAATTCAGCTCAACCTTGGGCGCATGCTTACCCTGACCCAGCAGGCTGCCTCAGACCGCCCCTGGTAGCAACACCGGCTGCTCAGCAGCGGTTTCGCGGGACAGTTCCTTGCGGTACTTGTTGAGTTCCTGCACGGTGTTGAAACTGCGGTTGAACAGCAGCCCGAGGTTGTGCAGGATGCGTTCCACCACCTTGGTTTCCCAGACGGCATCAAAACGGATCTGCTGGTCCAGCCAATGCTCCAACCAGCCGGGGTCGGGCAGGCGGCTCTGGATCGTATCCGCAGGAAACAGCGCCTTGTTCACATGCAAGTTGGTCGGATGCAGGGCCTGGGCCGTGCGCCGGGCACTGGCCATCAGCACACCCACCTTGGCAAAAGCACTTTTTGCGTCGAGGCCGCATTTCTCGATCGCCCGCTTCATGTATTTGAGGTAGGCGCCCCCATGGCGGGCTTCGTCCTGGCTCAGCTTGGTGTAGATCGCCTTGATGACAGGCTCGGTGTGCCATTCGCTGGCGCGCCGGTACCAGTGGTTGAGGCGAATTTCACCGCAAAAATGCAGCATCAGCGTCTCCAGGGCCGGCGCGGGGTCGAACTCAAAGCGCACCGCATGCAACTCCTCTTCGCTTGGAGACAGGTCAGGCCGGAACCGGCGCAGGTACTCCATCAGGACCAGGGAATGCTTTTGCTCCTCAAAGAACCAGATGGACATGAAGGCCGAGAAGTCGCTGTCATCCCGGTTGTCGCGCAAGAACATTTCCGTGGCAGGCAAGGCCGCCCACTCCGTGATGGCATTCATCTTGATCGTCAGCGCCTGCTCATCCGTCAGGCTGGCGGCATCAAAATCAGCCCAGGGAATGTCTTTGTGCATGTCCCAGCGGACAGCTTCCAATTGTTTAAAAAGTTCAGGGTAAAGCATGGGCACTGGCGGTTCGATCCATTCTAATGTAGCAAAATAAGCAAAATTACCGTGCAGTCATAAAATTACCAGAACGTACAGGACATGATGAAAATTGCTATCGTCGGATCCGGAATCTCGGGCCTTGGCGTCGCGCACCGCCTGCGTGGGCTGGCCGATCTGACGCTGTTCGAAGCGGGAAGCTATTTCGGCGGACACACCCACACCGTGGATGTGCGCCTGCCGGGCGCGCGTGGCGACATTACCCACGGCGTAGATACCGGTTTTCTGGTGTTCAACGAACGCACCTACCCCAACCTGATTGCCCTGTTTGCCGAACTCGGGGTAGAGACATCCAAGTCGGACATGTCGTTCTCGGTCCAGGTTCCTGGCACCCAGGCTGTCGGTGGTCGCCGGGGCAAACTGGAGTGGAGCGGGTCGTCGCTCAACACCGTGTTTGCCCAACGCAGCAACCTGGTCGACCGGCGCTTCTTGGGCATGCTGCGTGACGTGCTGCGGTTCAACCGGCTCGCCACCGACATTGCGCAGCGGGGCGCCGAAAAAGAAATGATGCAGCCGCTGTCGGACTTTCTGCGCCAGCATGCGTTTTCGGCGGAGTTCCGCGACTGGTACTTTTTGCCCATGCTGGGCTGCATCTGGAGCTGCCCTACCGACCAGATGCTGGAGTTCCCCGTGGCCACCATGGTGCGGTTCTGCCACAACCACGGCCTGATTCAAGTAACCAACCGACCCCAATGGTGGACCGTCACTGGCGGCGCCCGGCACTATGTGGAAAAAATTGTCGCCGGCATCGCAGACAAGCGCCTCAACACACCGGTGCAGCGCATTACCCGGGATGGGCAGGGCGTGAGCATCAATGCCGCCGGGCGCACCGAGCGTTTCGACAAAGTGGTGCTGGCCACCCACTCCGACCAGGCGCTCGGGCTGCTTGCGGATGCCACGCCGCAGGAGCACGGGTCGCTGGGCGCCATCCGCTACCAGCCCAACCGGGCGGTTCTGCACACCGACACCTCCGTGCTGCCGGGCAAGCGCCGTGCCTGGGCCGCTTGGAACTACGAGCGCTGCGCCAGTTCCGGCAACAGTGACACCCGGGTCTGCCTGCACTACCTCATCAACCTTCTGCAACCCGTGCCATTCCGCCAAAGTGTGCTGGTCTCGCTCAACCCGTTGCGCGAGATCCATCCCCAGCAGGTGCTGGGCAGCTTCGACTACGCGCATCCAGTGTTCGATCTGGCGGCCATCCGCGCGCAGCAGGAGATCGCCGGCCTGCAGGGGCAAAACAACACCTACTTCTGCGGCGCCTGGATGGGCTACGGCTTCCATGAGGACGGCCTGAAATCCGGTCTGGCAGTGGCAGCGGACCTGCTGGCCGACATCGGTGTGCCGCAGAGGCTGGCGGCATGAGCCTGCGCCCGGCACCCGTCGCGGCCGCTGCCCTGCTGGGCTTCGGCACGGTCAGGCACGCTCGGCTGCGCCCGGCGCGCAACGCATTTGCCTACGGCACCTATTTCCTGATGCTGCCGATGCGCAGCCTGCAGGCCAAGGGATATGGAGCCTTGGCACGCAACCGATTCGCGGCCATGAGCTTTTTTGATGCGGACCACGGCGATGGGCGGGGGCCCGAACGCGGCGGTGCGCTGGCCTGGCTGGAGGCGCTGCTCGAGAGCGAAGGAATCGACGGGGCCGATGGTGAAGTCTGGCTGCACTGCTACCCGCGCGTGCTGGGCTACACATTCAAACCGGTCAGCTTTTGGTACTGCCACCGCCGCGACGGCAGCCTGCGCGCCGTGGTGGTGGAAGTCAACAACACCTTTGGTGAGCGGCACTGCTACCTGCTTGACAGGCCGCGCTTTGGGGCAGAACTGCAGGCCGACAAGGTATTTCACGTCTCTCCCTTCTGCCCGGTCGAGGGCCGCTACCGCTTTCGCTTCATGGTCACACCCGGGCATGGACGCACGGTGGCGCGGATTGACTACGATGACGCGCTTGGCCCGCTGATTGAAACCAGTGTCAGCGGCACCCTCGAAGCCCTGACCCCGGCCTCGATGCGCCGCGCATTGTGGCAATATCCGGCCATGACGCTGGGTGTTGTGGCACGCATTCACTGGCAGGCCGTCAAGCTTTTCTTCAAGAAGGCCCCCTTTTTTGGCAAACCCCTGCCACCGAGTTCCCTGACGACCCGAACCCTGCAGCCGCAAGCACCCGCCAACAAGTAGCACCATGGACAGCAACCCCGTTTCCAACACCAACCCTGCCGGTTCCGGCGCCGCGTCGGCCCTGCCCGGGAACGCCCCTGCTGCCGCACGCACGGTATTCAGACTCCTGCAGCGCCTGCGCCATGGCAGTCTGACGGTACAGATGCCCGACGGCGCGATGCGGCGTTTTGGCGGCGACGCGCTGCCGCATGCCACGCTGTGTCTGCACAACTGGAAAGTCTGCGCCGCCGCCCTGAAGTCGGGCGATATCGGCTTTGCGGAAAGCTACATCGCCGGCGACTGGACCACCCCGAATCTGGCCGAGCTGCTGCGGGTGATGGTAAAAAACCGGGCGGAAATCGACAGTGTCATTTTTGGCTCGTGGGCCGGGCGGCTGTTGTACCGCATCAAACACCTGATGAACCGCAACACCCGCGCCAACAGCCAGAAGAACATCCACGCCCACTACGACCTGGGCAATGCGTTTTATTCGCTCTGGCTCGACGAGACCATGAATTACTCCTCGGCTCTGTTCGCCGGAGACCGGCACCAAAACATGGCCGACGCACAAAAAACCAAGGTCCGGCGCGCGCTGGTGCAGGCGGGGGTGCAGCCAGGCGACCGTGTGCTGGAGATCGGTTGTGGTTGGGGCGCGCTGGCAGAAATGGCCACGACCGAATTCGCCGCCACCGTCTCCGGGGTGACGCTCAGCACCGAGCAGCTCGCCTTTGCCCAGGACCGCATGCAGCGCCACGGCGTGGCCGACCGGGCCAATTTGCGACTGCAGGATTACCGCGACGTGCACGACGGCCCGTTCGACGCAGTGTGCTCGATCGAAATGGCCGAGGCGGTTGGCCGGGAGTACTGGCCCACCTATTTCAGGGCGATCGCCAAGGCCCTGAAGCCCGGGGCGAAGGCCTGCGTGCAAAGCATTGTCATAGACGACCAGCTGTTCGAGCGCTACGTGACCTCGACCGACTTCATCCAGCAGTACATTTTTCCGGGCGGCTGCCTGCCCTGTCCGCGCGAATTCCGGGCCCAGGCCCGTGCCGCCGGGCTGGTCACAGTCGATGAGCTGGCGTTCGGCCACGACTATGCAGAAACGCTGCGCCGCTGGCGCGAATCGTTCCTGGCCCAGCGCGCAGAGGTGCTAACCCAGGGTTTTGACGAACGCTTCATCCGGATCTGGGAGTTTTACCTGGCCTACTGCGAAGCTGCGTTTGACGAGAACAACATCGATGTGGTGCAGTACACGCTGCGCAAGCCGGCGCACTGGAAGTGACTGTGCCTGCCGTCCCCGTTCACCGCCGCGCCTTGCTCAGGGCTTGCCTGGCGCTGGCGCCCTGGCCAGCCACCCTGGCCTGGGCCAACACTGGCGTGCCGACGGAAGTGGTCGCCGAGCTGCCCGGTGGGCGGTGGTCCGGCGCGGCGCGCATGCGCTACTTCGGTTTTGAGCTCTACGACACGCGCCTGTGGGTCGGCGAGGGTTTTCGGGCGCAAACCTACCCGCAGAGCCCCTTTGCGCTAGAACTGGGTTACCTGCGCGGCTTCAGCGGGCCCGCCATCGCCGAACGCTCACTGCAGGAAATGCGGCGCATCGGCGCGGTGTCGGCCGAACAGGAACGACGCTGGCTCGCGGCCATGCAGGAAGTCTTTCCCGACATCAAGGCGGGCGACCGCCTTCTGGGGCTGCATACCCCGGGCCGCGGTGCCCGGTTCTGGCACAACGGCCGCAGCCGCCCAGAAATTCGGGACCCGGAATTCAGCCGGCTGTTTTTTGGCATCTGGCTGGCAGAGTCCAGCAGCGAGCCGCGCGTGCGCAGCGGCCTGCTTGCAGGCGCTGTGCCATGACCGAAGCGGTCAACGACCCCACCCGGTGGGACTGGCGCCAGGGCCTGCGTTACGGATTCATGGGGTTTCCGCTGGCTTTTGTGGCTTTGCCCCTCTACGTGGTGTTGCCCAACTACTATGCCCGGGCCTTTGGCGTGCCGCTGGCCACATTGGGCGCCCTCCTTCTGAGCGCCCGGCTTTTCGATGCGGTCATCGACCCCTTGCTCGGGCGCTGGAGTGACCGTCTGTTTGCCCGCTCGCCGGCTGCGGTGCTGGGCTGGGGTGGGGTCGCAGCAGTCGCGCTGGGCATCGGGTTTGCCATGCTGTTTTTTCCGCCGGTCAGCGCCATGCAGCCCTTGCTGGTCTGGGCCGCTGTGTCCCTGGTGCTGACCTACACCGCATTCAGCGGCCTGAGCATCCTGCACCAGTCCTGGGGCGCCATGTTGGGGGGCAATGAAGCCAAGCGCAGCGGCATCGTGGCCTGGCGTGAAGGTCTGGGGCTGCCGGGGGTGATCGTGGCGTCGATCATGCCCGTGGTTATCGGCATGACGGCGACGACCGGCGTGTTCTTCCTGGCACTGGCCGGCGGCTGGTGGTTCTGGTCCAGAGGGGTCAGGCCGGCTGTGGCGCCGACCGGTCCGGCCCCGGTACAGGTCTCGGTGTGGCTGCCCTTCTCCAGGCCGGGCTTTCGCGCCCTGCTCGCCGTGTTTGTCGTCAACGGCATCGCCACGGCGGTGCCGGCCACCCTGATCATGTTTTTTGTCCAGGACCGGCTGCAGGCGCCGGTCAAAATGGAACCCCTGTTTCTGGGCAGCTACTTTGTCTGCGCGGCGCTGGCCATGCCCCTGTGGCTGCGGCTGGTCAAGCGGATCGGGCTGGCGCGCACCTGGGGTCTCGGAATGCTGCTGGCCATTGCAGTGTTTGTCTTTGCATCCCAGCTCGGTGCCGGTGATGCGCTGGGTTTTCTGGCGGTGACTTCGCTCTCGGGGATCGCACTAGGCACCGATCTGGCCCTGCCGGGCGCGATGCTGGCAGGCACGATCCAGGCCAACGGCGACAGCGGCCGCTCCGAAGGCGCCTACTTTGGCTGGTGGAACTTCGCCACCAAGCTCAACCTGGCGCTGGCTGCCGGCGTTGCCCTGCCGGCGCTGGGCATACTGGGCTACGCGCCGGGCTCGCAGGACGCGGCAGCCTTGCAAACCCTGACGATTGCTTACTGTGTGCTTCCCTGCGCGCTCAAATTGCTGGCTGCCGCTATGCTGTACCTTCTGATCATCCGAAAGCCCCTATGAAGCGACGTCTGCTCCTCACCGGACTGGCCGGTTCCACCGCACTGGCCCTGGGTGGCTGCGCCTCGCAAAAAATTGACGACTACCGCAACGAGAAGCCACTGCTCAGTCTGGAGCAGTATTTCAACGGCACGCTCGATGCCTTTGGCATCTTCACCGACCGCTCGGGCGCCGTGGTCAAGCGCTTTACCGTGGTGATGGTATGCACCTGGGTGGGTAACGAAGGCACGCTCGACGAGGACTTCAGCTACTCCGATGGCACCCGGCAAAAGCGTGTCTGGCACCTGACCCGGCTGGCGGACGGGCGCTACACCGGGCGGGCGGACGACGTCGTGGGCCAGGCGCTGGGCGAGAGCCGCGGCAACGCGTTCCACTGGAACTACACCCTGAGCCTGCCGGTTGACACCTCGGTCTACGAAGTGCAGTTCGACGACTGGATGTACCTGGTCAACGACAAGGTCATGCTCAACAAGGCCACCATGAGCAAATTTGGCGTGCGCCTGGGCGAGGTCACCCTGTCTTTTAGCAAACGCTGATCCATGGCACGTTTCAACCCGCTGCCACCGCTCAACCCGCCGCAGGACGCCTGGCAGGGCAAGACGGCCTGGATCGTGGGCGCGAGCACCGGCATTGGCCGGGCCACGGCGGCCGCGCTGCACGCGCAGGGGGCCCGGGTGGTGGTGTCGGCGCGCAAGGCCGAGGCGCTGCTGGCTTTCGTGCAACAGCACAGCGGCAGCCAGGCCGTGGTGCTCGACGCCACCGACCGCCAGGCCGTGCAGGCAGCGGCGGCGCAATTGCTGGCCCAGGGGCCACTTGACTGCGTGGTCTACTGCGCCGGCCACTACAACGCCATGCGCGCCTTCGCCATGGACGTCGATGACATGCGGCGGCACGTTCAGGTGAATTACGAGGGTGCGCTGTACCTGCTCGATGCCGTGATGCCGGCGATGCTGGCGCGGCGCCAGGGCCACATTAGCCTGGTGGGCAGCGTGGCCGGCTACCGTGGCCTGCCCAACAGCCTGGCCTACGGCCCGACCAAGGCGGCGCTGATCAACCTGGCAGAAACGCTCTATCTCGACCTCAGGCCCCGGGGTCTGGGCGTCTCCATCATCAATCCGGGTTTTGTGGAAACGCCCTTGACTGCCGCCAACGACTTCACCATGCCGGCCTTGCTCACGCCCGAGCAGGCGGCCCAGGCCATCCTTGAGGGCTGGCGCCAGGGGAATTTTGAAATCCATTTTCCCAAGCGCTTCACGCTGTGGGTGCAAGCCTTGCGCCTGCTTCCCGACCGCATCTTCTTTGCCCTGGCGGGCAAGGCTGCACGGTGAACCAGGCCCAGCACGAGGCCGCAGACTGCGCAGACGCGGTTCGCGCCTTCGTGCGGTATTTTGAAAGCCTGTCTGCGCAGAGCCTGCACGAACTTGACCGCTACTACGCGGCGAACGCGCGCTTCAAGGATCCGTTCAACGATGTTACCGGCATGGCCGCGATCCGGCAGATTTTTGACCACATGTTCCTGGCAACGAAGCAGCCACAGTTCGTGGTTACCCGCACCGTGTGCCAGGGCAGTCAATGCTTTTTGACCTGGGAATTCCGGTTTGAGTTCAAGAATTTCAAGCAGGGCCAGAAGCAGTTAATCCTTGGCGCGACGCACCTGGAGTTTTCCAGCACCGGCCTTGTCACGCTGCACCGCGACTACTGGGACGCCGCCGAAGAAATGTATGAAAAGCTGCCCGTGCTTGGCGGCCTCATGCGCTGGCTCAAAAAGCGCGTCAACCAGTAAGCACGCCGGGCAGCGCCCTAGACTGGCAGGGTGTCGGCGAATGCCGGGCGCTGCATCAGCTTGTCATGCAGTCGCACCAGGTTCGGGTGGTCGGCGCGCCAGTCAATGGCCGGAAAGCGGAAGTCCAGGTAGCCCAGTGCGCAGCCCACCGCAATGTCCGCCAGGCTCAGGTGGATGCCAACGCAAAAAGGTTTTTCTCCCAGGCCCTGGCCCATCGCCCGTACCGCCTCCTGGACTTTGCCCAGTTGCCGGTCGATCCAGGCCTGGCTGCGCTGCGCCTCGGTGCGCCCGCTCCAGGTGGCTTCCAGCCGCGCCAGAATGGCAGCGTCCATCAGGCCGTCGGCCAGTGCTTCCCACGTCTTGATTTCAGCACGTTCGCGGCCCACTGCCGGAATCAGCTTGCCCACTGGAGACAGGGTGTCGAGGTATTCCACGATGACGCGCGAGTCAAACAGCGCCTCGGCGCCTTCCATGACCAGGCACGGGACCTTTCCCAGCGGGTTGGAGGTGGCGATGGTGGTGTTGGCCGCCCAGACGTCCTCGGTCACCATCGTGTATTCCAGTTTTTTTTCCGCCATCACCACACGCACTTTGCGCACGTAGGGGCTGGAGGTAGATCCGATCAATTTCATGGGTTCCCTGTGGTATCGCTGGGGGCCCATTCTATCCACTGGGGTGGGCCCCTCGAAGCGGGCGGCGGCACCGTGGTGCACAACCTACAATTCGTTCATGTCATTTTCCGCCCTGTCCGCACTTTCGCCCCTGGACGGCCGCTATGCCGCCAAGCTGTCCACCCTGCGCCCCATCACCAGCGAACTGGGCTATATGCACCGGCGGGTTCAGGTCGAGGTGGCCTGGTTCATATCGCTGAGCGATGCCGGCTTTGCCGAATTCAAGCCGCTAACGCCAGGCGCCCGCACCTACCTGCTGGGTCTGGTGAAGAATTTTTCCGAATCCGATGGCGAGGCCATCAAGACCATCGAAAAGACCACCAACCACGACGTCAAAGCCGTCGAATACTGGATCAAGTCCAAGTTCGAAGCCCGGCCGGAACTGCAACATGCCAGCGAGTTCGTACACTTTGCCTGCACCAGCGAGGACATCAACAACACCAGCCACGCACTGCAACTGCGCTCGGCGCGCGATGTGGTGCTGCTGCCCCTGCTCGACAAGCTGGTGCTGCAGCTGCGCAACATGGCGCACAGCCATGCGTCCGTGCCCATGCTCAGCCGCACCCATGGCCAGACCGCCAGCCCGACCACCGTGGGCAAGGAAATCGCCAACGTGGTGGTGCGGCTGCAGACCGCCTGTGAGCGCATTGCCGCCGTCAGAATCCTGGCGAAGATGAACGGCGCCGTCGGCAACTACAACGCGCACCTGTCGGCCTGGCCGGACATGGACTGGGAGGCCTTCAGCAAGAAGGTGATTGAGACGCCCGAGCCGCTGGGGCTGGGGCTGAACTTCCAGCCCTACAGCATCCAGATCGAGCCGCACGACTACATGGCCGAACTGTTCGATGCGGTTGCCCGCACCAACACCATCCTGATCGACCTGTCGCGCGACATTTGGGGCTATGTATCGCTGGGCTACTTCAAGCAGCGCCTGCGGGAGGGCGAGGTCGGCTCCAGCACCATGCCGCACAAGGTCAACCCGATCGACTTCGAGAATGCCGAAGGCAACCTGGGCCTGGCCAACGCGCTGCTGCGCCACCTCAGCGAGAAGCTGCCGATCAGCCGCTGGCAGCGCGACCTGACCGACTCCACCGTGCTGCGCAACATGGGCGTGGCGCTGGGCTACGCCGTGCTGGCCTACCAGTCGCTGCTGACCGGGCTGGGCAAGCTGGAGATCCATGCGACCGCCATCGCCACCGACCTGGACAACGCCTGGGAAGTGCTGGCCGAGCCTATCCAGACGGTGATGCGCCGCTTTGGGCTGCCGCAACCCTACGAACAGCTCAAAAAGTTCACCCGCGGCGCGGCGATGACACGCGAACTGATGCAGGGCTTCATCCGAAGCCTGGACATTCCAGACGCGGAAAAAGAGCGCCTGCTGGCCATGACACCTGCGAGCTACACCGGCATGGCGGCCGATCTGGCGCGCCGGGTCTGAACAGCCACCCATGGCTCTCAAATCCACCATCTTCAAAGTCCACCTGCAAATAGCGGACATCGACCACGGCTACTACGCCGACCACGCCCTGACGCTGGCGCGCCACCCCAGCGAGACCGATGAGCGCATGATGGTCCGGCTGGTGGCACTGGCGCTGCATGCCCATGCCCTGGACAGCGTCTGCCACGGTGATGGCACGCTGGCTTTCGGCGCCGGCCTGTCCGACCCGAACGAACCCGACGTCTGGCTGCGCGACTTCACCGGCCGCACAAGGCTGTGGATGGAAATCGGCCAGCCCGAGGACAAGCCCCTGGCCAAAGCCTGTGGCAAGGCCGATACCGTTGTGCTCTATTGCTTCAGCCACGCCGCCGAAGTGTGGTGGCGCGGCATCGAGGGCAAACTCAGCCGGCTGCACAACCTCAGCGTGCTGCGCATACCGACCAGCGCCAGCCAGGCGCTGATTGCGCTGGCGCAGCGCAGCATGCAGTTGCAGGCCACGGTGCAGGAAGGCGTGCTCACCTTGAGTGACAGCGCGAACACCGTAGAGATCGAGCCACTGCGCTGGAAATAAGCAGAAAATACACCGCCAGCCCTCGCGTTGCCTGGGCTTGGTGCTATTATTTTGCGAGCGTATTTGGATTGGTCGGGCCTTCGGCAGCACGCTCGGCGTAGCGGTTGAAGCGCCAGGCGCTGGCGTCGAGCGTGATGCGCCGCCAGGTGCTGCGCTTTTGCGCCGGTCGCATTTGCAGCCAGTGCTGCACCTCATCAAAACTGCGGCCGCAGCCCTTGCAAACCTCATCGCCCTGGCTGGTCGAGCAGATCGCAATGCAGGGTGTGTCCGGCGTGGAACCGTACCAGGCCAGCCAGGCTTCCATCGCCCGGGCCGGCATGGAGAACTCGTCGGCTTCGGTCTCGTGCTGGTAGACCATCAAGGCATACACCTCGGCCAGCGCGCGCGTCGGCGCCGGCAGCGAGAAACCGTCGGGGGACGGTTCGCGCGCACGCCAGTAGTTGATGGCCGACTCAATGTCGGTGATGTGGATGCCTGCCATGCGTGAGGAGGTGGGAGGCGCATCATAGCCAACCCGGGAGCCCCACACTTTCCAGGGGCAAAAGCCCCGGCGCTAGACTGTTTGGAATAGTAAGAGGATTGCACTGTGGAAATGTTTTCAACCCCCTGGTGGTCGGCATTGCTGGCTATCGTCCTGATCGATCTGGTACTGGCTGGCGACAACGCCATTGTGATCGCGCTGGCCGCGCGCAACCTCCCCGAACACCTCAAGAAGCAGGCCATCCTGTGGGGCACAGTGGGCGCCATTGGCGTGCGTTCGGTCATGACGGTGGGCGTGGTCTGGCTGCTGCAGATTCCGGGCCTGATGCTGGTCGGCGGCGTGGGCCTGGTCTGGATCGCCTACAAGCTGCTGGCCGACCAGGAAGAAGCTCAGGAACACGGGCCCATGGCCTCGACCTTCTGGGGCGCCATGAAAACCATCATCGTCGCCGACGCCCTGATGGGCGTGGACAACGTACTCGGCGTGGCCGGCGCGGCGCATGGCGCGATGGACCTGGTCATCATCGGGCTGCTGGTCAGTGTGCCCATCGTCGTTTTCGGCAGCGCCCTGGTGTTGCGGCTGGTGGAACGGTTTCCGCTCATCATCCAGCTCGGTGCCGCCGTGCTGGCCTTTACCGCTGCCAAAATGATCGTCAGCGAACCCTGCCTGGCCAGCACCTTTGGCGATGCGCGTCAGCCCCTGCAAGATGCCCAGGGCGCTGCGCGTGCCGCCGTCTATGCGCTGGTGGTGGGCGGTGTCCTGGCGGCGGGCTGGTGGCGCCAACGCAAAGTCGCCGGGCAGCGCGCAGACAGCTGATCCCACGCCAGTCCCGGCAGCGCCGCGGCCAGGGGCGGTGCTATGCTGCTGCGATGAAACTTTTTGTGAAATGGCTGCTCAGCGCTACCGCGCTGCTGGCGGTGGCGCACCTGTACAGCGGGGTGGAGGTGCAGAGCTTTGGCTCGGCGCTGGTAGCGGCGCTGGTGATCGGCCTGTTCAATGCCACCGTGCGTCCGGTGCTGGTGGTGCTGACGCTGCCGGTCACGGTGCTGACGCTGGGGCTGTTCCTGTTCGTGATCAACGCACTGATGTTCTGGTCGGCCGCCGGCATCCTGGACGGCTTCCACGTGCACGGGTTCGGCGCCGCGCTGCTGGGCTCGCTGATTTATACCGTGCTGGGCATCGTCATCAACTCAGCGCTCGAGCGCCTGTTCGCGCAGTATTAGCTCGATCTGGCGGGCGCGGGTGTCGACGATCGACTGCGCAATGTGGTCGGCCATGCCCGGGCGGCTGCGCCCGAGTTCCTGTGCGGCTTTCAGGCGGGTCAGGGCTGCGGCGTGGTCGAGCTGCGCCACATTGACCTCCGCCTCGGCGCGAATCGCCTCCACCGTGCGGCCCTGGGCGGCGTCGGCCCGGGCCAGCCACTGCCAGGCCTGGGCGTCGCCGGGCTGGTCCGCCAGCCAAGTCTGCAGCATCTGGGCTGCACCGGCCGCATCGCCGCCCTGCAGGCCCACCTGGGCGCGCAGCAGCACTTCCGGCCGGCTGGCCGCCGCACCGCCGGCCAGGGCGCGTCCGGCCGCCGCCGCATCGCCCTGCGCCAGTGCCAACTCGGCCGCCAGCAAACGCGCCAGCCGCGCCGCTGCCGGATCGGCGCGCACCACGGCCTGCAGCGCCTGCAGCGCACTTGCGGCCGCAACAAAGTCGCGCAATTTCAGCCCGGCAAGGGTGGCCCCGTAGAGGGTGCCGGCCTGAAGTGCCGCGTCACCGCTGCGGCGCTGGTCGAGGCGCTCGCGCTCCCAGGCCCGCAGGGCATCAACGCCGGCATTGGCCAGCACGCGCGCGCGCGCTGACACCATGGCATGGTCGAGCGCCAGCGCCGGCAGCGCCGGGCTGGCAGCCGGTGGCACCCGGGCCTGCATGTCGGCAATGCGCTCGGTGGTCAGCGGGTGGCTGCGCAGGTAGGGGAAGCCACCGGAATCATTCAGCCGGCCCGATTGCTGCAGCTTCTCGAACATGCTGACAAAGGCCTGCGGCACAAAGCCGGCCTGGGTCATCACGCCATAGCCGACGCGGTCGGCCTCGCGCTCCATCTCGCGGGAAAAATTGAGCTGGGTCTGCACCGCAGCGGCCTGGCCGCCGACGATCATGGCATTGGCCGCGCCGGGGTTCTTGCTGGCGGCCAGCGCGCCCAGAATCATCGCACCGATCAGCCAGGGCGCCTGTTCACCCTGGCGCGCAATCGAGCGTGCGATGTGGCGCTGTGTCACATGGCTGAGCTCGTGCGCCAGCACAGAGGCCAGCTCGTCGCGACTGGCGACCGCCGCGACCAGGCCCAGGTGCAGGCCCAGGTAACCGCCGGGCAGCGCAAAGGCGTTGACGCTGCGGTCGCGCCCGAGCAGGATCTGCCAGGCAAAGGCACGCTCGACTTGCGGCGTGAGCTCACCGCGCAGGCGCGCCGCCGCCACCAGCGGCTGCCACACCGACTGCACATATTCCATCACCACGGGGTCGTCGAGGTAATCCGGATCGCGGAACAGCTCCCGCGCAATGCGATCGCCCAGGCGGCGCTCTGCCGCCGGCGTCATGTCGCTGCTGTCACCCAGGTTGGGCAAAGCGGCGGCGGCGTCACCTTGAGCCGCCGCCTGTGCAGGCAGCAGCGGGCAGGAAAGCGCCGCTAAAGACAGCAGTACCCCGCCTGCCTTGCGGACGATTGAAAAAGCCATGGCCGTATGATGCCTGCTCCGCAGCCAAGTTGCGCGCCAGCGCGAATGTTGATGAACCAGCTTACCCATTTTGACGCCCAGGGCCAGGCCCACATGGTGGACGTCGCCGCCAAAGCCAGCACCCACCGCAAAGCCACGGCCGGTGGCCGCATTGAGATGCTGCCCTCCACGCTGGCAACCATCGAGGCCGGCACCGCCCGCAAGGGTGATGTGCTGGGCATCGCCCGCGTCGCCGGCATCATGGCGGCCAAGAAAACCAGCGAGCTCATCCCCCTGTGCCATCCGTTGGCCCTGACCCGAGTTGCTATTGATTTTGAAGCACTAGCCCAAGACGCCACGCGGGCTAGCAGCATTTATTGCACCGTGACGGTAGAAACCGTAGGCCCGACCGGGGTCGAGATGGAGGCGCTCACCGCGCTGCAAGTCGCCCTGCTCACCATCTATGACATGTGCAAGGCGGTGGACCGCGGCATGACCATCACGGCCTGCCAGTTGCTGGAAAAGCATGGGGGTAAATCGGGCAGCTTTGTGGCGCGTTAGCGCATCAAGAGCCCCATTCGCACAGGGCAGAGGTAATAATGTTGTGGGGATTTAGCAGACGTTCGCTTCATATCAAGTTTTTAAAGCGGCCAAAATGTCATTCATTAGAGTTTTATTGAGCTTAGTCTTGCTGGCTTTTGCCCCCGTTGATGGGTTCGCGCAAAGTTGCGGCTTTGGATTGCAAATCAAATATCCTGATGGGGAGCAGGGCTGTCTGACGGATCTCCCCTTGTCCAAAGTGATCGAAAAGACGTGGGGACGGCAGATATCGGATGTGGCCAAATCGTCTGGCTACTATTCGATCGCCGCGGCTTCAAATTGTTCCGCAGTATTTATTGCGAGCGCAAACGGTTTCGTTTCCGGCAGTTTTGGGACTCGGAAGGAACAGACGGAACGCATGGTTCTAGGGCAGTGCCCGAAAAATTGTGACTGCACCATCGTGGTCGCAAATGGCCAAGTCTTATTGCCCAAACCCTTGGCTTTGCTGCTGGGCGAGAACAAGCCGGCGCTGGCGCAAAACCCGGAAAGTACGACGGCTGACAACCAGAAGCCATTGTTGGCGCAAGCGCAAGGCGCCAAGGACATTGCATCTAAGGAAAAAGCCAATAACGAAGTCCGGGAAAAAGACAAGGGGCTTGCCCTGGCCGCGGAACAGGAAAAACAGTCAGCACTGCTGGCAGCACAAGCCGCAGAAAAAAATCAGCAACTGGCCAAAGCCGAACAAGCGGAACGCCAGAAGGACCGCGAGCTCTTGTTGCAGCTGTCCGCCGAATTATTGAAGCTGCGCCAAGAAGCCCAGGCACTGAAAAACCCGCCCCCCAGCGATCCGGCCC
>Ga0007791_10000042_pt1 | contig 27523 bp, 30 predicted proteins | sample CryBogmetaGMA05M_FD_60368 | JGI IMG/M metagenome (GOLD analysis project Ga0007791, IMG submission 60368) | Freshwater microbial communities from Crystal Bog, Wisconsin, USA - MA0.5M | ecosystem: Environmental > Aquatic > Freshwater > Lake | place: Crystal Bog, Wisconsin, USA | collected 2009-07-06 | reverse complement strand
GGATAAACGGCAGCGTGGTTATCGGGCGATGGGGTATCGGCTGGGTTCGGATGACTTAAGTGACTTCTGACTTGGCAGGGCGGTCAGTGATATGAAAACTTATTTTCATTGTTGCAAGTCAAATTAAAGAATATTTTAATGGGTGGGGGTAGAAATCTCTACGGCCCATGGCCAGAGATGCGTGCGCTTGCACAGATTTTTGCGCGTGCAAATTGAAAACAATTTTTATGGACGACCTCGTGGGTGCTCAAAGGCGCTTTAACAGGCCTGCCAACCGCCCTTGATAACAATTTGCGGTATTTTTGACGGTATCTCAAAATAAATACTTCAGAAAACCTTTATTCCATGCGGTTTACAGCCCGGTTTGTGATCCCCGCCAGCCCCGGAAAATCGCGGCACGATCGTCGTCAGTGTATTTCTCTGCGGCTCCAACTTGTCAGGTCCGCGACCTGCGCTCCTGATCGCCAGCAGCGGGGGAGGTGTGCACACAGTCTTCCCAGGGCAGGGCAGGGCAGTCGCACAGGGGAACCAGCTGGCTCGGCCCGGTCATGACACCCGGCTTGGAGTTTCTGGCTGCCTGGCTGGCAGCGGGGGGTGTCGCAGCGATGCCCCTCCCGGGCGCCTCGCTGGCGGCGGCGAGGTCCGGAATCCAGCGCATAAAGGCGGTCAGGTCAGCCACGTCCACAACGTACCAGACCTTGCGCACCGAATCCCAGCGGGCTCCCAGGGCCTTGGCTTTGTCCTTCTCGGCAAAGGGCGTCTGCAAATTGATTCTCATGCGGTGAATTATCCCGCGCCGCTTGGGCTGCTTCGCCGCGAACGATGGTCTGTCCGATTGTTTCAAGCGCCAGGGCCGCCAGTGTCAGATGCTGCAGGCCAAAGGGAATGCCAATGAGGGTCAAAAAGCATCCGCTGGCGGCAATGATGTGACCGGCCGCCAGCGAGATCCCGGAACCAAAAGCCACACGATGTTGCCCTGTTGTGGGGCCTTGAAGGGCAAACACTAAAATGCCTTTGCCAACACGGCTGCGCTAGGTCTGCGGTCATCGCATGGCACCACTACCAAAGGAAACCTCCCCATGTCCGCTCTCCTGCTTCAAGCCCTTGCCGCCATTCAGGCGGCCGGTGCTTCTGTTTATGCCGCAGACACCGTGCTCAAGCAATGCGCCGCCGGCTATGCGCAGCAGGTGCGCGACGCCATGGCCGACAACCCTTTTGATTTGGGCAATGACAGTCTGTTTGAAAACTGGAAAACCATTGCCCGTATTTCCCAGTCCATGGCGCAAGTCGAATCGGAGCTGCAAAAACTCTACAGTGCAGCCGCTTCATTGGCCGATACCGGCTCCACCGCCGCGGGCGCTTCCATTGCCCTGCCGGCACCCGGCACTGCCACTGCCGCGGTTATGCAAGCGACGGGCCCATTGGCCGCTACGGATGCCGTGATCAAGCGGCCCCGCAAAGTCGCCCGCGGGGGCCAGCGCGCCCCGCGCACCGGCTCGTTCCGGGGCAATACCGCCCGGCTCCTCGCCTATCTCGAGTCAGTGCTCGATGGGGACAGTTTCACCCGGCTGCTGCAGAGCGAAGTCGCCAGGAAAGCGGGCTTGCCCCAGGGGTCCATCGGCGCCTCCATCCGCAGGCTTGTCGATGCCGGTGCACTGGTCCAGGGTGCCCCGGGCTTCTTCAAGCTCCGCCAGGTACTGACGGCTTAGCGCCAGGCGCCTAAGCCATCAGGGACAGGATGTCCTGGTGCAGGGCACGGGCCACAAATACACCCCGCGCCAGGCTGCGCGCCCGCGCTTCGAAACGCCGCTGGGAAGGCAGGCGGGCACCCTGGCCGGCAATGGCCTGGAAAAGCCGTTCGGCACTGGCCTGGTCGGCGTCGGCGTCGCGGCGGGAGAAAAAGCAGGGATCAAAGGCAAGAATCAGTTCCCCATGCTGCGGCGCGCCGCCAAGGCGCCCGTCCAAGGAAAGCGACTCCTGGCTGGTGAGGTCGCCCAGCAACGGCCCCGCCAGCAGTTCAATCATGGTGGACAGGGCGGAGCCCTTGTAGCCGCCAAAGGTCAGCATGGCGCCGCGCTGCAATACCGTGGCTGCATCGGTGCTGGGGTGGCCGTGTTCATCAATGCCCCAGCCCTCTGGCAGCGTGCGTCCGCTGCGCCGGTACAGGTCGATCTCGCCGCGCGCGATGGCGCTGGTGGCAAAGTCAAACACATAGGGATCCCCTTCGCCTCGCGGCCAACCGAAGGCAATCGGGTTGGTGCCGAACACCGGCAATCTGCCCCCGGCGGGCGCAACACAGGCGTGGCTGGGTGTCATGACCAGTGCGCACAGGCCCTGCCGGGTCAGGTGTTCGACCTCGGGCCAAAGCGCTGAAAAGTGAAAGCAGCGGTTGATGACCAGCGCCGCAATGCCGCTGTGGCGTACCTTTTCCACCAGGTGTGCGCTGCCCACTTCAAAAGCCAGCGGTGAAAAGCCGCATTGCGCATCCACCGCGACCACCGCCATGGAGCGGTGCTCGACCTGGGGTTGCGCATCGCGCACAACCCTGCCGCCACGCAAGGACTCCACACACATCAGCAGCCGAAACAGGCCGTGTGAATGGCATTCGTCCCGCTCACCCGCGAGCATGACGCGGGCCATGGCCTGTGCCTGCGCCTGGCACACACCGTGGTGGCCCAGCACGGTCAGCGCCAGTGCTTGCACCTCATCGAGTGTCAGGTGCACGGTGTCTGCCATGGCTGCGGCGTCCATCAGGGTTTTATTCCCCACAGGAATGGGTCATCCGCGTCCAGCACCAGCCGGGCCTCTGCGCTGATGTGGGCCCGGCCGCGGATGGTGGGAATAATTTTCCCGTCTTCGACCGTGTAACGGGCTTCAAAGCGGCTGCCGATGATGCTGGCCTGCGTCCAGACCGCACCAGGTTCCAGCAGGCTGTCGGCGGCCAGACAAGCCAGTTTGGCGCTGGTGCCGGTGCCGCAGGGCGAACGGTCATAGGCGTTGCCCGGGCAGAGCACGAAATTGCGGCTGTCGGCGCCCTCGTCATCCGGGCCGAACAGTTCAATGTGGTCGATCTCTTCGCCCTGTTCGCCCGTGATGCCATTGCTGATCAAAGCCTGCCGCACGGCGATGCTGTAAGCACTCAGTGCGGCCAGGTTGTCGCTGTGCACACGCATGCCATGGTCGCTGCACAGGAAGAACCAATTGCCGCCCCAGGCCACGTCGCCATGCACCTGACCATAGCCCGCAACCTGTACCGCAACCGCATGCCGATAGCGCCTGGCGGCAATATTGCGCACGCTGACCGATCCATCCTCATGCAATGTCGCCTGCACGGTGCCAACTGGGGTTTCGATGGCGTGCCTGCCGGCTGCGATGCGGCCCAGATAGGCCAGCGATGCGACCACGCCGATGGTGCCATGTCCGCACATGCCCAGGTACCCCTGATTGTTAAAGAAGATCACCCCTGCCGCACTGGCCGGGTCCACCGGTGTGCACAGCAGCGCACCCACCACCACCTCGCTGCCGCGTGGCTCCAGCACGGTCGCAGTACGCCACGGGTCGTAGGCGCGCTGCAGCAGTTCGCGCCGCTGCGCCATGCTGCCTTGCCCCAGGTCAGGAAAGCCGTCAAGTACCAGCCGTGTGGGCTCGCCGCCGGTATGGGAGTCAATGACGCTGATGGTTTGCATGGCGGGTGTTTCTGGGCATGGGCGCAGTGCTCAGCGGGTCGAAGCGATAGCGACATGAACGGGCCTCTGCGATGCGCAGAGGATAATCGATAGAAGATGGAAGCAACCCTACCGGTGAATGTGCAGCGGTCCCGACCGCGCGATGCTGCCAGCCTGCTGATTTACCGCCAGCAGCAGGGCGAGCTACAAGTATTGATGGGGCGGCGCAGCACCCGTGCGCGTTTTCTCCCGGATGTGTATGTCTTCCCTGGTGGGGCGCTGGAGACTGCTGATCGCCTGGCTGCGCGAGCCGATGGGCATCGCGCAACGGCATTGGCCCGGGCAGCTGTGCGCGAAGCGCACGAAGAGACCGGCCTGCAGCTGCTGACCGATTTGCGGCAACTGCCCTACCTTGGCCGGGCTATTACCCCGGTGGGCAGCAGGGTGCGGTTCCATGCCCGTTTCTTTGCATTGCCGCAGACCTGTTTTTCGGGCGTGCTCGGTGGTGACGGTGAATTGCAGGACCTGCGCTGGGTCGCAACTTCCAATCCGGCGGGTCTTGCGCTGGTGGATGTGACGCAGTTCATGCTGGCTGAGCTCGCCCATACCCTCGCCACGGCCAGTGAGCGCAGCCCGCTTCTTTACTACGTGCACGGCGACATGCGTGTGCGGATGTTGGCACCGTTTCGCTGATGCGCACAGCGCTGTACGCCCACCCCGCATTCATGCGGTTTCTGCTCGCCCGTCTGGGCGGGGCCTGCGCCAGCCAGATGCTGATGGTGGCCGTTGCCTGGCATATGTACGACATGACCTCCAGCGCCTGGGACCTCGGACTGGTGGGGCTGTTCCAGTTTGTGCCGGCGTTGGTGCTCACGCTGCCGGCCGGCCATGCTGCCGATCGCTACCACCGCGGCCGCATCTTCGGACTGTGCATCGGCCTGCAGGCCGTGGTGGCCCTGGCACTCATGCTGGCCACCCACTACGACCTCGCCACGCGTGGCCTGATGCTGGCGATCTCGGTGGTGCTGGGTACGGTGCGTGCGTTTCAGATGCCAGCGCAGCAGGCCCTCACCCCGCTGCTGGTTCCTGCCAGCCTGCTTCAGCCTGCCGTGGCCTTGAGTTCCAGCGGCATGCAAGTGGCCATCATTTGCGGGCCGGCGCTGGGAGGCGCGCTGTATGCGGCCGGACCGGTGTCGGTCTATGGCGCCTGCGCGCTATTGTCCCTGGCGGCGTTCGCACTGGCATGGGCCGTGCGCTACCGCCATACCCCGGTCCGCCTGGCCGCCACCTGGGAGTCGGTGCTGGCTGGGTTTGCCTTTGTGTGGCACCACAAGGTGTTGCTGGGCGCCACTTCACTCGATCTGTTTGCCGTGCTGCTGGGTGGCGCGACTGCCCTGCTTCCCATCTACGCCCGCGACATCCTGCATACCGGGCCCGTGGGCCTGGGCGTGCTGCGCGCTGCGCCTGCTGCCGGGGCGCTGCTGATGTCCCTGGCGCTGATGCGCTGGCCGCTTCGGCGCAAGGTCGGGCATCGCTTGCTGGCGGCAGTGGCCGTGTTCGGGGTGGCGACCATAGTGTTCGGCGTGTCCACCAGTTTTGTGCTTTCTTTGGTGGCGCTGGCAGTAACCGGGGCCGCAGACACCATCAGTGTGGTGACCCGGCTGACCCTGGTGCAAATGGAAACACCGGACGCAATGCGGGGCCGGGTCTCGGCCGTCAATTCCATCTTCATTGGCGCGTCCAACCAGCTGGGTGAATTTGAGTCAGGTGCCACTGCAGCAGCCCTGGGCGCCGTCGGATCCGTGGTTCTCGGCGGCCTCGGGACGATTGCGGTGGCGGCGGCCTGGTTTCGTTGCTTTCCGTCCCTGGCGCAGCGCGACCGGATGGAGGGCAGCAACCCACCCTGAATGCGCGAGCTCAGGTTTGTGTCAGGGCGCGGGCCAGCAACTGCAGGCTGGCGAGGGCAGCGCCGAAAGCCAGGCCCTGCTCGCGCCGAAGCCGCACCCAGGCCTCGGGGCTCAGGGCCATGATCAGGGCTTCAAAGCGTGGCTTGTCAGACTGTATGTCCGCCGGGATGATGCGCTTGAGCACCGCCCGTTCCAGATCGACGCCGTACCGAATGCCCAGATCGATGACCACCGAGTTGCCCCGGTGCACCTGTGCGCTGATGAAGAACGGTGTGATGCCTTCGTACAGCCGGCAACGGGCCTCGATGCACTCCACCAGCTGCTCCTGCCATACGTTGGAGCTGTACTGCAGGTGCTGCATGGCACCGATGATGCCTTGCACCTCGTTCTGAATCTCCCGGTACAGCGTTTCCATGTCATCAAAGTGGCGAAAGACCGTACGCAGCCCGACATTGGCACGAACCGACACATCTTCCGCCGTGGGCGAATGCCGCCCCTCGCGGATCAGTTCGGTGAGCGCCTTGACGATGCGCTTACGCGTCTCCACCGTGCGGCTGCGTCGCCCGTCGACGGGCTCTGCAGCATTGACGGAGACCGGTGCGGCTAGGTTCTTGGCCATAGGAGACTCGTTGTGCCGGCGATGGCGGTAGCGGAAGTCACTCAGGGCGACAGCATATCGATGTTTTGTCCTGTGGGGCCCCAGACTTCCAGGTGGTTCTGGCGTAGCACGCGGCGCTGGCACCGCATGTCGAGCAACGGCGCGAGCCCGGTTCGCTGCAACAGGGCTTGCAGGGTGTCGCTGTCCGCCTGCCCCAACGCGGCGGCGGCATCCTGCACCCGCTGCAGCATGAAGATGCGGTAAGGCATGACGCTGATCTGGAGCGTGGCCGAGCGCCACGCCACCCGGGTGGTGCCGATGTGCCGGTCTGACGGTCGTGGCATGCCATTGCTGCCCGCTGGCAGGTCGGGCCTTTGTGCCAGCCATTCGTTGGCAAAAGTGACATGGGCTCCGATTTCTGCCAGGTAGTCTTGCGCCACATAGCTCAGCAATGCATCCAGCGTGGGGTTGGGTTGGCCAGGGTCGATCCAGCCGGCGCTGCGGCCCCGGTATTCGCCGGCGTCACTGTCTGGTGAATTCATCCGCTCCACCCAGCGCCAGACCCTGGGCGCCAGCCGCTTCATAAGCATCGCCGGGTGGGGGTCGCGGGCCAGGTGCCCGAACATCGGCCCAATCAGGCCATAGTCGGCATAAGTGGGGCTGTCGCCCAGCAAATACGGCATGTGGGCCAGGTGCGCTTCCAGCAAGGCAAGGAACTCCGTGTAACTGTGTTCAACAAGCGCCGCCGTGTCCGCAGTGACACCAAAGGACAGGGTCGCTTTGCGCATGCGCGAACTGGCAAAGGCAAACACCATCGCGGCCTCGTCTCCGACCTTGCCCGGCGCCAGGCTGCTGACGAAATCCTGCTGGAGGAACGCCAGGTTCGCTTCGTCAAAATTCCAGCGGTAATGCATTGCCGGGCGCAGCATGCCCTCGCCGCCGAACATCTCCAGAATGTGGGCAATGACCCCCAGCACCGGGTGCGGCGGTGCGGCCCGCGGGCCGGCTTGCGGCTCTTGCTCCAGCGCGTCAATAATGGCCGCGCCATCCTGCAGCACCCGCCCGTCCGGGGTTTGCACTACCGGGATGATCCAGCGCCCCACCACCGGCACCATCTCCTGCCCAAATGCGGGGTCGCCGGCGACGCGCTCCTCAAATGCGATGCGCTGCTTGCGCAGGTAGGAGCGCACCTTGGCGGTGTAGAGCGAGCCGGCCATGCCGTACAGGATGTGGGGAGCGGGTGTGTGGGGCATGGGTGCGGCGAAATTGGAAGCGTGACGGTTTCTTGACGAATATCAATTGGCATTTTATCTGCCAATAAAACCGGCAGATTGGTGTGCGACGGCAGTCTGCACGATAGCTTTGCTACAAGCAAATAAGTGTTTGTACCGATGTACTGATTAGGGAGGCATATGACACTTGGACTGTCTTAAACCCCTAACGATTGAAAGTCTGCCATGAATTCGTCCTTGGTCCTCCGTGCCGCTTCCGTGGGATTTGCAATGGCAGCGATGGGCAGCAATGCATCGGCTGCAGACGGGTGGAAGGTACGTTTTCCTATCTCTGGCACCCTGGGCGGGGAAATCGTGGCGCCCATCCAGTCCGGAGTTTTCGGAAGTATGGTGCTGACCCAGGTCGATGTGGACCGGGTAACCGGGGGCGACGGTAACCCGCTTACGCTCAAGCTACCGGGCACCAGCATTGATGCCAAGCTTGATGTCAAGCAAACCCAGTCTGTGTACAACATACTGCTCGGATACACCACCGAAACCCAGTATGCCGGCGGTCGGCTGACCATGGCGATCAACATTCCCTATATGGACCTGGACCGCAAGGGTGTCTTGACAGCTGCCGACCCCGCATTGCAAACGGCGCTGCAAGGGCCACTGGCGGCATATTCCAAGAAGATCAGCGGAACGGCAGCAGGTCTGGGCGATGTGGAAGTCACCGGCGCTTGGGCGTACAGCGAAGACAACATCAAGGTTGTTACGGGGGTTTCTTTGGCCATGCCCACCGCAAAGTACGACAAAGACAGCGCCCTCAACCTCGGTTACGGCAACTATTACACCCTGCGCCCGGGCGCTGCGGTGGCCTACAAAACGGGTAACGCGATGACGCTCGGTGCCCGCGTCAGTCTGGGACTGAATTCCGCCAATACCGACAACGGCATACGCACCGGCAACTTTGCGGCCCTGGACCTGGCCGGCGCGCTCATGACACCGATTGGTGTGGTGGGGCCGCACCTGACGCACGTGTCCCAATACGAGGATGACCAGGGCGGCCCGGCCTACCTGGGTGGCAACCGGTTCAGTGCGACAGGGGTGGGTTTTTTCTACACCACGCTGATCCGACCCATCAGCGCCGGGCTCAACATTGCCTACATGAAGATGTTTGAGTCGCGCAATGCGCTCAGTGGATCCTTCCTGCAGTTCCGCCTGACCAAAGCGTTCTGAGCGGGTCCTCGATGTCTGCACAACGCAGGCTCTGGGCGGCGATCGGACTAACGATCGCGCTGTTCCTGGCCTGGCATGAGCCCTGGTTTGTCCGGCCGCTCGCCCGGGAAGAGGTGGAGCAGGCATTTGCCGGCCGTCTCGGCCGCGCGCCCATTCCGGACGAAGAAAAGGCCCACCTCAAGGCCTTTTTCAGCAGCGACGACGGCCGTGCCTTTTACAACCTCAATCTGATGCTGTTGCGCGACCGGGCGGTCTACACCGACGGCGTGGCGCGCCCCGGCGTTGTTACGGGTGCGGACGCCAATACCGAATACAGCAAGGTGGTGGTGCCCATGCTGCTGCAGCGCGGGTCCTATCCGGTGTGGGTGTCCTCCAAGATTGCCAACCTGCTCATGACGGCAGACCCGGGCGCGGACTTCTTTCAGGAAATCGCCATCGTACGCTACCGCAGCCGGCGCGACATGCTCGACATGATCCTGGACCCCCACTACCTCACCGGCGCGCCGCACAAGCTGGCATCGCTGGAGAAAAATGTGGCCCTGCCCATGCGCGGCATCTTTGCGGTCGATGCCAGTTTTCTGGTGCCGCTGCTGCTGGTGCTGCTGGGCCTTGCCGGCTCTGCACTGCTGTGGCGTAACGCCCGCAGGGCATAGCGCCGAGGCTAGCAGGGCATAGTCCTAGGGACCCCCGTGCCCGCCTTGGGCAATATCGCCCTGTTGCGCTGCCAGCCGGGCCACTTCCAGGCCAAATCCGGAGGCGGCGCCGGTAATGACGGCGGTACGGCCGTGGAGTTGTTTGATAGTAAACCCTAGCTTGTCATGTTACTTTGTTTGTGGCATTCTAAGTGTCAATATAACCCTGAGCAAAGAAAGAACCCATGTCCGACCTGAACCAACGCTTCATGGCCGCTTCCGAGGCCTCCAAACAACTGCCCAGCCGGCCCGACAACATGACCATGATGAAGCTCTACGGCCTTTTCAAGCAGGGCTCACTGGGCGATGTGTCCGGCGATGCACCCGGGGACATGGTCGGCATGTTCAAGCACAAGGCCTGGTCGGAACTCAAGGGCGTGTCGCAGGACGACGCCAAGCAGCGTTACATCGATCTGGTGGCGTCACTGGCCGCAGGCGACTGAGCACAACCACGAAGCCACGCCGATGCTGACACGCATTTTTCCCGTCAGCCGCCTGCCTTACACCGGCGCGCGCAGTTCCTGGTACTTCCTGTGCGTGCTCACGCTGCTCAGCACCGCGCGCAGCCTGGTGCACCTGCTGCTGCCCGACGGCGGCGCCCAGCGCATCGCGGGCATCGACCTGGCCGTGGCCGGTGGACCCAACATCGTGGCGATCTTCGGCCAGTGGGGCGCCAGCCAGCTGGTACTGGCACTGCTGGGCTGGCTGGTGGTGCTGCGTTACCGCTTCCTGGTGCCGGCCATGCTGCTGGTCGTGGTGGTCGAACAACTGCTGCGCATGCTGTCCGGGCAGCTCAAGCCGCTGCACATCGCGAGTGCGCCTCCTGGCGCCTACGGCACCTACATCACCCTGGCACTGGCCAGCATTTTTCTGGTGCTGGCACTGCGCCCGGCGCCCCGCCCATGATGGCCGCAGGCTGGTAGCCTTCATGGCACTTCGATGCGCTTGCTATGAATAACATAGCAACAGACCAAGGTTTGGCGGGGGCGCTGGGCTATTTTGACTCTCCGTGGCCAGGGGAAGATGGCGGACCGGCGCGCCTGCAGACCGCCCGCACCAGCGGCCCCGCTGCTGCCGGGCTGGCGCTGCGGCCCGGCGAGTCCCTGGGCTGCGTGACGCGCCACACGCTGCTCTCCACCATGACCGTTTTAGGGGCGCCCGGCGAGGTGTTTTTGCTGACGCACTCCGCCTTGCGCGACCGTCTCGGATTGCCGACCACGTCGCAGGTTGAGCGCATCGATCCGGTCACGTTGCAAACGCTGGCGCGCTCCCCGCGCCTGGCAGGTGGTCCTATGTGGCCCGGCGGCATGGCGGTGCACCGCAATGGCGACCTGTATGTGGTCTATGGCCGCTACCTGCACCGGCTCTACCGCGACTGCCAGCCACTGGCGCAGCTGCAACTGCCAGTTGCAGCACCGTACAACTCGTTTGTCATTCTGGACAACGGGCTGATCGTGACCAAGAACCTGTCGGACAGCGTCGCCGCCCGGCTCAGCGTGGTCGACCCAGACACCCTGGCGCGCGCCGGTCCGGACATCGATTGCCCCGAACCGTCGATTGCCCGGCTCAGCGCCATTGGCAACACTGTGTACGTGGTCGGTGTGCGTTCCATCTTCCGCTACCACTGGTCGCAGCCGCGCCAGGCGCTGGTGGTCGACGCAGACTGGCGCTTTGACTACATCGGCGACACCGCCCAAAGCTACGGCTGGGATGTGATGCTCGACGGCCAGCACGCCTGGTTCATGGACAACGGTCGGCACACCTACCTGTTCACCATGGTGGGCGCAGGGGTCAGCCCGACGCCCAACCGATTGGTGCGTGTGTCATTGACTGACGCCAGCGACCATCAGGTGCTCGATGTCTGTGGTGCTGCCGGCGGCAGCATCACCAACCCGCCGCTCTACGACCTGCAGCGCCATATCGTGGTGGGGTTTGATTCTGCCAACCGCCAGCTGCGCGCCTGGCGCTTTGACCCGGCGTCGCGCGCGCTCACGCCACTGTGGCACAAGCGCGGCATTGGCTGTGCCAGCCACATGGTGCTGCATCCGGCCAGCGGCGAGCTGGTCACCAACGACTACCGCCGCCTGGGCGAAGAGGTGGTGGTGCTCGACATCGAAACCGGCGCCGAGCGCGGCCGTGTGCGGGTCGGCGGTCTGACTCAGGGCGTGGTGTTCCCCAGCGTTGGTTGGGCGCGGGACGTGTACTGGTGCTCCATGGGCAAACTGGCCCGGATCTTCGTGCAATGATGCGCCTGCACGGCCTGGACTTGTCGTACTACACCGGCAAGGTCCAGGCCTACCTCCGTGCCCGGGGCATCGCGCACGTGCTGGTGGAAATGGACAGCCGCGCCTTTGCCCGTTGCGCCAGGCACACCGGTGTGGCGCAGATGCCCCAGCTTGAACTGCCGGATGGCATCTGGCTGACCGACAGCACGCGCATCATCGAGACCCTGGAGCGAGCCCTGCCCGCAGCTCCGGTCTATCCGCGCGACCCGGCGCTGTGTTTTGTCGCCCACTTGCTGGAGGACTTTGCCGACGAGTGGCTGTGGCGCCCGGCCATGGCCTACCGCTGGGTCTTTGCGCCTGACGCCCGCCAGGCCTCCGAGCGGCTGGCGCGCGGCCTGCTACGCGATGTGCCGCTGCCACTGTGGGCGCGGCGGGCGTTTATCCGTTGGCGCCAGCGCCACCGCTTTTTGCGCGGTGACGGCGTGAACCCGCGTACCCAGGCGGCGGTGTTGGCGGTCTATCCGGATCTGTTGCAGGTGCTCGAAGAACTTCTCGGCAACCAGCCCTTCATTTTGGGTGCGCGACCGACCCAGGCGGACTTCGGATTTTTTGGCTCCATGTTCCGGCACTTCGCCAGCGACCCGACCCCGGCTGCCTATATGCACAGCCAGGCGCCCGCCGTGGCGCGCTGGGTGGCACGTGTCTGGAACCTCCAGCCCGGCCAGTGGGCTGGGCACGCCGAGCCTGCGGACCTGCCCGCACGGCTGCAGCCGCTGCTCGAACGGGTATGCAAGGCGTACCTTCCCTACCTGCAGGCCAATGCCCGGGCGCACGCGCGTGGTGCCCGCCAGGTGGAATGGCAGTTGCAGGGCGTGCCCATGTCCACGCCGGTATCGCCCTACCGCGTCTGGTGCCTGCAGGAACTGGCGCGCCGGCTGCATGCGCTGGCGCCGGCCGACGCCGGCCGCGTTGCGGTCTGGCTTAGCACGCTGGGCGGCCCTTGCGGCGTGCAGGCCTTGCAAACGCTGCGGGCATCCTTGGCCGTGCCGGGCAGTGCCCATCCCTTTCCACCCCTTCAGGACGCCCACCCGTGAACCCCACCGACATCCTCAGCCAAACCCTGCAACTGCCCTGCGGCACCGTGCTCAAGAACCGGATGCTCAAGTCGGCCATGTCGGAAGCCCTGGGCACCTCGGACGGCGCGGCCAGCCCCGCGCTCGCGCGCCTGTACGGCGCCTGGGCCGAGGGCGGAATCGGCCTGTGCATTACCGGTAATGTGATGGTCGATGCGCGCGCGTTGGGCGAACCCGGCAACGTGGTGATCGAAGACGCGCGCCACCTGCCGGCACTGGCCGCCTGGGCGCGCGCCGCCACCGCCCACCAGACCCAGTGCTGGGTGCAGCTCAACCACCCCGGCAAGCAGACGCCCAAGGGGCTCAACCGCGAGACCGTTGCGCCATCGGCGGTGGAGTTCCGCCCGGACATGCGGGCCCTGTTCGCCAGGCCGCGCGCCCTCACGGTGGCCGAGATCGAGGACATCATCGTCCGCTTCGCCACCGCTGCCGCGCTGGTGCGTCAGGCCGGCTTCAGCGGGGTCCAGATTCACGGCGCGCACGGCTACCTGGTGAGCCGGTTCCTGTCGCCGCACCACAACCGGCGCAGCGACGATTGGGGGGGCTCGGCGCTCAAAAGACGCCGCTTCGTGCTGGCGGTGTACCAGGCTATCCGCAGCGCGGTGGGTGCGGACTTCCCCGTAGGCATCAAACTCAACTCGGCGGATTTCCAGCGCGGCGGCTTCACCCCGGAAGAGTCGCTCGACACCATCGTGGCCCTGGCCGAGGCCGGCATGGACCTGATCGAGATTTCCGGCGGCACCTACGAGGCGCCGGCCATGACCGGCGTGCGTGCGGCGGCCCAGGATGCGCGCAAAAGCACGCAGGAGCGCGAAGCCTATTTCATCGACTTTGCCCGCCAAGCGCGCCAGGCCGTGGCCACGCCACTGGCGGTGACCGGCGGCTTTCGTACTGCAGAGGGCATGGCGCAGGCGATCGGCAGTGGCGCCGTGGACCTGGCCGGCCTGGCCCGCATCCTGGCCCTGGAGCCCGATCTGCCGGCGCGCCTGCTCAGCGGCGGCGCGGCCCGCTACACGGTGGCGCCGCTCAAAACCGGCATTCGCAAGATCGACGCCATGGGAATTCTGGAAGTCAGCTGGTATACCGGCCAGCTCCAGCGCATTGGCCGGGGCCAGGCGCCCCGACCGCATGAGCCGGCGCTGTGGGTTTTTCTCAAACTGGTCTGGCACGCCCTGCGGGCACGGCGCGGGCGTAGCGGGCTGCGGCGCAAGCGCGCAAGCTGAAGGCGCGCTCCTGGAAAGTCGCGGTCCCGGTGGCGGTGGCTACAGCGCCATGGCCGGGCGCAGCGCCATGGCGGCGCGCCAGCGCCGCAGGTGGGCATGCTGCTCGCCGGGCCGCACCCGGACCACCCGGGCAAAATCCACGGCCACCACCGCCGTGATGTCCGCCAGGCTGAAACCCGATCCAGCCACCGTGTCGCGGCCAGCCAGTTGCGCGTCAAGATCATCAAAAAACCGCTGCAGCCGCGCCAGTCCGCGCTGCGCCAGTTCCGGGATCTGGGCGTAGTCCACCGGCCCGGGCAGGGCGCGGTTGGCCATGGCCGGCGAGCCGTTGCGCAGCGCCTCGGCGATGGCCATCAGGCCCTCAAACTCGATGCGCGTATTCCAACTGGCGATGGCGGCTTTCTCTAGCGGTGTGGTGCCCAGCAGGGAAGGCTCCGGAAAGCGTGCCTCCGCATAAGCGGCAATGGCGGCGTTGTCGGTCAGCACCTGCCCGTCTTCGAGCCGCAGGGCTGGTACGGTGCACAGCGGATTGATGGCGCGAAACGCCTCGCCCAGCTGCTCGCCCTGCAGCAGGTTGATCTCAACCCGGGCATGGGCAATGCCTTTTTCCGCCAGCAGAATGCGGGCGCGCCGGGGGCTGGGCGCAGTCGCGCAGTCGAACAGGGTAATTTCCGGGGTCATCGTTGCACCGTCTGGCGCGCCCGCTCGGCAAACGCCTGCGTGGCTTTTTCGTCGCGCAGCGCGCTTTCCACCTTGAACGGCACCTCGACGCCGCGCTGGCAGGCTGGCCGGGCCTTCATGGCGTCCATCCAGCGGCGCAGGTGGGGCAGGCCCTCGGCATTCACCCCGGACCAGCGGTAGGTGCGCACCCAGCACCAGTGGGCAATGTCGGCAATCGAGTAGTCTTGCGCCAGCCATTCACTCTCGCCCAGGCGCCGGTCAAGCACTTCAAACAGCCGGCGCGACTCGTTCTGGTAGCGGTCGATGGCGCTGGGGATCTTCTCCGGGAAATAGCGGTAAAACACATTCGCCTGCCCCATCATCGGCCCGATGCCGCCCATCTGGAACATCAGCCACTGCATCACCAGCGAGCGGCCCTTGGTGTCGGCCGGCATCAGCTGCCCGGTCTGCTCGGCCAGGTACACCAGGATGGCGCCGGACTCGAACACTGCAAAGTCGCCGTTGGCGCGGTCCACGATGGTCGGAATACGGCCGTTGGGGTTGATGCGCAGGTACTCGGCTGTCCTCTGCGCGCCCTTGAGCAGGTCGATTGCATGCACGGTGTAAGGCAGCCCCATTTCCTCCAGGGCGACAGAAACTTTCCAGCCGTTGGGGGTGGGCGAGGTGTACAGATCGATCATGGAGTGATTCTAGGGGGCAGCTTGTCCGCGCAGCCCACCCCGGGTCTTGATGTTCAACTGCCCGGCCAGTCCGGCGTCGCGGTGGACCGCGATGGCCTGGTACGCGGGGTTGCTCACCATCGCCATCAGGGCGGCGAGCGAGGGGTACTCCACCAGTGCCACCATGTCCCACAGCTCTTCCACTTCGCCCAGCATCAGCCCGGTCACCGGCCCGGCATAGCCGGGCGTGCCACCCACCGCCTGAATGTGGCCGGTGACGGCCACGATATAGCGCTGGTAGGCCTGGTAGCCCGTCAGCTCCGCGTCCTTGCCGTCCGGGTGCAGGGCCCGGGGCCGGAACTTGAGCAGGTTGACCATCACGAACGGACCGTTTTCGGCCGCGCTGAAAAATGCCATGCCCTGTGCGGGCGTGGGCTGGAGTTGGTTGACGATCTGCATGCAATGTCCTTGTGGGGGCGGTTCAGCGTGGGTGGGGTCAGGCCCGCGCTTCGGGCGGCAACTGGTCCTGCGGTATCGGGCCGCAAAAGCTGGACAGGTCGTTGAAGAAGTAAACCGACGTAGGGCAGGGCAGCACCACGCTCCAGGGCGTCTGCAGTGTCACTTCGACAAACTCGCCGCCGGGCGGCACGCCTTTGCAATCGCCCTGCGCCGAAAGGGTCTGCGGCACCAGAAACTGGCCGTCGGGCATGCGCACCAGCTGCAGGGTTTTGCCGGCGTGGTAGCCCAGCACATGGTGTTTTTCGACTTGGAACAGCGTGGCCTGCGTGCCAGGGTTGAAACCCCGGAAATCCAGGGGCTTGGCCACCCGCGCAAAGGTGCGGCCACCCATGGCGCGGGTCTCCAGCGGGCCGTCTGCAGCCGCGCCGGGCGAGCGCCGGAACCAGGCCACATCCATGGCGGATCGTCCAATGCCCACCTTGATGAAGCCCGGTGCCGGTTCCAAGGCTGCGAATTCGGCTTCCGTCATGGCCTGCTGGCACAACCAGACGGCGCCCGTGGCCAGTTCGAAAACCTCCGCCCGCATCCCGGTGCTGGCATCTTGGGTGACATTCTGGGGCGCGATGCCCTCGGGCGGAATGGCATATTGCATTGGGTCTTTCGGGGTTCGTTAGAGGTCGATCACCAGCTTGCCGTGGTTGTCGCCGGCAAACAGCATCTGCAGCCCGGCCGGAAAGGCATCGATGCCTTGGAGCACATGTTCGCGCACCTTGAGTTTGCCGTTGCTGTGCCAGGTAAGCAGCGCAACAAAGGCCTCCGGGATGCGGTCAAGGTAGTCGCGCATGGTAAAGCCCTGCAGCGTGGCGCTCTGCGCAATGATCTGCAGGTAGTTGGCCGGGCCGCGCACCTGTCCCATGTCCAGGTACTGCGAAATGCCACCGCACACCACGACGCGGGCACGGTAGTTGATCTGCATCAGCACCGCGTCCAGAATGTCGCCGCCCACGTTGTCGAAGTACAGGTCGACGCCGCCGGGCGCCGCCTGGCGCAGCGCCGCATCGACCGGGCCGGCCTTGTAATCAATGGCAGCATCGAGGCCCAGCGTCTCCGTCAGGTACGCGCATTTGGCTGCGCCACCCGCAATGCCGATGACCCGGCAGCCCTGGTGCTTGGCAATCTGGCAGACGATGGAGCCTACCGCCCCGGCGGCGGCAGACACCACCACCGTCTCGCCCGCCTTGGGTTTACCGACATCGAGCAGCCCGAAGTAGGCGGTAAAGGCCGTCATCCCGGCACTGGTGAGGTAGCTGCGTGCAGGCGCAAATGCCAGGTCGATCTTGCGCATGTGGCGGCCGTCAAGCACGGCTTCGGTCTGGATGCCGGTAAAGCCGGTCACATGGTCGCCGGGTTGGAAGAAGTCACTGGCCGAAGCCGTCACCTCGCCCACGCCAAAGGCGCGCATGACTTCGCCCGGGCGCACCGGCGGCATGTAACTGCGCTTGGGCGTGATCCAGCCGCGCATACCGGGGTCCAGCGACAGGTGCTTGAGCCGCACCTGGATCTGGCCCGGCGCCAGCTCCGGCAGGGGGTCGTGCGTCACACGCCAGGTGTCCGCCGTCACCACCGATTCGGGGTAGGCATGGAGGCGGTATTGGGTAGGTTGGGCCATGGTGGTACTCGTCATGGTGGTACTCGTCATGGCGGGACTCAGGCCTGCGCCCGGCTCGGCGGCGGCTGCAGGTCGAGCATCAGCCCGGTGTTGGCGCCCAGGGCGTTGTCGAGCAGCGCGCGGTAGTGGGCCATGATGGCCTCGTCGCCTGCGATGTGCTGGATGTCCACCTTGCTGCCGATGGCAGCGACCACCTGCATCGCTGCACCAAAGGCCTTGAACAGCACGCTGCCTGGGCCCCATTCGCGTTCGCGCTTGGCGAAATGTGCGGGGGCAAAAAAGAAGCGCGGCTTGGCGCCCGGCAGATTTTGCTCCTGCGGGCTGTTGAACGGGTCCAGCAGATCGACCGATTCCCAGTGGGTGGCGCCCACCTTGCAGCTGGCCACAATGTTGTCGCCAAAATGCCGGTGCACGGCCGCCAGAATTTCGCTGTTGCCCGACATGTCGACAAATGCCGTCTTCACTGAGGGGTCCAGGCTGCTGATCTGGTCATAGGGCACCACTGCATCGCAGCATGCCAGGCTCTGCACGAAGGCCGCATTGCCCGCCGAGGTCAGCCCCACCACTTTCTGCGCCACGGTCCGGTCGCCATGCAGCATGCGGGCCAGCCCGTAGCCGGTCTTGGACGAGGCCGAGCCGATCAGCACCTGTTCGGCACCGAACATGGTGTTGTCCACCAGGTAGTCATAGACGATCCACGAGGTCGCAAACAGCGGAAAGAACAGGCAGCGCGCGTCTTCCATCCCCTGCAGCATGGCGGGCTCAGCGGCGGTGCGCTGGTACTTGTTGTACAAGGCGGGCAGGTCCTTGCGGTGCGCGGCGAAGTCGATGAAATCGCCGGCGGTGACATTGCCGGGTTGCAGCGTGAGGTGCGAGGCCAGCGGAAAAAAGCCCCAGATGCGTTCTCCGACCGAGACGTCCGCGCAACGCGACTCCACCACCTCGGCAAAGCCCCAGGCGGGAATCTTGCCCCAGCCGTCCTGCGCCGGGAAATACTTCCAGTAGCCGATCGAGTCCCCCGAGACGGCGTAGCTGATGTTGTTCGCAGTCAGCGCCACCTTGTCGATGGCCACGCGAATCTCGCCTTCGGTCAGTGGCAGCGCGTCCAGGGTGACGGCCTGGATTTCGCGAAACTTCTGGCGCCGGACCCAGAACTCTCTCGTCTGCATGGAAACCCCTTTCAAGCGCGATGCTTTGATATATTGACATTCATAATGCCATATGCGGAAGTATGCTGCAATACCGGGAAAACACGGGGCTGCCGCTACACTCTGGCGTCGCCAGGCCGCAGGGCCGATCACAGGAGCAAGAAAGATGTCACGACGGATTTTGCTGGGCTTGGCCGGGGTGTGCGCGGTGGCGCTGCTGCTGCTGGCGGCCTACACGGCCATTGCCCTGAACTGGAGCTACTCCACCGGCGAGCGCGCCGGATTCCTGCAGAAAATGTCGTCCAAGGGCTGGGTCTGCAAGACCTGGGAGGGCGAGTTGCTGCTGGTGGCCCTGCCCGGCGCCGCCCAGGAAAAGTTCTATTTCACGGTCAGCGAGCCGGCGGTGGCGCGCCAGATCGATGCCAACATGGGCAAGCGCGTGGCGCTGGCCTACGAGCAACACAAGGGTGTGCCGAGTTCCTGTTTCGGGGAGACGGAGTACTTTGTGGTCGGTGTGCGGACCCTGGCGCCCTGAACTCTCCATCCTAACGACAACCGAGGCAACTTTCCATGCAACTGTCCCTCCCCAAGGCGCTGGCCGCGCTCGCTGCAACCGCACTCCTGGCATCCCCTCTGGCCGCAGTGGCGCAGGCTTGGCCAACCAAGCAGCCGATCAAGCTCGTCGCCGTGTTTCCGCCCGGCGGCTCGGTCGACCAGGTCGCGCGCCTGCTCGGCCCGGCGCTGTCCACGCAGTTGGGCCAGACGGTGATTGTGGAAAACAAAGGCGGTGCTTCGGGCTCCATCGGCACCGCTGCCGTGGCCGCAGCCCCGGCCGATGGCTACACCTTTGCGGTAGTGTTTGACACCCATGGCGTCAACCCCAGCCTGATCCCCAACCTGCCCTACGACACGCGCAAGGACCTGGCACCCGTGTTGTTGGTGGGCACGGCCCCCATGGTGCTGGCGACCAACGCCAACTCCGCTTACAAGACCTTTGCCGACGTCATTGCCGCCGCCAAAAAGAAGCCGGGCGTGAGCTACGGCAGCATCGGCTCGGGCAGCCTGGGCCACTTGTCCATGGCCTTGCTGGGGCATTCCAACGGCCTGGAGTTTCAGCACATCCCTTACCGCGGCGGCGGCCCGCTGATGAATGACGCAGTAGCCGGCCACGTGCCGCTGGCCATTGGATCGGTGTTTCTGGTCAAGCCGCACATCGACGGCAAGCTGATGCGCCCCCTGGCGGTCACGACCACCAAGCGATCCCCAGACCTGCCCAACGTGCCAACCATGGCGGAGAGCGGTTTCGCCGGCTTCGATGCGCCCGCCTGGTGGGCGGTGCTGGCCCCGGCCAAGACGCCACCCGATATTCTCAAGCGCATGAATGAAGAACTCAACAAGGTGCTCAAGCAGCCGGACCTGGCCAAGCGCCTAGACGCCCAGGGCATCGACGTGGTCGGCGGCACGCCTGAGGTGGCGCGGGCCTTCATCGAGCGCCAGATCGACATCTGGGGCAAAGTCGTCAAGGACAACGACATCAAGGCCGATTGAACGCCGCGCCCCGGCCTGCGCGGCCTGTGGCACCGCATCGGCGGCACGCTGTGGCAGCGATCAGTGCTCGGGCGTGACGCCCAGCGCCACCAGAACGCGGGCCACCATGTTATAGGTGGCGATCGCGGCGGTGAGTTCTACGATGGCCGTTTCGTCAAAGTGGCGGCGCAGGGCCGCGAACACCGCATCGCTCACCGCCACCTGGCGCGTCATCTGCGCGGCATAGTGCACCACCAACGACTCGACTTCGCCCAGCGCCGGGTCTGAGGGCGCCTGCGCCACGTCCGTCCTGGCATACGCCGCCAGCGCATCGAGCGCGGCCTGTGTGCCCCCGGCGGCCAGAAAGTCGGGCGCATGGTGGTGGTACTCGTAATGCGCCCCGGTCAGCAGCGCTACCGTGCAGATGCCCAGTTCGCGCAGAAGGCGGCTGGTCGGCAGTTCGGTGCGCACGGCTTTGAGATACACATTCCACCCCCGTGCCAGTGGCTCGCTCCACAGCAACGCGCGGTCCAGGTTCAGCAGGGTTCCGCCGCGGCGCGCCGCAATGGCGTCCACCAGCGTCTGGGGCTGGGGTTTGCGTTCGGGAGTCCAGTCGGGGATGCGCATGGGTGCTGCTTTCAAAAAGAAGGGATCTGTGGCCGCTGACTCTAGCGTCTGCCGCGCCTGCCGCGCCGGCGCCAGCACCCCTTAGTCCAAAAATATTTTCATAAAGTTTGAAAATAGGCCTAAATAAGCGCCTAAATCTGCCGTTAACTACTGTGCGTTAACCCCCAAAAGCCCCTCAAGTCCACCTTACCGGTACCCACCATGGCCATGCCCCCGATTGACAGAACCCCCGCTACGCGCGCCGACGGCGCAGAGGCGGCTGCGTCCGCTGCCAACCGGGTCCTGCCGGTGGCGCCGGTCAACCCGTCGGTGGCGGTGAGCCCCCAGGCCACACCCGAATCCGGGGTGGTCAACCACATCAGCCCGGCGCTGATGGCCGGCAAGGTGCCGGACGCAGCGCAGGGCGATCTGGTCTACACCAGCGTGGCGGACCCGGTCCGGCCCAAGGCCGAAGTGGTGCCCACCGACTGGACGGCGCGCCAGCCCGCCGCCGAAAAGGTGGAAGACCCGCCGCGCAAGGCCGTATACGAAGTGCTCATGGACAACATCAAGAGCGTCTGGGCGGCCAGCGCCAGCGCGGTGCAGATCGAGCAGGTCAAGAACCAGCTCAACCCGCCGGTGGCCACCACACCGGCGCAGACACCGGGCGAACTCGCCAAGCAGACCCTGAACTACCAGCCGGCCAAAATCAAGAAGTCCGAGCGCCTCTAGCGCGCCGCCCGCCGTGTCGCCATGCCCTACCATGGCGGGCATGCACCAAAGCGCTCTTGTCCTTTTTTCCGGTGGCCAGGACTCCACCACCTGCCTGGCCTACGCCCTCTCGAAATACGCGCACGTCGAGACGCTGGCCTTTGACTATGGCCAGCGCCACCGCATCGAACTCTCTGCTCGCCTGAAGGTGATCGAGGCACTGCGTGGGCAGTTCCCCGCCTGGAGCACGCGCCTGGGCCAGGACCACCTGCTCGACGCCGGCGTGCTGGGCGCCATGAGCGAAACCGCCCTGACCCGCGAAGTGGCCATTTCCATGGAGGCCGGCGGTCTGCCCAACACCTTTGTGCCCGGGCGCAACCTGCTGTTCCTCACCCTGGCGGCCGCCCTGGCCTACCGGCGCGGGCTGGAGGTCATCGTGACCGGCGTGTGCGAGACCGACTTCTCTGGCTACCCCGACTGCCGCGACGACACCCTCAAGGCCATGCAGGTGGCGCTTTCGCTGGGCATGGACCGGCGCTTTCTGGTCGAGACCCCGCTCATGTGGATCGACAAGGCCGCCACCTGGGCGCTGGCCCACACCCTGGGCGCGCAGTCGGGCGTGCCCGACGGCGGGGCGACGCTGGTGGACCTGGTGCGCGAGCACACCCACACCTGCTACCTGGGCGAGCGCGGCCAGCGCCACGCCTGGGGTTACGGTTGCGGCACCTGCCCGGCCTGCGTGCTGCGCGCGCGCGGCTACGCCGGTTTTTCTGACAAGGTAAAGCGCGCGGCCCTGCCGGCCGACTGACCCGGGGGCTGCTGCGGCGCGTTTTCCAGGGTCGGCTCCCTCGTTGGCTCCAGCCCCTGCGTCGGCACCAGCTCCCAGATGCGGTTGTGGAACACCGCCACCCCTGGCCGGTGCGCGATGGACACCAGCGCGCCGCCACCGGCGCTTACCAGTTGGGCCAGGCGCTGGTAGAGCTCTGACTCGGTTTGCGCGTCCAGGGCGCTGGTCGCCTCGTCGGCGAACAGCCAGGCCGGCCTTTTCAGCAACACCCGGGCAATCGCCAGCCGCTGCTGCTCGCCGCCCGAGAGCGTCTGCGACCAGCCATCGACGGCGTCGAGCGCGCCGGCCAAATGCGGCAGCAGGGCCTCGCGCAGCGCTTGTTGCAGCTGCGCATCGGTATACAGCGCTGCGCTGTCCGGGTAAGCCAATGCGTCGCGCAGCGGCCCATTGGGAAAGTAGGCGCGCTGCGGCAGGAACATGGCATGCGCCGGCATGGCCACCTGCCCCGCAGCAAACGGCCAGATGCCCGCCAGCGTGCGAAACAGCGTGGACTTGCCCGCGCCCGAGGGCCCCTGCAACAGGATGCGGTCGCCCGGCTGCGCCCGCAGCGCCGTATGCGCCAGCAGCACACTGCCGTCGGGCAGGGCGACCGTCAGGTCCAGGCCTTGCAATTGCCCGTCGGTTGCTATCGTAGTCATAGCACCAGGCCCAGCATTATCAAGGGCTTCCGGGGCCAATGATGCATCAAACCCGGTCAGCCGGTCGGTCGTGGCGCGCCAGCTGGCCAGGCTGGTGTAGCTGTCGACCAGCCAGCTCAGCGCGCCCTGCACCTGGCCGAAGGCGCTGGAAATCTGCATCAGCTCGCCGAGCTGGATCGCGCCGCTGAAAAAGCGGGGCGCTGCCACCACAAAGGGAAACACGGTGGCCGCCTGGCCGAAAAAGCTGGTGAACCAGACCAGGCGCTTTTGCGCCCGGATCAGCGCCAGGTAGTTGGCCAGAACCCGGGTAAAGCGCAGGTCGAGCTGGCTGCGCTCCACGGCCTCGCCCCGGTCCAGCGCAATCGCCTCGCTGAATTCGCGCACCCGCACCATGCGGTGGCGAAAGTCGGCCTCGACCCGCTGCTGGGCAAAGTTCAGCGCAATCTGCGGCCGCCCAATGTAGTGCGTCAGCACGCTGCCAACGCCACAGTACAGCAGCGCCATCCAGACCATGAAGCCGGGTATGGCGTATTCGGTGGCGCCGATGTGCACCGCAAACGCCCCCGACAACGTCCACAGGATGCCGACAAAGCTCAGCAGCGTCACCAGCGCATTGAGCAGCCCCATGCCCAGGCCCAGCGTCAGGCTGGTGAACTGGTTGATGTCTTCCTGGATGCGCTGGTCCGGGTTGTCCGGCGGCGGCTCCGCCCCCGCTCCCCCACCCGCACCCGCCATGGACCCTGCCGTTCCGTAGCGTGCCAGCTCCAGGTGGTAGAAGGCATGGTTGCCGAGCCAGCGCTTGAGGTAGTGCGCCGTCATCCAGGCACGCCAGCGCATCTCCAGCAGCTGCGTCAGGTAGAACTTGTAGACCGCGATGACGATGAAGGCAAACGCCAGGTAGCAAAAGCGCCCGAGCTGCTCCCAGAACACGCCGGCATTCTTGTCCTGAAGCGCGTCATAGAACAGCTTGTTCCAGTCGTTGAACAGCACATTCATATACACCAGCGCCAGGTTCAGCACAATGATCGCTGCCAGCAGCGCACGCCCTTGCCAGCGCTGCTCTGAGGCAAAGTACGGCCGCGACAGCGCCCATACGCGCCCCATCTGTGCCCGGGTGGCGCCCCAGCGTCCGGGCTTTGAAAAATCCTGGCGCATCAGTTGCGCCCGCCGCTGGCCACATGGCCGCTGGGCACATGGCGGGCGGCGGATTCGATGTGGCCGGTCTGGTCGTCAAAGAAAAAGTCGGGCTCGAATTCCCGCAGGAACTCGCCCTTGTCCAGGCCCCCCAGGAACATCGCCTCGTCCACCTCGATGTTCCAGTCCATCAAGGTGCGGATCGCGCGCTCGTGCGCCGGGGCGCTGCGGGCGGTCACCAGCGCGGTGCGGATGCGCATGTGGGCAATGTGGGCCTGCTGCATGCGGTGCAGCGCGACCAGCAGCGGCTTGAAGGGGCCGTCGGGCAAGGGCTGCGTGGCCTTGTCGGTCTCGTGCTGCTGGAAGGCGTTGAGCCCCTGCGACTGGTACACCAGCTCGGCCTCGTCGCTGAACAGCACCGCGTCGCCGTCGAAGGCAATGCGCACTTCGTCCGGGTGGGCCTCGCTGGCATGCGCCGAATGCGGATACACCTGCGCCGCCGGCACGCCGGCTTCCAGCGCGCCGCGCACGTCGCTCAGGTGGGTGCTCAAAAACAGGTTGGCATGCAGCGGCTTGAGGTAGCGCCAGGGTGCTTCGCCGCGCGTGAACGAGCAGCGGATGATGGGCAGCGCATAGTGCGCCGCAGAGCGCATGACCCGCAGGCCGCTGACCGGATCGTTGCGCGAGAGGATGACCACTTCCACCCGCTGCGAAGGCGTTTCGTTAAACGCCAGCAGCTTTTTGACCAACGAAAACGCAACGCCCGGTTTGGCCGGCACATCGAGCCGCGTGCGCTGCAATTCCATGTAGGCGCGGTCGTCGTTTTGCTCGAAGACCTGGTTCTCTTCCTCGAAGTCAAACAAGGCGCGGCTCGAAATGGCCACCACCAGCTTACCGTCCAGGGACATTGCCATGCGCGCTGCCTTTGTATTAGCGTTGTAAAAACATACGGTACACCGGATTGGCGGTTTCCTCCACGTAGGGGTAGTCAAGCGTTTGTAAAAACTTGGCAAACGCCTTGTCGTCGGCCTTGGGCACTTGCAGGCCCACCAGAATGCGGCCGTAGTCCGCGCCCTGGTTGCGGTAGTGGAACAGGCTGATGTTCCAGCCCGGGCGCATCAGGCTCAGGAACTTCATGAGTGCGCCCGGCCGCTCCGGAAACACAAAACGCAAGATGCGCTCGTCCTGCGCCAGTGCAGAGTGGCCGCCCACCATGTGGCGGATGTGCTCCTTCGCAAGCTCGTCGTGCGTGAGGTCGATGGTGTCAAAGCGGTGTTTGCCGAAATTGGCGGCGATCTTCGCGGACTCGCCTTTGCCGTGGGTGGTCAGGCCCACAAACACATGCGCCTTGGCCGAGTCGCTCATGCGGTAGTTGAACTCGGTCACACTGCGCGCCGCACCGGGCAGGTCGCCTATGAGTTCGCAAAAGCGCTTGAAACTGCCGCGCTCTTCCGGAATGGTGACGGCGAACAGCGCTTCGCGCTCTTCGCCCACCTCGGCGCGCTCGGCGACGAAGCGCAAGCGGTCGAAGTTCATGTTGGCGCCACACAAAATAGCGCCGTAGGTCTCTCCCTTGGTTTTGTGCTTGGCAACGTATTGCTTGATGGCAGCTACGCCCATGGCCCCTGCAGGCTCGACGATGCTGCGGGTATCGACAAAAATGTCTTTGATGGCGGCGCACACGGCGTCGGTGTCAACGGTGATGAATTCGTCCACCAGACCGCTGGCGATGCGAAAGGTTTCTTCGCCCACCAGTTTGACGGCGGTGCCGTCGGAAAACAAACCCACGTCGTTGAGCGTGACGCGCTTGTTGGCCTGCACCGATTGCAGCATGGCGTTGGAGTCGTTCATCTGCACGCCAACCACTTTGATGTGCGGGCTGACGGCTTTGATGTAGTTGGCCACGCCCGAGATCAAGCCGCCGCCGCCGATGGCGACAAACACGGCATCCAAAGCCGAGTTGTCTTTGCTGCGTTCTTTGTCACCGGCTTTCAGGCCCGCCTTGGCCGCTTTGCCCGCACCCAATGTTTGCACCTGGCGCAGCATCTCCATGGCCACCGTGCCTTGGCCGGCAATGACGTCCGGGTCGTCAAACGGGTGCACAAACACCAGGCCCTCTTTTTGCTGCAAGGTCAGGGCGTGGTGGTGTGCGTCGGAATAACTGTCGCCAAACAAAACCACTTCGCCGCCCAATCCGCGCACCGCTTCCACCTTGACCTGCGGCGTGGTGGTGGGCATCACAATCACGGCCCGCGCACCCAGCCGGCTGGCACTCAAGGCCACGCCTTGCGCGTGGTTGCCGGCGGAGGCGCAAATAACGCCTTTTTGCAGTTGCGCGGCACTGAGGTGCGCCATCTTGTTGTAGGCGCCACGCAGCTTGAAGCTGCGCACCGGCTGCTGGTCCTCGCGCTTGAGCAGCACCGTGTTGTGCAGGCGGCGGCTCAGGTTGCGGGCCGGCTCCAGGGCGGACTCGTTGGCCACGTCATACACCCTGGCGGTGAGAATTTTCTTCAGGTAGTCCGCTGGGGTAAGCTTGGACAGGGCGGAGTGCGGCTGGGGCGTGGCCGGCTTTCGGGGCTTGGTAAGTGAGCGCATCAAGCCATTATAGGGTTCGAATTTTTTGCTCCGCGCGGGGCACTTTGAAAAGGGGTTGAAAGATGGAATGCACAGTCAGCTGGACCGGCAATACGGGCGCCCGTTCGGGCATGGGTTTTGTGGCCGAAACCGGCAGCGGCCATGTGCTGATGATGGATGGTGCGCCCGACGCCGCCAAGCCCGACAACGGCGGCCAGAACCTGGCACCCCGCCCCATGGAAACCGTGTTGGCCGGCACTGGCGGTTGCACGGCGTACGACGTGGTGCTGATCCTCAAGCGCGGCCGCCACGGGGTTCAGGGCTGCAGCGTCAAGCTGACCTCCGAGCGCGCTGAGGTGGACCCCAAGGTGTTCACCAAAATCCACATGCACTTCACCGTCACCGGCAGTGGCATCCCGGCGGCAGCGGTGGAGCGCGCCATTGCCATGAGCCATGACAAATACTGCTCGGCCAGCATCATGCTCGGCAAAACGGCGGCGATCAGCACCAGCTTCAGCCTGGTGGACCCGGCGCAGCCCGCCAAACCTTAAACCCGCGCAGCTACCGTCGTCATCACCCGTGCGGCGGCGCGCATCAGCGCGGGTACTGGCTCTGGCAAGGTAGTAGCACCGGCGGCTTCGGCAGCGCTGGCGTGGCGCAGCTCATCTTCGGCCATCTGCGCCACGATGGCGCGCGAGGCATGGTCGCCGGCAGGCAAGGCCTGCAGGTGGCCGTGCAGGTGGGCACCCACCTGTTTTTCGGTTTCCGCCACAAACCCCAGGCTGATGGCATCGCCCAGCCGTCCGGCCAGCAGCCCCAGCCCGAAGGCGCCGGCGTACCACAGCGGGTTGAGCAGCGAGGGCCGCGCGCCCAGCGCGCCCAGGCGCTCGGCCGTCCATGCCAGGTGGTCGGCCTCCTCTGCGCCAGCCCGCACAAAATCTGCGCGCAGCGCTTCGTTTTTGGTAGCAAGCGCC
>Ga0007791_10000039_pt1 | contig 27987 bp, 23 predicted proteins | sample CryBogmetaGMA05M_FD_60368 | JGI IMG/M metagenome (GOLD analysis project Ga0007791, IMG submission 60368) | Freshwater microbial communities from Crystal Bog, Wisconsin, USA - MA0.5M | ecosystem: Environmental > Aquatic > Freshwater > Lake | place: Crystal Bog, Wisconsin, USA | collected 2009-07-06 | reverse complement strand
CGGCGTCTAGCGCAGAAAGTTGCCGAGCCAGGCGCGGGGCATGAGCCGCTTGTATCCCGGCGCGTGAGCCGGATTTGAAGAAGCGCTCAACGCCTTTGTGCCTGAAGCTTCGGATCATGGGTCGATTGTAGCGTGTGGCGCTACGAGCAGCAAGGAGGGGGTTTCTTGACGGTCAGTTCGAATCCCCGACGCAACCAAAAACAGTGGGACTGAAAACTGAGCAAGTTAGTTAAACAATCCCTATTGGGCCGCCAGCAAGCCAGCAAATAAACGCCTTTCGGGGCGTTTTTTTTGCTGCCGATGCGGGACAGACGACGTGCTCGACCAGCTCGCGCCTGGCCCATCGACGCGCGGTATCCGCGGACCTGCGCTATGCTGCGCCCCATCCATTGCGCCGACCGAGTTGCATGGCCTCTTCCGGAGACGCGCCTCATGAAAGCCCCCCATCGCGCCCCAGGCGACGAGCCTGTTTCGGTCAGCGGCTTGCCGCTTCTGTACCAGACGATTTACTGCAGCCGTGCTGCGGCCGGCGTTGACGAGGCTGCGGTGGCCCACATCATTGCCGAGGCGCGGCGCTTGAATCCGGCGCGCGGGGTCACAGGGCTGCTGGTGTGCGGCAGCGGTGTGTTCTTTCAATGGATCGAGGGGCCGCGCGATAATGTCGCGCATCTGATGGACCGCATCCGAGCTGATCCGCGCCACGAGCATGTCGTCACGCTCAGCGAAACCGAGGAAGTGCGTGAGCGGCTGTTTCCCGAATGGGATATGGAGCTGGTGTCGGCGTCCGAGATTCGCGACGTACTGATTGACGCGCTGGCTGATGCCGAAGACGAAAAGAACACCACCTCGCTCAGCCTGATCCTGGCGCATCTCGATGCAGGCGGCATCGCTGAACTCGGGGCGCTCGCATGATGCAGATCCGCCTGCTTTATGTCAGCCGTGCGGTCGGGCCGCAGACCTCGACCTTGACCGCCTCGATCCTGTCGACGGCTCGCGATCACAATCGTGCCAAACGCATCACCGGTGTGCTGTGCCATGGCCAGGGCCTTTATCTGCAGGTGCTCGAGGGCGAGCGCAGCGCTGTCAATGCCTGCTACGCCCGGATCGTCGCCGACCGTCGCCACCGCGATGTCGAGTTGCTCCATCTGGAAGAAATCACCGAGCGTCGTTACCCCGAATGGTTCATGGCGCATGTGAGCCTGTCAGACGTCGATCCGATGATCGTGATGCAGCATCCCAAGTTCGACCCTTACTCGGCGTCTGGCGCCTTCGTCTTGCAGCTGGTTGACAAGCTGGTCGAGGCGGGTCGCCGCATCGACATGCCGCCTGTCTGAGACGCAGCCACCCAGGTGGGCGTTGACCGTCCCACCCCATCCAGAGTCTGCCGGCGAAGGCTGACGAAATCCTCGAATCAATCTTGCGGATCCGCTTGCGCGGTTTGCTGACGGTCGTCGATTGCTTCGCGCTCGGCCGGCCGCCGGCATTTATCTGAACACTAATCCTTTGTGTTGAGATGACTAATTCTTTGAATGGATTGAAAAAATCTTTACAACAGGGGTCATCGGTTCCGGTCGACCGCCAGTCGGAATTCCTGATGACCTAAGTAGGCGAATACCGGCTGCGGATGCAAAAATTTATTTTCAAGAAGCAATAACGTCTGCAGCGACTGTGATTTTCTGCAATTGCAATTGCAATTGCGACTGCGCCAAACACTTACAAGCCGGTCTACCTGCGATGTGAAGCCCGCTTTCGAATCTGGGTGTTGACGCTTCATCACCGCACAACTGGAAGTACTGACATGAACGACGTGCACACCGATTGGCTTGGCACCATTCGACAGACCTTCACCAAGGCGCTGGTGCTGTTGCTGTGTTCGCTGAACGCGATGCCGGCGTGGTCTGCAGGCAGCACGCTCTATCAGGAGCCGCCGTTTACCTCGACTGAGCCTCCGGCTAATGTCTTCATGATGCTCGATGACTCGGGCTCGATGGCGAGGCAGGACCTGCCGACTCCGGTGGGGGTCACGATCAATACAAAAGTCCCCACCAAGGTCACGATCAAGGGCAAGGGTGCGGATTCGATCGGCATCCTTGCAGATCGCTCCTGGGAGATCGACCGCGACTACGACTGGGCACTGCGTGCGCCGGCCCTCAATCCGCTTTGGTACAACCCGGCCAACCGTTATGTTCCCTGGAACAAGGACGGCACGATCATGCCAAATGCATCAATCGGCGGCAGCGTTCCCAAGACCAACTTTGGCGAGTTCACCTCGCGTGCGGATGCCGCCGAACTCACCGAGCGCGATCCGCGTCAGGTGCCTGACGGCAAGGGATTTAAATCGTTGCGACCACCAGCCGGTACCAACGATGGGGCCGGTCGCGGATTGCTGGGCACCGATTCGCTTTCGCCAACCGATCCTAATTCCAGAGCCATGGGCCGGCGCGTGAAAATGGGCACGATCGCCGATTTTCGTTACCACAAGCTGCCCTTCGATTTTGGGCCGATCCTGGCAGGGGCGACCAGCGCGCCGCGCAACGGTCATGCCGACCAGACCTGGACAACGCACGACGACACCACTCGTCCACTTGACCTTTTCAGCCGGCCACTGCAGGTCACAAGCACAACCTCGTCCAGCGGTTGCTTTGCTAGCGAGTCCAATTGCACCAGTGGTTCAAAGGCCTTGTTAGCGGACACAGTAGTGACATGGAATCGGACGAATTGCTTTGGCGTCGTCCAGAACTTCACCAGCGATCCAGGGACGCTGACTTGCTGGACTCGACCGGATTGCAACGGCAACCTCATCAACTACGATCGTGATCCAGGGGCGCTCTCTTGCTGGACCCGGGCGGTCAGTTGCACTGATGCGACGCTAAAAAATTTCTCGAGCGAACCCAAAGAGCTTTCCTGTTTCACTCGCCTCAACTGCGCGAATGTCCCCGAATATTTCGACAAGGACCCCGGGTTGCTGAACTGCGGCTACACCTGGACCGACTGTTACGGCACCCCGCGGAGCTCGCCGACCGACGGTACGCCGGTCAGCTGTCCGAGCCGCATCCAGAATTGCGATGGCAGTTGGACCAATAATCCGGGAAGCACCACCTTGACCTGCTATTCGAGCCGAAGCTGCGCGTCAGGTAGCAGCTATGGCGCATGGACTGCAAGCAACCCGAATCCTGTCTGCTGGACGCGACCCAACTGTTCAGGTGGGACCGACTATATTTCCGGAGCTGATCCCGGGACGCTGAACTGCAAGTGGGCCCAAAAGGATTGCACTGGCAAGACCCAACCGTTCGCCACCAAGCCCAACGATTTGACCTGCTATAAGCAGAAGACCTGCACCGGCACGGAAATCATTTCCGTAACCCCTTTCGATCCGGCAACCCTCGCTTGCGACTACTCACGAAAAGAGTGCGGCGTATCGACCGCCACCGTCTTTGCAGTCGACAAAAATCCGGGGTCGCTTACCTGCTATACCCGGCAAAACTGCGACAACACCATTACTGGCCCCACCTCCACCGTTCTGACGGAGCTCACATGCCGCGCTGCGACTGAGCCGTTTCCAACCTACACGCCCTTGAAGCAGGTCAACGAGTCCACGCTGCGCACAGAGACCCAACAAAGTTGGATTGAAAAGCCCACCGGTGGGCAGAGCTACTCGGCAAAAAGCGAGACGGTGCTGCAAACGAAAATCAACAATCGGTTGGACGCCTCGACGATTACCAAGACGTATCTGGGCACCAGGGAGGCTAAGGAATTCTCCCGAAAGGTGACTGAATTCCGCCCAGAAACGAAGAAGCTGGATGATAAAAAAGGTGAAAAGGTCTACGCAGCCATCTGCCCGACCGGCAGCCGCCAGATGACTTGCACGGTTCCGGCCTTGCCCGGCGTCCCCGACCCGGGCGCACTCACCCCGGCGCGCTACTACCGGTTCACCGGTGGCGACAAAGGTCTGCCGGAGAGCTATGAGGTGGTGCAGATCGACCGGACCCGCAAAGACTATGTTTATCAAGTCGTCGATGCGACCACCGGTAAGGCCCCCACCGCGTTGACATCACAGCGCTTGGACTGCGCAAACATCACCTCCTGCACCTGGCTGGAAGAAGCGCAGAACTACGCGAACTGGTACCTCTATTATCGGAACCGCCTGTTTGCAGCCCAGGCGGTCATGGCCGATTCGCTCTCGAGCCTGAGGTCGACCACTCAGCAAAGCCTGCGACTCGGTTATGGGCGGATCAACTACATCCCCGATTCCTACAACCCTTGGATGACGGCGGCGGATAAGCTGGAACTGGTCAAGGACCTTCAAACAATCGACGGAGAGCCCAATCCGGGTGCGCTGGTGCGAGGGGTCAGGCCCTTCATCGTGGGCACACCAGAGCGCAGCGCCTTCTTCGATTGGCTCTTCAGTGTGTCCTGGCAAGCGGGGACGCCTAATCGTGAAGCCGTTGACTCGGTCGGTCGCTATTTCATGCGCGAAGACTATGCAGGGCCTTGGGGGGCAACGCCTGGAAATAATGCGGACAAAACGCCACAGCTCGCCTGCCGGCGCAACAGCCTGTTTCTGACCACCGACGGCGAATGGACCGGCTCACCCGGGACTGCCACCAAACCCAGTCAGGAAGCGGACAACGATGCCGCGCCGACCATCACCGGCCACGGCCCCAATGCCGGTGCAAAATTCACCTATGTACCGGCAGAGTGGAAGCAATTCACCGGTGGCACAAGTCAGTCAAATACCCTCACCGATGCAGCGGTCTACTACTGGAACCACGACCTGCGCCCGAATCTGGACAACGTGATCCTGCCGGTCACCGAGTCGCTGCGCCCGAATCCGGCGTTCTGGCAATCGATGAGCACCTACATCATCGGCTATGGTCTGTCGGCATCGATGGATACCGCGGCAACGCGTGCGGCGGTGACCAACGGCACCGAGGTGACCTGGCCCACGGTAAACGCCGGTGAAAACAACAATGTCAATCGGGTCAACGACAGCCTGCGGGCAGCGCTTGCCTCGCGCGGCAACTTTTATGCTGCTCAGACGGTGGCTGAACTCAAAAGCAGCATGCTCGGCAGTTTCCGCGAGATCGCAACCCGGCAAGGTTCGGCAGGCGGCGTAGCGGTGACTGGTCCCGCGATCACCAGTCTGTCGCAGGCGTTTTTCCCGAGCTACACCACCGGCAAATGGACTGGCGCGCTGAAGGCCTATAAATCGGCCGATCTCGAGAAGCTCGCTCAGGGCAATGTCGTGACGCCCGACTGGACGGCGAGCCTGCCGGCCTTTGGTTCGCGCAAAATTCTGTCGAGCACAGGTCGCAAATCCCCGATCACTTTCGATGTCGCGTCACTCGATGATTCCCAGAAGAGCAGCCTGACCTCGACTGCCGCAGGCTTTACCTACACGGCAGCCGAAGCGGTGAACTATTTGCGCGGGGATCAGAGCCTGGAGCTGCCTGCCACCGGCATCTCTGCCGGCACGAAGTTTCGCAGGCGCGAGTCGCTTCTGGGCGATATCGTCAACTCGACGCCGCTCTATGTGAAGGCGCCTGACTATGGCTACGCCGCCATGTCGACCGTCGGCGCGAGCTATGGCGCCTATGTCAAAGCAAGGCGCGACAGCACGGTCGCGACCGTTTATGTCGGCGCCAACGACGGCATGTTCCATGCCTTTGATGCCGCCACCGGCGTGGAGCGGTTTGCGTATGTGCCGCGCGGTGTCTATCCGACCTTGGCAAACCTGCTCAACCCCGGCTATGAGCACAACTACTATGTCGACGGGCCGGTCACGGCAGGCGACTGGCACAACGGATCGTGGCAGTCGATTGTGATCGGCAGCACCGGAGCAGGCGGGGCAAACGGCGGCTCGGGGGTTTTTGCCATCGATGTCACCAATCCGGCGTCCCCCAACGTGAAGTGGGACATCAAGCCTTCCGATAGTGATCATCTCGGTCACATCCTCAACCGCGGCATTATTGGCCGCATCAAGACATCGGATCGTGAGACCAAATGGGTCTACATCGTGGGCAATGGCTATGAAAGCACCAGCAATATGGCCGCACTGCTGGTCATTGATATCAACGAGGGCACGGTTATAAAAGCGATCCCGCTCGGCAAGGCTTGGAGCGGCGTTGACGCCGATCGCAACGGCATGGGCGGCATCACAGCGTTGTATGACTCCGAGCGCAACATCAAGCTGGTGTATGGCGGCGATCGTCAGGGCAATCTGTGGCGCTTTGACTTCAGCAGCGGCATACCCTCAGGCGCCAAAGGTTTCGGCGATGACAAGGCGCTCTTCAGCACCGGTACCAGCACGCGTGCGATCACCGCTGCACCGCGCCTGGTGCCGCATCCGCTGGGTGGCATGCTGATCGTCTTTGGCACCGGCAAACTCCATGACACCACCGACGGCATCGACACCGCATCGCAGGGCATCTATGCCATCTGGGACAAGCCTCAGTACGCCAGCAGCACGATCATGCCGGCGACACTCAAATCGCTCACGGTGTCGACCGACAACGACGGGACCCGCACCATCGATACCTCGCTCGACTGGAACAAGTTCATGGGATGGTCGGCGCAACTGACAGGGGGCGAACGGGTCATCTCCGATCCGACGGCCGATACCGGTTCGCTCACCGTGACCTCCTATGCACCGTCGGCCGCGCTCGACCCTTGCAATGGGGGAGGGGTGTCGTATCTCTATCGCTTCAATTTCGCGACCGGCATCGTCACCGCCATGCAGGCGACAGGGGTGGTTGGTGCAGTAACGCCGCTCACCATCGCGCCGACCTCGATCGCACGCACCGACTCGGCCGGCGTCAACATCAGTTCGGGCATCAGCAGCGCCGCAAGCAGCTCCGGGACTGCGACCAAACCCCCGGCCAGCCTCGCGCAATGCCGTCTGTACAGCACCAGCATCCAGGGGCGCCCCAACGTGATCGCGGTCAATTGCCCGAATTTTTCGCCGATACGGGTCTGGCGCCAGCAGCTCCGATGACACCTTGTCCATGAACACGGCGTTCAGTCCCATCGCAAGCGAGCGCCGTCGGGTCGGCATCGTCGGCGTCGGCAACATGGGTGGCGGCATCGCATCGAATCTGCTCGCCCGCGGCTGGGCCGTGCAGGTGCATGATCTCGATCTCATAAAGGTCGACGCCTTGCGGCGTGGCGGTGCGATCGGCTGCGCCGATGCCGCGGCGACGTCGGCGAATGTGCCGATCACGATCGTATGCGTGGTCGACGCGGCGCAATGCGACGATGTGCTGTGGGGCGAGCGCGGCGTGCATGCGCGCCCAGGCGGTTTGGCCGGCCACACCGTGATGCTGTGCCCGACGATTGCGCCGGAGGATGTCGAGCGTCTGCTTGCCCGCTTGTCGCAGGTCGGTGCATCGACGATTGACGCGCCGATGTCGGGCGGGCCGCAGCGAGCCGCCGACGGCACGATGAGCCTGATGGTCGCCTGTGAGGCGTCGGTGCGAGCGACGCACGGCGAACTGATCAATGCGCTTTCCTCCCGCGTCTTTGACCTGGGCGAGCGCGCTGGCAATGGCGCGAGGATGAAGCTGGTCAACAACTTGCTCGCAGGAATCAATCTGGTGGGAGCTGCCGAGGCACTCGCCCTGGCTCAGCGCATGGGCATGGACCTGACGGTGGTGCTCGACGTGATCGAGCAGTCCAGCGGCCAGAGCTGGATCGGCTCAGATCGGATGCGCCGTGCAATCGACAATGACTATGCGCCGCGTGCCCACGCCACCTTGCTGCGCAAGGACACTGCGCTCGCGGTGCAGGCCGGGCGAGCCGCGGGCTTTCAAGGTCCGCTGGGCGCCGCGACAAGCGAGGTGTTTTCGCGTGTGATTGAGCAGGGCTGGGCAGACCTTGACGATGCGGCGGTGTTTCGTCTGCTTACTGAATTGTCTGCAGGCGTCAAGCCCTAAGGCTGCGAGCCGGTCAGCCGGGTCGTCGCTCAAACGCAGGCAGATCCGGCGGGATATGGTGAAACGCCTGTTTGTCGATGGTGAAGATCGCTGCCTTCGGCGTGAACACCGACGGGTCATCGAAGGTTCCGACCTTCAGGATGATCGCGCCGGGGCGCTTCGGTGAGCGGGTGCCGATCGCGGTGCCGCAGGTGGGGCAGAACAGCCGCGTGACCGGATGCTCGATGTCGCTGCGCGCGAAACTGCTTGGCGTCCCTTTCGTGAAACGAAAGCCCGACTCCGGCATGACCATGATCACGTTCGGATTGCCGCCGGTGATGTACTGGCATTCACGGCAATGACATTGCAGCGATGCCAGGGGTTCTCCCTCGGCCTCGTATCGGATTGCATGACAGTAACAGCCGCCTTCAATTTTCATGGGATCCTCGCTGAGTGTGCCCTCAACTCTAAAGCGAAAGTGGCCGGTCAGAAAATCCGGATCATGTCTGACGCCGACTCGCAGCCTGCCCAACATGACTTGTCGCCTGATTCTGTTTTGTTTCTTTTTTTGTTGCAGCCTCAGCGCGCAGGCAGGTGACCGGGCCGGTGGGTTGGCTGACAGCTTGCGCTCGCCTGACTACCTGTTGCTGATGCGACATGCCTACGCGCCGGGTGTCGGCGACCCGGTCGGTTATCGACTCGACGATTGCGCCACGCAGCGCAATCTTGATGCCCAGGGACTTGCTCAGGCGACACGCACCGGTGACTGGCTCAAGCGCCAGGGTGTTGGCAATGCGCTGGTTTATTCGAGCATCTGGTGCCGATGCCGCGACACCGCGAAAGCGCTCGAATTAGGCAGCTTCGGCATTGAGCCATCGCTCGCATCGTTTTTTGACCAACCGGAACAGGCGGGCGCTGCCACGGCAGCGCTGTCGCGCTTCATCGCTCGCACGATGAAAAGAAAAGGCGATCGCGCCCTGATTCTGGTGACCCATCATGTCAACATCCGGGACTTCGCTGGCCCAAATATCGGTTCGGGCGACATGGTGCTGGTCAAGGTCGATGCGCAGGGGCGTGCCACCAGCCATGTGCTGTATCCAAGCCCGCCCTAGGCCTGCCGTCAAGGGCGCATCGCCGGCCGCACGCCCAAGCTTCTGGAATCGAAAGGCCTGACCGGGGTCGATTCCTGTAGCCTTTGGCATCACGCCTTGCAACAGGACCGCCATGAACAAACCCCGCCTGACCTATTTCGATTTCGCCGGCAGCCGCGGTGAGGAATGCCGCATCGCGCTGCATCTGGCCGGCGTCGACTTTGAAGATGAGCGCATCAAGTCTGCTGATTGGCCTGCCATGAAGGCGAGTGTGCCTTTCGGTGCATTGCCGGTTTTGCAGATGCCGGGCAAGCCGCTGCTGGCGCAGTCCAACGCCATTCTCGTGTTCATCGGTCGACAGCATGGCCTGCACCCGCTCGATGCCTTCGAGGCCGCGCGTCACGAGGCCCTGATGTGCGCGGCAGAGGAGCTGCGTCATGCGATTTCGCCGGTCTTGCGTATTTCCGATCCTGATCAAAAACGGGTGGCTCGCGAAGCCCTGGCAGCAAACGAGCTCGCGGCCTGGGGCAGTCAGGTCGAGCGGCAGCTGGGTGACGGGCCCTTCGTCGCAGGCCCCTCGATTCAGGTGGCTGATATCAAGCTGTATATGGTGGTGCGCTGGCTGACTGCCGGCACGCTCGACCATGTGCCGGCGACAGTGCTTGATCACTGCCCCAAGCTCATGCGCGTATACCGTGCCGTCGCCGAGCATCCTGGTGTGAAGACCTGGCTGGCAAAGCAGCCTGCCTGAGATCTGTTGTGGCCTGCGACGCTGCCAGGCAGGGCTCAGATCCGGTCGCTTGCAGTCGGCTCGGTGTTAACCGGCTTGTCAGCGTGTTTTCTCAGCAGATCGCCGATCTGCGCCACGCCCAGGACTCGGATCCCTGACCCGTCAGCCCGCAAGGTGTCGATTGCAACACGTGCAACTTGCGCGCTTGTCAGTGTCGGCATCGACCTCGGCACCATCAGAAACTGCAGGCTCAGATACAGATGCGCAATGCGCTGCAACCAGTTGCCAACGACAGGGCCGCCCTGAGCGAGCGGCCGCAGCACCGTCACACCATCGAATGGCAATGCTGACATTTGCAGTTCGGTCTCGTTGCTCAGGCCCAGGTGCAATGTCGAGAGCTGCTGCCAGACCGGCAATGGGTCGACCACCACCAGCCTGCGCGCGCCGGCGGCGCAGGCCGCCTCGGCGATGCGCAGCATCGAGTCGCGCGTGACCATCGCAAAGGGTGCATCGCGCCCGTGGAAGGATCGTGCGTCGGGCGCCTGCGGATCGATGGTCTGTGCGATGCAGACACTGTCGAGCGGCGGCAGCTGCTTCAGAGGCGAAAGCACCAGTCCGCGGACCCCAAAGGACATCGTCGCATCGCCATCGGCAAGCGCGACCACCTCGTCGTAGCCACCGCGTGACAGCCCCTCGGCGAGCAGCGCATCGCCAAGGCGACCGACTGCACCAGCGATCAGCAGGCGACGAGGCTTGCCGCTGGTGGCACGCGGCTCGGGCCTGGCCGCAGCTTGCATCGCGAATTCAGGAGCAAGAGGCATCGGTCCAGCATACCCGAGCGCTCAGCGATCTGGCCTCAGACACCCTATCCTGAGATCTGTCGACGGTCGTGCTTGCAGTCATGTCAAACCCGCCAGGCCGGTAGTTCCAGATTGCGCCAGATGGCCAGGGCCCTTAAACCGGCGGTCACACTGACGCAGGCGACTGGCGCAAGCCAGGCGGGCGCATCGATCTGCAGCAGGCCGACATAGACCCAGCCGCCCGCGAAGGCACAGACCGCATAGGGTCGGTGATCACTGAACGCGCTGGGAATCTCGTTGCAGACGATGTCGCGCAACACGCCGCCGAATACGCCGGTAATGATGCCCATCAGCACCGCGACAACTGCGGGCATCTGCAATTGGAGAGCCTGATCCACGCCTGTGGCCGCAAACAGCCCCAGGCCGAGTGCATCGGGCCACTGGATCGCGCGCTCGGTCACCTCGAAATGGCGTCGGCGCAAGAACAGCATCGCCAGCACACACAGTGCCAGGACGCCCCAGAGCACCTCGACATGACGGACCCAGAAAAACGGCTTTTGATCCATCAGCAGATCGCGCAGTGTTCCGCCGCCGAATGCGGCCAGAAATCCGACCGCACAAACCCCGACCGCGTCCAATCGTTTTCGGGCCGCTTCAAGAACGCCGGACAATGCAAAGGCGGCAGTCGCGCTGAGTTCGATCAGGAGCCGCAGCGATTCACCCCAGAGTTGGACATTTTTCATGGCGGTATTGTGCGGCAGCTTGATATCGTCTTCAGGCCATCGCTCATGAAGCGGCAACAGCTCGATTGTCAGGGATGACCCTGGCAATCACTAACGCGACCATTCGGTGCATTGGACAAGCGAAGATGAAAAAAATCGGTTTTGAATTTTTTGCCGGATTCATTGCGCTGGTGCTGGCCTGGACTGTGCAGGCACAGCCGAGTGTCCCGGCAGCGTCGCAGGCCTTCGTCGATGACATCGTCTTGCTGCCGGTCGACTGCCTGCTGGTGATGCCATTGTCGGGAAAAGGTGGCCAGACCTGTTACCGCAAGGACAAGGTGCTGCAGATGCAGACCACCAAGGCGCGGTATGCATTGCTCGGCGACTTCAACGTCAACTCGCCCTACGACGTGATCTCGAAGAAGTGCGTCAATACGAGCAAACACGACACCGTAGCCCTGAGTTTCTTGTGTGAAAACCGCCAGGAAAACTGGTCGATTCGCTTCAATTACTATTTTGAGAGTCATCCCGCTGTGAACCTGGTGTATCTCAGTCGTATTGAGCTCAAGACCTGTGCCAGTGCCAGCGTCGATGAGTCATTCAATGCGGTCATCCGCAAGTTCGGCAAGCCCAGCCAAAACCAATCCGATGATGAGCGTCTGGTCTATCACCGTCATCACCTTGAAGATCGATTGACTGTGAGCCACGAGCACACGCCACCGGGCGCTGCCCGCGTGGAAAGGCTCAATGACATGTTTTCATGCCCGGGCGACTACGCTCTCCTGTTCAGGCTCGAACCGAAACAGTTTCACTCGGGACGAGCGAATGTGATCGCCAGGATCCAGGCTGAACAAAGCAAGGTTTCTTCGCCGAAGTTCTAGGGTTCCAGCGACGCATCCGTTCCAATTAGTCCAGTCAAATGCGTCGACCTTGATCAAGGTCGGTTCAGACTCCGGTCTGACCGCACAACAGGGAGACAAATCATGCCGTCCATTCGCCGCAGTCTTTCCCGGGACTCGCGCCCCGATCCAATCGGCACGATAATTAAACCGCAATGGTTTCGCCTGGCGGGATGGTCGCTCGCTGCAGTATGTGCCTCGGTCCTGATCAGCTGCAGTCACGGCATTCTGCACAAGGAAACCGGTACGACCCTCAGCACTGACGGCGTCGCCGCCGGCAGTTGCACAAGCCTGCTCAATCTCAGGATGGCCGGCACCACCATCACCTCTGCGACCGCAATCGCGCCGCCTTTCACCGCGCCCGGTGGCGCGACCGTGTCTACACCGTTCTGTCGAGTTGTTGGCGTATCCAGTCCGAGCCGCGATTCGACAATTAATTTCGAGGTTTGGCTCCCCGAAGCCGCCACCTGGAACGGAAAGTTTTACAGCAGTACCGGGGGCGGCTCGACCGGCGTCATCCAGTACGGTGCGATGAGTACTGGCCTAACGGCTAAGTACGCAGCCATGTCTCATGACCGTGGGCACATCAGTCGCAGCGACCTCAAGACGCAAGGCGGATCGCCTATTCCTTTGAGTACCGACGGCAGTTGGGCGGCAGGGCATCCTGAAAAAATCATCGATTGGGCGCACCGTTCGCAACATGTCACCACAGTGGCGAGCAAGGCGATCGTCAAGGCCTTCTATTCGAGCGCACCCTCGCGTTCCTATTTCGTCGGATGCTCGGCGGGCGGTCACATCGGCGCGATGGAGGCATCGCGCTATCCGGAAGACTTTGACGGAATCGTCGCAGGAGCACCGGCCTGGAATTGGACGAATCTTCTCGTTGCCAGGCTGTGGGCCAGTCAGCCGTCGATGCAGAACATCAATAACGCCCTGCCTGCAGCCAAACTGAAAATCCTGCACACCGCGGTCGTGGCGGCGTGTGATGCAGTCGATGGCGTGAAGGACGGGTTGATCGATGACCCGCGCAAGTGCAGCTTCGATCCCTCGGTGCTGCAATGCAAGGGTGCGGATGCCGCAGATTGCCTGACTGCCGCACAGGTCAACACAGCCCGAATCATTTCATCACCGTCCAGGCGCCCAGGTGGCGAACAGATTTTCCCCGGTTATAGCTGGGGCGGCGAGACCCTTTGGACGGTCAATACCGGTGCGACACCCGGTGGCAGTGCTTTCGATTTCTTTCGCTACTGGGTGAACGAAGACGCCAACTACGATGCCCGTACTTTCAACTTCGGCAGCGATATCGATGCCATGAACAACAAGCTGGTTGCGGGTCAGACGATGGCGTCGGTGGTTGTCGCGAAGCCCGACATCACTGCCTTTGGCGCGCGCGGCGGCAAGCTTCTGATGTGGCATGGTTGGGCCGACGAACAGGTTCATGCACTCAGCAGCATCGACTACTACAACCAGGTCATGGCTGCGAACACCAAAGCCAAGGCAGATGGCTTTTATCGATTGTTCATGGCGCCTGGCGTTCAGCACTGCAGTGGTGGCGACGGGCCGGATTCGATCGATACCCTCTCGGCGATCGAAAAATGGGTCGAGCAAGGAATCGCGCCAGATCGCATGACTGCGACCAAGTTTTTAGCCGGCAAAGTGACGCGCACTCGACCGCTGTGTGCTTATCCGCAGGTGGCGAAGTACAGCGGCGCGGGCAGCATTGATGATGCTGCGAATTTTGCCTGTGCCAATCCGTGAAATCCACAGCGCGCTCCACTCGCATTCGGCTTACCCCCGCCGATGCTGGTCGGGCCTGATACAAGCTGCGATCAGGCTGCGGTAAGCTCGACCGACCTTCATTTCCCAATCCGACAACCGCCATGGCCCTTACCCAGTCTGTTTCCGGTTCCGCATCCCGCGACGCGGCTGCATCGATCCAGGCGGGCCGCCCGAGTGCGCGAACGCTGGAGATTCTGCATACGCTGGTCGGCTTTGATACCGTCAGCCGCAATTCCAACCTGGGCCTTATCGAATGGGTTCGTGATGAACTGGCCAAGCTGGGCGTGGTGTCTCGCTTGAGCTGGGACGCTGATCGGCGCAAGGCCAACCTGTTTGCCACCCTGGGAGATGGCAGAGCGCCGGGCATTGTTCTGTCGGGGCACACCGATGTGGTGCCGGTCGACGGGCAGGATTGGCACAGTGATCCGTTCAAGGTCACCGAGCGCGACGGCAAGCTCTTCGGGCGCGGCACGGCCGACATGAAGGGCTATATCGCCAGCGCGCTGGCGGCTGCGCCCGCCATCCTGCATGCCAATCTGCCAAGCGCCGTGCACTTTGCTCTGTCGTATGACGAAGAGGTGGGGTGCTTCGGCGTGCACGAGCTCATCAAGGATCTGCAGGAAGCGGGCATTCAGCCTGCGGGCTGCATCGTGGGTGAGCCGACCCTGATGCAACCGGTCGTGTCGCACAAGGGCACCTGGCGGCTGCGCTGCTGTTTCAGGGGCCGCGAAGCGCATTCAGCGATGCCCACCCATGGCGTCAATGCGGTCGAGTACGCTGCGCAACTGGTGGTTTTCATGCGCGAGGTGGCTGCGCGCTTCGTGCGCGAAGAGCCGCGTGACGAAGGCTTTCCTGTGCCCTTCAGCACCATCCAGACCACCACCATCGCGGGCGGCACGGCTCAGAACATCGTGCCCAATCTGTGCGAGCTCACGGTTGATCTGCGCACCATGCCCGGCACCTCATTTGATGCCCTGCATGCGCAGATCCGGACCTTCGCGGCGCAGCTCGATGCACAGATGAAGCGCGAGTCGCCCGAGACCGGCTGCGAGGTCGAGTTTCTCGCCGGTGTGCCGGCATTCGTCGTTGACGATACCGCGCCGATCGTGAACTACGCGCGCCGACTGGCACGCACGCAGGGCGCGGGGAAGGTCACCTTCGGCACCGAAGCCGGCATTTTTTCTCAGGCTGGCATTCCCACCGTCATCATCGGGCCGGGCAGCATTGATGACGCGCATCGTCCGGATGAATTCGTGTCGCTGCAGCAGCTTGCCGACTGCGACACCTTCATGCAGCGGATGATCGAATCGAAGTTCGACTGGCGCTGACGATCATGCGGCATCCCATCGTGACCTGTGCCCACTATTCTGACTGGAGCAAGCGAATGAATTGTCTGAGATCGGGTGTCGTGTTGATGTGCGCCGCGCTTTCGTTTTCGACGACCGCGACTGCGGCCGGTGCCGACGAGGCTTTGCTTGCGGGCGCCCGTGCCGCGCAGCCAGCAGTGATTCAATCGCTGCGCGACATGGTTCTGATTGAGTCCGGATCATCCGACGCAGCGGGGCTGAAAGGAATGAGCGATTACGTCGAGGCTCGACTGCGATCGCTTGGTGCGGTGATTGAGCGCACACGGTCAAGCGTCGGCCCGGGCGAAATCGTCAAGGGCAGTTTCACCGGTACTGGCAGGAAGTCTTTTCTGCTCATTGCCCATGTCGATACCGTCTACGGCAAGGACATTCTTGCGACCCAACCCTTGCGTCAGGATGGCAACCGTCTCTATGGTCCCGGCATTGCCGACGATAAGGGCGGCATCGCAGTGATTCTGCATTCGCTGGCCATCCTGCGCGACGCGGGTTGGCGTGATTACGCTCGGCTGACGGTGCTGTTCAATTCAGACGAAGAAGCGGGATCGCGCGGTTCCGGAGAATTGATCGCCGCGCTCGGCGCCGTGCACGATGTCGTGCTGTCGTACGAGCCCACGGTGGCCAAGGCGGTCGCGAAGGACGAGGGGGTCTTGCTTGCCGCCGCAGGGACGGCTGCAGCGACGATGCAGGTCAAAGGCCGTACCGCGCATGCCGGTGCTGCGCCTGAGCAGGGGCGAAATGCCCTGGTTGAACTGTCGCACCAGATTCTGCAAACCGAAGGCGTCGCTAAGGGTGTCCCGGGTGCGCAGCTCAACTGGACGACTTCGAAGGCCGGATCAGTGCGGAATCAGATTCCCGAGCAGGCAGAGGCCGGAGGCGACGTGCGCCTTCTTGCGCCTGATGCCGCTGACAAACTGCTTGCCGCGCTCAAGGCCAAGGTGGTCGAGACCCGGCGGGTGCCGGATACTGAAGTCACCGTCACACTCGACATCGGCCGCCCGCCCTATGTCGCGGGCGATAAGGGGCTTGCGCTTGCGCAACAGGCGCAGGCGATTTACCGCGAACTCGACGGCCGAACGCTGATGCTTCATCCGAGCACCGGTGGCGGCACTGATGCCGGATTCGCAGGCAGTTCGGGCAAGCCGGCCGTTCTCGAAAGCATGGGGCTCGCCGGATGGGGCTATCACGCTCGTGACGAATACATCGAGATCGATTCGATCGTGCCGCGTCTTTATCTCTCGACACGATTGCTGACCACAATCGCGCGGCAGTGACTCATCTTGCCGGCTGATACCGTGCCCCGGGACTCGCTGCGTCCTTCGACAAGGTCAGCCCGGGTCAAGTCGCCTGCAATACCCGGTCCTTCAAGGCCTGCTGGATCCGATCCTCGGTGACGCCCGCCTCGCGCAGCACTTCAAGCGTGTGCTCGCCGATGGCGGGTGCCGGTCTGCGCACACTTGCTTTCCAGCCCGAGGCGCGCGCCGGAAATCCCAGCTCGCGCATCGGCCCGATGCCAGGCTGATCGACCTCGGCGATCAGTCCCAGGTGCTTGACCTGATCGTCTTCAAAGACTTGCGGGAACTCGTACACCGGACCGGCCGCGATTGATGCGGCTTCCATGCGATCGACCCAATCGTCGGTCGCACGCGAGCGAAAGATCGGGTCGATGCGCGCGCGAAGGGCAGGGTGATTGGCGATTCGCCCGGCATTGCTCGCAAAGGCCGGGTCAAGGCCAAGCGGCGAGTCGCCGAGTGCATCGCAAAAGCGGCCCCATTGCGCAGGATTGAGCAGCGTGATGCTGATCAGGCCGTCCTTCGTCTCGAACACCTCAGCCGGACAGACCACCGCGTTGCGATTGCCTGCACGCGCCGGCACAACGCCGCCGGTCAGAAAATTGGCGGCCGGGTCGGGCAGCAGGCCCAGCGCCGACGACAGCAGGTTGACGTCGATATGCTGACCCTCGCCGGTCCGCAGACGGTGGACCAGCGCGGCGTTGATCATCGCGAAAGCCATATAGGAGCTGGCCGCGTCGGCCATCGATCCTCCCGGGCGCAGCGGCGGCCCGCCTGGCATGCCAGTCAGCGCACTGATGCCGCTCATGCCGAGTGCCACGCCGTTGTAGCCCGGCTTGTGGCCCTTCGGGCCATCCTGCCCGAAGCCGGAGACCGACGCATAGATGATCGCCGGATTGAGTGCGCGCACTGCCTCGTAACCCAGACCCATCTCGGCGGCCGTGCCCGGCAGGAAGTTTTCGATGACCACATCGGCGCGCGCCGCGAGGATCAGCGCGAGATCTCGGCCCTCGGGCTTTTTCAGGTCGATGGCGATGCCGCGCTTGTTGCGGTTCACCGCCGCAAAGGCCGGGCTGATGCCGTCCTTGCCGCCGATATGGCGCATATCGTCGCCGGCCCCCGGCCGCTCGACCTTGATGACGTCGGCGCCGAGATCGGCGAGCAGCATTCCGCAATAAGGTCCCGCGATGACGCGCGACAGATCGAGAACCTTGATTCCTTCGAGCATGGTGACCTTGGGGGGCATGGCAGTCGTGTTGGGCGATGATAGCCCGGCCGCTTGCTGATGCGAGAACGGCAGTTCCTGGACCCTGCTTGATTGTCAAAGCGCGTCAATGTGGGAAGCTGCTGTCGAGCCAGCATCACTTTGGCGCTCGGGCTTGTTGTGTGCCTGGCGTGTGGTCGACGCCGCTGATGTGCGCCGATTCGATTTTGAGGATTCCGATGATCACCATCAATGAGGCGCAAACCTTGCCGATGCCTTCGCGCGCGGGACGCGCGCTTGCGTCAGCGACTGAAAGCCTGCCATCGGTGCAGGTTCGCAATGAATCCGGGCTGGAGGTGCCAGATGCACGCTGATGTCAATGTGCTGGTCTACATCCTGATCTATCTGGCAGCCATGGTGGTGGTTGTGCCGCTCGCCAAGCGTTTTGGACTGGGTGTGGTGGTGGGCTATCTGCTGGCGGGTGTGGCGATCGGCCCTTATGGCCTTGAGCTGACCGGTGAAAGCGCGAGCATTTCACTCCTGGCCGAGCTTGGCGTCGTGCTGATGTTGTTCACCATCGGACTTGAGCTCGATCTCAAGAAGCTCTGGGCCATGCGCAATCAGGTGTTTGCGTTGGGGATCTTGCAGATGCTTGTGTGCGGTCTGGCGCTGGCCATCGGCGTCATGGCCTTCGGTCTGGCAGCGGTGCCGGCGCTCATCGTCGGTCTGACGCTTGCGTTGTCATCGACTGCGGTGTCGGTGCAATTGCTGAACGACCGCAATCTCATGGGGACGTCAACCGGCAAGTCAGCCTTCGGCATTTTGCTGTTTCAGGATATGGCTGCGATCCCCCTTCTGATTGCCACCAGCGTCCTGTATCCGAGTGCAGGGGCTCCTCAATTCAAGCCCCTCCTTGCGCTTGGCGCGGTGGTCGGGCTGATTCTGGCCGGGCGCTTCCTGATTGGCGGGGCCTTGCGCTGGATTGCAAGCAACGGCTCGCGAGAGTTGTTCGTTGGCGCGGCCCTGCTGCTGGTCATCGCTGTCATGGAGCTGATGAGTCTGGTCGGTGTCTCGTCAGGATTGGGCGCTTTCATCGCCGGCGTGCTGTTGGCCAGCTCCGAATACCGCCACGAGCTCGAGGCCGACCTCGAGCCGTTCAAGGGGCTGTTTCTGGGCCTGTTTTTCATCACCATCGGCGCCGGCATCAACCTTGGTCTGCTGGTTCAACATTTCGCTGCCATTGCCGCGCTGCTTGTGGTCTTCATGGCGCTCAAATTTGTGGTGCTCTACCTGCAGGCATGGGGCTTGCGCGTGCCCCGACGGGAGCGAATTGCTTTCGCCACCCTGCTGGGACAAGGCGGCGAGTTCGGCTTTGTGATCATCGGCCTTGCGGTCGCGGGAGCCATGCTCACCGCCGAGCAGGGCGGCTGGATCAATCTGGTGATTGCGCTCTCGGTTGCCGCGTCGCCTTTGCTCATGAAGGCGCAGGATGCTTACGCAGCGCGCTTTCTTGCACGCTCGGCGAGCAATGGACCGATGGACACCGAGATGGACCACAATCCGGTCATCATTGCCGGCTTTGGCCGTTACGGACAGATTGTCGGGCGCTTGTTGCTGATGAATGGGGTGCGAGCGACCGTTCTGGACCATGACTCAGAGCACATCGCCAACATGCGTCAGTTCGGGTTCAAGGTCTACTACGGCGATGCCGGCAGGCTTGATCTGCTCGAAGTGGCGGGTGCCGAAAAGGCTCGCGTGCTGGTGGTGGCGGTTGACGACAAGGAGGCCATCACGCGCATCACCGTGCTGGCCCGAAAACATTTTCCTGACTTGCAGATTCTCGCCCGAGCGGTGGATGTACCCCATGCCTATGAGCTGATTCGCGAGGGGGCGCACGTGGTGCATCGTGAGCTGTTTGAAAGCTCACTGTTGGCTGGCCGATCGGTACTGGAAATACTGGGCTGCGGCGCCGATGAAGCGGCTGAGTTGGCTGCTCGGTTTCGCCAGGCCAACAATGATCAGTTGAAAGCCATGGCAAATCTTGGGCCGCCGACCGATCGCAAGGAATACATCGACAGAGTTCGGCGTAGCCGGGAGGAGCTTGAGCGTCAGTTGCGAATGGAAGTGGCGCAGCGCCAAAGCACCCGAAGCTGGCAACACCCTGAGCCTTGACCGGTTCGTCAATCCGGGCCTCAGTCGCTGCCAAACAGGTCGTCGAGTTTTCTGACAGCCTCACCATCAGGGGCGGACTTCTTTGCAGTCGCTTGCGGGTATTCATCCGCGATCCGGTCTTCCCAATAGCTCGCCGGATTGGGTGAACTGCACAAGCGCCGATAGACCTCCTCGGGCACATTCTTGTAGGCCGTGACCGTCTTGTTATCCCAATGCAGATCGAGTTGTCGCGCGCCGCTGTCGTAGTCGGCCTTCCTGATTCGACCGCCGTTGAAAGTCGTGGTGGGCATGTTCGTCTCACTGGCAAAGGCCGGGTCCTCGGCCTGCCCACAGGGGGCGGGTGACTCACCGCTGACTGGCAGGCGAATGAGCGTGCCGCGATAGTATTGCGCATCGCGGTCAGAAACAGTCTCTGACCATCCATGGCCCGACCGATGCGGCCGATCAAAACAGTTGGAGACAGCAGTTGGAGACAGCAATGAAATTCGATGACGTCGTTCAGGGCCGCCGCAGTATCCGGGGCTATCTCAAGAAGCCGGTGCCTAAGTCGCTGATTCGCGAAGTGCTCGAAATTGCGATGCGGGCGCCAACCTCGCTCAATACCCAGCCCTGGAATTTCTATGTGGTCACCGGCGATGTCCTCGACCGAATTCGCAAGGGCAACGTCGAGCGCAACCTTGCCGGTGTGCCCGATTCGCGCGAATTTCGAATGGGTCCGGGCTATGACGGTGTGCACCGCGAGCGCCAGATCGGCATCGCCAAGCAGCTCTTTGCCGCGATGGGGATCGAGCGCGACAACAAGGAAAAGCGCCAGGACTGGGTGCTGCGGGGCTTTCGCCAGTTTGATGCGCCGGTCTCGATCGTGGTGACCTACGACCGCTCGATTCATGGCAGCGACATCGCGCCCTTCGATTGCGGCGGTGTGGTCAATGCCCTGGTGAATGCTGCCTGGTCGCGAGGACTGGGTTGCGTCATCAACAGCCAGGGCATCATGCAGTCACCGGTCGTGCGCGCCGAAGCCCAAATCCCTGACGATCAGGTCATCCAGACCTGCGTTGCAATGGGCTGGCCTGACGACAGCTTTCCGGCCAACGCGGTGGTCTCGCAGCGCAAATCGGTCGATGAAGCGGCGGTCTTTGTCGGCTTCAGCGACTGAGCGAAGGATGATCAAAGCAGGCCAGCGCAGCCCTGGCCTCGTGCCAGTGGCCCCGGGCGACAGTGATCTTGCCCGCGCCAAAGGCGTCATCGATCGTTGACTTGCCAGCCATCACCTGGCCCCAATCCTGCGGCGAGATGCACCATGCACTCTGCGCCTCGTTGCCTGATGTCGGCACCGCGACACCACGGCGAATGTGAAGCCCGACCCGACTGGCGCCACCGAAGTCGACGCTGAATTCATGATCGATGTGCATTGCCAGTTCGGGGTCGAGCAGAACACGCAGGACTCTGATCGAGTTTTCGGGCGCAGCCGTCACCTCAGGTGCCCGAAAGCTGTGCCCCCTCAAGCGTGAAAACTCAAGCCGGCCCTCCAGTTCCAGGGCGCGGGTCGCACACCAGTTTCTGATGTTTGCCGAGGTCGTACGCTGAGCGATCGTGCGCAACACGGCCGCCAGTTGAGCGCGCTCCTCAGACGAGCCGCCATCGGCCCGACCGTGCGCCCCGGGCTGCGATCTGACCAGCCAGGTCGCAAGCTCAAGTGCCCAGCGAACATCGTTGGCGGCGAGCGCGTCGATCGACTGCTGTCGCACCGCATCTCGCCCGCCGAAGCCGGCGATCAGTCGATTGGCTCGCTCAAGCGGCGGCACCGGAAAGAGCGAGGACTCGACACCATCGAACCAGCCGATCAGTCCGGTCTGGATCTGGCGCACGTGGTGCTCCACCAGTCCGTAGAACTGCTGGGTAAAGTAGGTACGGTTAAATCGCTCAGGCAACTGCACGAACTGCGTGAGCTCATCGGCCGACAGGCCTTTGTTGAGTCCGCGTACGGTCTGGTCCCACAGGAACTGGATCGCATCGCGGTAGTCGGTCACCACGGCCTTGATCTGCTCCGCCCCCGACAATGCCGGGCCATGCGCGCCGACCAGATGCTCGGCATTGAGTGAGTTCAGATGATCCAGGCCGGCAAGGAGCACTCTCGGATCCCGGTATTCCTCACCCCGAATCGCAAACACATTGAAGAGTGTCGGCCACACCAGGTTGTTGACCGCCAAATCGAGCTGCGGAAACCAGATCGTCACCGAGTCGTCGGCGTCTGACGGCGCCGGCATGAATTCAACCTGAAGCCCTGCGATCGTGGCGGAGGTGGGGGTATCGAAGACATTCGTCGGCGCAACGAAGCCGGTGGTGAAGGGCGCATGCGCCGGATTGCGAAAAAAGGGCCCCAGGCCTACGCTGACCACCCCGTCGGGGCCATCGAGCGGCATCCGGATGCCGAATTGCTGGACCAGGCCGCGCTGGTACATCGGGGCGATTTCACCACCGGTGCGCTGCCGATTGGGCACAACCCTGGCGTGTGACCAGATCGGCATCGACTCGCTGCCCGGTATGGCGGTGGTGCCTGCTACATAGTGAAAGTGCGTGTAGATCACGGCCACGATCGGTACGTCGGTCTTTTCGCGCAGACGGTCGATCGCGCACTGCATTTCCTGGATCGACTCGCCGGTGTCGATCGCGATCACGCCGAGTGGCCCTTGAACGAATGTCTGGTTCGACAGGCCGTTGCCCACAAAACTCCAGACGCCCTCTCGAATCTCCTCGAAGCGCTCGGCAATGCGGCCCGCCTGCTCGATGGCCTGCCGGTGTGCGCGCTGGCCTTGCGGTCCAAGGCTCGTTGCCGAGTCATCCGGCGCGAAGCTGGCCGCCAGGTCATTGCGTGTGGTCATGTCAGAGGTCTCAGTGTGGTTCGTTCAGGCAGCGCAGACCTGAACCAGCTTTTTGCCCAGTGCATCGCCCTTGAGCATTCCGAGCAAGGCCGTGGGGGCCTGTTCGATGCCGTGGACGATGTCTTCGTGAAACCTCATCTCGCCGGCGTTGAACCAGGGCGCAGCGCGCAGCTGATAGGCCGGCAGTTTGTGGACATGGTCATAGACGATGTAGCCGGTCATCTCGATGCGCTTGGACACCATCAGCTGCATGCCGCGAATGCCAGGATCTTTGACTTCGTTGTAGCGCGAGATCATGCCGCACAGCGGAAAGCGCGCTGCGACGTTCGCATGCCGCAGCGCGGCTTCAAGCGTTGTGCCACCGACATTGTCCAGATAGACGTCAATGCCCTTGGGGCACAACTCGCTCAGGGCGTCGTCCATGTCGCGGGTCTTGTAATTGAAGGCAGCGTCGTAGCCGCAATGCTTTAGCACGAAGTCGACCTTGTCGTCGCTGCCCACAGAGCCGATCACGCGCGCGCCGGCGCGCTTGGCGAACTGCCCGGCGAGTTGCCCGATGGTGCCGGCCGCTGACGAGATATAGACCGTGTCGCCCGGGCTGGGCTTGCCAAGCTCGATCGCGCCAACCCAGGCCGTCAGCCCCGGCATGCCGAGCGCCGAAATTGCCAGACTCGGTCGCCCCAGTTCCGGCCCGATCTTGTGCAGGCCTTCGCCTCGCGCGACCACGGTACGCAGCGCCCAATCGAGAAAGCCCCAGACGAAATCACCTTCGCGAAAGCGCTCGTTGCGCGACTCGATCACGCGTCCGACCACCCGCGACACCATCGGCTTGCCGAGCGCAAAACCGGGGGCGTACGACTGCCCGGCATCCATGCGGCCACGCAGATAGGGGTCAAGCGATAGCCAGACCGCCTGCACGGTGACGTCTTGCGGGCCGCATTCGGGCTCGGCGCAGGCCTCGATCTGAAAGCAGGACACATCCGGCCAGCCTGATGGCCGCTTGGCAAGCAGGACGCGGGTGTTGGTCGTGGTGTACTGGTGCGAGCTCTGGTTCATATCGCGTCTCCTGGGGTCGTGATTGAATGGTCTTTGCCGGACTTCGGTCTGCAATAAAAAAAGCCCGCATTGCTGCGGGCCTGTCGCCGGGAAAGCCTCAGGGGGTCAGGACCACCTTGACGGCTTCATTGGCCTGGATCTGTGTTTCATAGGCCTGCGAGGCGTCTTCCAGTGCAAACCGGTGGGTGATCAGCGGCTTGCGATCGATTTTTCGCGTGCTGATGAGTGCCATGGCCTGGACAAAATCGGCTGGTGTCCAGGCCCAGGACCCGACCAGTTGGATGCCCTTTCGCACCAGCACGTTGACGTCCAGCTCGATCTTGCGCTCGAAGACCGCGACCACGATGACCTTGCCGTTCTGGCGAACCAGTCCGATCGATTGCTCAAGCACCGTGGTGCCCTTGAAGTGGGCGGTTGCACCTGCGCAGTCGAAAACGGTGTCGATATTGCTCTCGGCCGAATCCAGCAGGCTCAGGTCGGTCGTGCCGTGCAGGGCCTTGAGGCGGGCCACCGCATCTTCCTGCGAGGCATTGATGGTGAGATCAGCGCCGAGCTCTGTGGCCAGTGCCAGGCGCCGCGGCGAGAGGTCGACCACGATCGTGCGGGCCGTGCAGCGAGCCTTGATGCACTGGAGGACCCCAAGACCGATGATGCCGGCGCCCATGATCACCAGCACCTGATCGTCCTTCGGATCAGCCAGATTGACGGCATGGATCGAAGTGGCCAGCGGCTCGTTGGTCGCGGCTTCCTCGAAGCTGATGTCATCCGGAATCGGAATCATGCGACTCGCGATCTGCGGCGTGATTCGTAAAAATTCGGCATTTCCACCCATGCTGACCGTGGTGTAACGCCCGCCGATCTTCACAGACGGCATCTCTCCGCGAATCTCCACGATCTCGCCGCTGAACTCGTGGCCGAGGATTCGGCCTTGCTCGATCGGCAGCCCGAGCTGCAGAAACAGGCCTTCACGATAGGTGTGCAGGTCGGATCCGCAGATCCCGCAGGCCCTGATTCGCATCAGTGCCTCGCCCTCGTTCAATTCGGGCCTGGGTACGTCCTCGAATCGGATATCGCGTGGACCGTGAAAGACTGCCGCTTTCATGATGGCGTGGCGCCTTATTTCTTGGGCGGGCGATGCAGACCGCACAGCTTGTTGCCGTCCGGGTCGCGCAGATAGGCCAGATAGAGCTTGCCTGCCGGGCCTTCACGAAAGCCGGGCGGGTCTTCGCAGGTCGTGCCGCCGTTGGCGATTCCGGCCGCATGAAAGGCAGCGCCTTGTTCGGGTGACTCCAGCAGGAAGCCGAGCGTGCTGCCATTGCCGAATGTCGCGGGCTGCCCGTTGATCGGCGTGGTGATCGCGAAGGTGCCGGAGGGGCTGCGATAGAAATAGCGATTGTTGTTGGCGACGCCGGGGCCGATACCGATCGTGCCGAGCAGCGCGTCGTAAAACTTTTTTGAGACCTCAAGATCGTTAACGCCGACCATCACGTGGCTGAACATTCTTATCTCCTTGTTGTGGGCCCTGCTCTGGATGCAGTGGGCTCGGGGGGATGTTAACCGATGGTCGGGCGCGCGCCGCGCCGACACCCCGCCTGTGATATCAAGCGGCATGATGGTTGAAATCGATGCGAAGGAGTGAACCCATGCAGCAGGTATTCAAGGTGCAAGGCATGACTTGCGGTCATTGTGTGAAGGCGGTGACTCAGGCCATCCAGCTTCTCGACCAGGCAGCAGTGGTCGCGGTCGAACTCGACTCGGGCAAGGTGGTGGTCGACTCGACGCTCGCCCGTGAACGCATTGCCGAGGCGATTCAAGACGAAGGCTATTCTGTTGTGACCTGAGCAGGCGATCGCGTCGGTGGCAGTCCCCATCGATGCAAATCCGGTCAGATCCGGTTACCGGGAGCGTCGCTCGGCACAATGTCCCGACGCCAGGTGATCGCCAGCGCGAGCGTCAGAAGCAGGCCGCAGATCACCATGCTGATGGCGGTTTCCTGATAGCCGATTCGGGGGATCAGCGCCCCGGCAATCAGCAGCCCGAGCGGCAGGGGATAGATGGCCAGCATCCGCACGCCCATGATCCGGCTTCGAAAACGCTGATCCGATGTCCGCAGCAGGATGACGGTCAGTGTCAGCATGCTGAGGCTTTGCATGACGCCGGCGCACAGCAGCAGTCCCATTGCTAACCGGACATCGCTTGACAGTGCGAACCCGAGCAGAAAGACGAACCAGATGGCACAGGCGATCACCATTGTGCGCGCCGGTCGCAAGTAGGGCCCCAGTACGCTGATCGCAATCGATCCGATCAGCGCGCCAAACGAAAAGCTGGCAACCAGTTGGCCCAGGCCCTGCTGGTCAAGATGAAAGACGTTGCGTGCGATGTAGGGCATCAGGCCCAGCGTCAGCGGATAGGCTGTCAGATTGACCAGCGCGGCGACGCTCATCGAGGCCAGCATTCGGGGCGTGCGCCAGATATAGGCGATGCCTTCCTTGAGATCGAGCCATGGCGACGGTTTCGTGGCGGCCATGCCTGCGTCAGCAAGCGCCGGACCTGCGATCGGTTTGCCGTCAGTAAACAGCGTCAGCAACGCCCCCGCGAGATAGATGACGGTGATCACCAGGTAGGCCGGTGCCATGCCGAAGAGCGCCATAAAGCCAGTTCCGAGCAGGGCGCCGCCGATCTTGGCCGAGTCCATGGTGGTGCGCGAGATGCCCATCGCAGCCACCAGATGAGACGCCGGTACGGTGGCGCCGACCAGTGCGCTGCGCAGACCGATATCGGTTGGCCGGATCAGCCCTGCCAAGGCGGCGATCACCAGGACGGCGATCGGGCTGAGCTGCTTGGTCGTGGCCAGAAAGAGGATGGCGCCCGCGAAGATCGCGTAGCAAAAGCGCATTGCGCAGAGCACCTTGCTCGCGCCGAGTCGATCGCCGATCACGCCGATCAGCGGCGAGAGCAAGGTGCCCACAAACTGCAAGGCACCGAAGATGGTGAGCAGGGTGACCGATCCGCTTTCGACCAGGACATACCAACCCAGTATCAGGGTTTCCATTTCCATGGCAGACGCCGTGCAAAGATCGGCTGGCCACTGGAAACGGAAGCTTCGGGTGCGAAAGGGCGCCAGTGCGGCGAAGTCGCTCATCGGGCGTCGGATCCGTCGATCCGGGCTGCGGGCTGCGTGAAGGCCACGACATCGCCGGCAAACGGCGGTGGTCGCCGATATGCAAAGGTCATCGACAAGTGACTGTCTCCTGATTTTTCAGGCGATCATGCCTGTGTGCAGGCAACAGGTCCACGAATGGAGTCAATTCTGATGAGAATGCAGAACAAGGCGGTGATCGTTATCGGCGCCGGTCAGAGCCCGGGCGAAGGCATTGGCAATGGGCGCGCATCGGCGCTGCTCTATGCGCGAGAAGGCGCGCGGGTGCTGGCGGTCGACTCGAATCTCGCGTCGGCGCAAGAGACCGCCGCTGCGGTGTTGGACGCGGGCGGCCAGTGCGAGGCTTTCGAGGGTGATGTTCGCAATGAGGCCGATATGGCGGCTGTGGCCGCACGGACTCAGGCTTTATGGGGTCGCATCGACGTGCTGCACTACAACGTTGGCGTGAGTTTGTCGGGCGGCGACCGCAAAGTGCAGGATTTGACCGAGACCGCCTTCGACAATGTGACGGCGATCAACCTGCGCGGCTATGTGATGGCGGTCAAGCATGTGCTGCCGGTGATGCAGGCGCAGCGCTCGGGTGTGATCCTTGCGATTTCATCGGTTGCCGCCTGGTCATCGACTTACCCGATGGTGGCCTATAAAACCAGCAAGGCGGGCATGATCGCGTTCACCGAGCAGGTCGCTCGCCTGAATGCCGAATTCGGCATTCGCGCGAACGCCGTCTTGCCGGGTCTGATGGATACCCCCATGGCGGTCGACACCCGAGCGCGTGAGCTGAATCGGCCGCGCAGCGAGATTGCCGCGATGCGCGATGCGCGGGTGCCCCTCGGTCGAAAGATGGGCTCCGGCTGGGATACTGCCCATGCCTGCCTGTTCCTGGCGAGCGACGAGGCCAGGTTCATTACCGGCGTTGCCTTGCCGGT
>Ga0007791_10000037_pt1 | contig 28934 bp, 16 predicted proteins | sample CryBogmetaGMA05M_FD_60368 | JGI IMG/M metagenome (GOLD analysis project Ga0007791, IMG submission 60368) | Freshwater microbial communities from Crystal Bog, Wisconsin, USA - MA0.5M | ecosystem: Environmental > Aquatic > Freshwater > Lake | place: Crystal Bog, Wisconsin, USA | collected 2009-07-06 | reverse complement strand
CCACAAAAATCTACGGATGTGACTTATAGATTGTCATTTAATCCTTCAATTATATTAACAAATGTTGTAAATTTGATTAGCCTAACTTTAGCGTTAAAAGACGTAAATATTAGAGCCGAAGGGTATGTAAAGATACATAGTGGAGTGATTTACACTACGTTACCTTTTTCATACAACAATAATTTAAAAAGCATATTAAAAGGATAACAATGGGAGCAACAAACGTATTTTCATACACATTAACGGGAGGTAGTCTTGTAATAAGTGCTTCTCAAAACGTAACTAGACTATCCGTGCTTTGTACGGCGGGGTCTATAACCTTTTTAGGTAGCTCTACTTTTAATGGTTTGAGCTCTAATAATAATACTTTTACCCCTGGCCAAGGTGTAACTGTCACCGCTGCCTCAACGGCAAATCCTTTAGATGGGATAACCATAAATGCACCTGGCGGTGGTGATTCGGCGGATGTTATCATATCCTTTCAATAGGATTTATTATAAAACAAAAAAAACATAAAAAATGGAAGAATTTATCATCTCCAAAACAAGAGAAATTTTCAACAAAGCCATCAAAAGATTTTCAAAAACCGATAACATAGAGCAAGATAATGTTGCTATTTTATTGGAACTAGTAGAAGAAAATGGGGAAAAAGTCGTTGGGTATCAAATTTGTCACAATTATGTACCCAATAGAAGGACAACCATAAAAGATATTTTGGGTTATAAAAACTTTGATATGAGTGGATTTAGTGTACTAGTTCCACCTTATATCAAACAAATTATAGAAAAACAAGAAAAAGTATTAGAATCTAAAAACGTAGAAGTTTGCGTCTATTTAGATAGAGAAGATGAGGATAGAGAAGAAGTTTCTTATTTTTTATATAAAGATGGAGGGTTTGTAAAAAAAGTAGAATTAATTGAATTGCTTAAATAAAAAAAAATGAGTACTAGCTTTTTAGGAGGTAACGAATTTAGTTTCATTAGCGGAGGCTCGGGTAGTGGCTCGGGTACTTCGGGCTCGGCGGGTACTTCGGGTACCGCGGGTACTAGTGGTATTGCGGGAACTAGTGGTCAAAGTTTTGGCTCAAGCGGTACTAGTGGTGCTAGTGGAACTTCGGGACTTACGGGAACGGCGGGTACTAGCGGAGCTAATGGGACTTCGGGAATAAATGGAACTTCGGGAATAAATGGAACAAGTGGAACCGATGGTGCTAATGGTACATCGGGAACAAGTGGTAGTGATGGAAATGGAACGGCGGGAACAAGTGGAATAGATGGTACTTCGGGTACCGACGGAGGTACGGGTACAAGTGGAACAAGTGGTGCGGATGGTACAAGCGGTCAAGACGGAACTTCGGGTCAAAATGGAACAAGCGGTCAAGACGGAACAAGTGGTACGGATGGGTCGGGTACTTCGGGTACAAGTGGTACCGACGGCTCGGGAACTAGTGGTACGGATGGTGCTAATGGTACATCGGGTACAAGTGGTAGTGATGGAAACGGAACCGCGGGTACTAGTGGTACCGACGGATTTGGAACAAGCGGTACTTCGGGAGCTAATGGTACTTCGGGTACCGATGGTGGAACGGGAACGGCGGGAACTTCGGGTGCAAATGGAACCAATGGTTCTAGTGGTACGGCGGGTGGAACGGGCTCCGCGGGAACTTCGGGTGCAACGGGAACTTCGGGAATAAATGGAACAAGTGGAACCTCAAGTGGTAGTGTAGCGGGGGTTTCTTATATATATAAAATAGTCGTAGCAACTACGGGAGGAAGTATTTCGGGTATTACTTCGGCTACTTCACCAAGTGGTGCTAATTTAATTGGTGCCTCGGGTTGGACTTTTAGCGTATCACCTCCAAACGTAATCGTTGCTCATCCTTTGGGAAATACAATTATATCGGGCTTTAGTATAGGGGTTAGTACAAGTACGGCTTTGATAAGACCTTATACGGGAACGAGCGCAGCCCAATTTGCAATGATTTCAAACACGGGATTTAGCCAAGTTACATTTTATAGTAACACGGCAGCGAACGCGGGATTCAATGGTGCGGGTTCGGATGCAAACGCTTTAACTATTAACTTTTTATCATCGGTATCGGTATAATAAAAAAATATGGCACAATTAATATTACCTCCTAAAAATATTGTCGGAAACGTAAATAGTGGTTCCGTATCTGTAAATAGTACTTATACTAATGCTTCTTCCGTTTGGGATGGATATCCTATTAGATTTAATGCAAGTTTTACAATAACACCTCAATTAAATTCTTCTCAAGATACAACACCCATAGCCTATGAATGGAATGGTGACGATATTGAAGTAGGAATGTGGTTAGGACAAACTAATGGTGCTAGTTATAGAATTGTTTCAATTAGTTCACAAACTTCTACCACATTAACATGTGTATTGGAAGATGTTGACTTATATGTTTTATTAACCGATAATTCACAAACGGGTAATAATTTTCCTTTAGAAGACCAAGCGGGTTTAATTTTTGATATTAGTAATGATGGATTACCCGTTGTTACACCCACGGCTATTATATCGGGTCAAATTGGTTTAAATGCTCAATGGTTAAATGACTTACACGATAGATTTAGATTTAGAAATTATTTAACGGACTTTTTTAATCTTGACCCTAATAACGATACTTATAGCGGTTTAGCCGTTGGCGATTTTGTTACTTTAAATTCAAGTGGAATATTTGTAAAAGTTACAAGTAATACAAACACGGATATAACTAGTATTTTTGGTAGTGTTACCGCCATAGATACTCCAACTCAAGGAAATTTAAGGGTTAGACCTTTTGGTAGAATAGTAAACGATTTAGTTTTAACCGCTATTGGAAATATCGGTGATACAATATATTTAAATGCTAGTGGCGGTCTTACGGCTACTCAACCTTCTCCTCCATACTATGCGGTTTATATAAAATTATCTAATACGGCGGGTATGGTTTTACCCAAAGTAGCTAGTGGAGTTAGTGGAGGTACTAGTGGCTCGGGTTCAAGCGGAACGGCGGGTACTAGTGGTACTTCGGGAGATTCGGGTTCAAGCGGAACGGCGGGTACTTCGGGAACAAGTGGTACGGCGGGTGCTAGTGGAACTAGTGGCTCTTCGGGAACCGCGGGAACGGACGGCTCAAGCGGAACGAGTGGTACAAATGGTAGTGATGGAACCGCGGGTACAAGTGGAGAAAGTGGAACAAGTGGAACCGATGGCTCTAGCGGTACTAGTGGAATAGATGGCACAAGCGGAACAAGTGGCGAAAGCGGAACTTCGGGTTCTTCGGGAACCGCGGGTATGGATGGTTCAAGCGGAACGGATGGTTCAAGTGGTACTTCGGGCGATAGTGGAACAAGTGGTACGGACGGAAGCTCGGGGACAAGCGGAACGGATGGTTCAAGTGGTACTTCGGGCGATAGCGGAACTAGTGGTACAAGCGGTGCTAGTGGAACAAGTGGCTCTAGCGGTACGGCGGGTGTAGATGGTACAAGCGGAACCGATGGAAGTAGCGGAACAAGTGGCGAAAGCGGTACATCGGGTACGGATGGGTCTAGTGGTACAAGCGGAACGGATGGTTCTAGCGGTACTTCGGGAGATAGCGGTACATCGGGTACAAGTGGTGCCTCGGGTACATCGGGTTCTTCGGGTACGGCTGGTGTCGATGGAACTAGTGGAACATCGGGTTCTACGGGTACATCGGGTGATAGTGGAACGGCGGGTACATCGGGAGCAACTCCATTAATTTGTACACCATTCTTAGCGGGAGATTATTATTTCCAAGCGGTAGGTTCAACTTATAATGGACTTTCATACGCGGGTATGTCATGGGGTGCGGGGCAAACACTAAGTGTATATGCTCCCGAAGATGTTATACAATATATGTTAGTGACTTCTTATAATCCCACAACGGGGGATTTAGTTGCGGTTATTACATATTGTTCAAATGTTAATTTCAAAACACAATCGGGGGTTACAATTTGTCTTGCGGGTGTACAAGGTACTAGTGGTACTTCGGGCGATAGCGGAACGAGTGGCACAAGCGGTGCAACGGGTACTAGTGGTTCAAGTGGTACGGCGGGTGTAGATGGAACTAGTGGTACGGATGGTTCAAGTGGTACTAGTGGCGATAGTGGAACAAGTGGAACGGATGGAAATAATGGTACAAGCGGAACCGATGGTTCAAGCGGTACTTCGGGCGATAGTGGAACGAGTGGCACAAGTGGAGCTTCGGGTTCTTCGGGTTCAAGTGGAACCGCGGGAGTAGATGGTACAAGTGGAACCGATGGCTCTAATGGTTCTAGTGGAACAAGTGGAGATAGTGGAACGAGTGGTACAAGCGGAGATAGTGGAACAAGTGGCACAAGTGGTATTTCGGGAACGAATGGTACTAGCGGTGCTTCGGGTTCTAGTGGCTCTAGCGGAACGGCGGGTGTAGATGGTACAAGCGGAACGGACGGAAGTTCGGGAACAAGTGGATTAGATGGTACAAGCGGAACGGATGGTTCAAGCGGAACATCGGGCGATAGTGGTACAAGCGGAACTTCGGGTGATAGCGGAACTAGTGGCACTAGCGGTGCTTCGGGGTCAAGTGGTTCTAGTGGAACCGCGGGTGTAGATGGTACGAGTGGAACCGACGGCTCTAGTGGTACGAGTGGAACTGATGGTTCTAGTGGTACTAGTGGTATTGATGGTACAAGTGGTTTATCGGGAGATAGATACGCTACAACTTCAACCGATACGATAGATTTAGGTACTTTAAATATAGGAGATGGAGTTAACTTAACAATTGGTGTGGGATTATCTTATACAATAGGTCAAAGTGTTATTGTTGCTTATTCAACTACTCAATATTTTGAAGGTTTAGTTCTTTCTTATACAATTGGTGACGGAGCTTTTGAAGTTCAAATTACAAAATTAGTTCCCGCCATAGGAGGTGGTCAATTCTCTTTATGGCAAGTAAATTTAGCGGGAGCATCGGGTGGTAATGGTACTTCGGGTACATCGGGTGAAAGTGGTACAAGCGGTGTTAATGGAACTAGTGGAGAAAATGGAACTTCGGGAGTATCGGGCTCTAGTGGTACAAGCGGAGCAAGTGGAACATCGGGTTCTAGTGGTACAAGTGGAGAAAATGGAACAAGTGGTACTTCGGGAACCGATGGTTCAAGTGGTACTTCGGGCGATAGTGGAACTTCGGGTGAAAGCGGTACAAGTGGAACCGATGGTTCTTCGGGAACTTCGGGAACGGATGGTTCAAGCGGTACTAGTGGTGCTAGTGGTACATCGGGTTCTTCGGGAACTTCGGGTACCGATGGCTCTAGTGGAACTAGCGGAATTGATGGTACAAGCGGAACGGATGGTTCTAGTGGAACATCGGGTGATAGTGGAACGAGTGGTACGGATGGTTCAAGCGGAACAAGTGGTGCAAACGGAACAAGTGGAACTAGTGGTGCTAGTGGTACTAGCGGTTCTAGTGGAACAAGCGGTACAAACGGCTCAAGCGGAACGGCGGGAACGGACGGCTCTAGCGGAACTAGTGGAACGGATGGCTCTAATGGAACAAGTGGTACCGACGGAAGTAGTGGTACTAGTGGCGATAGTGGAACAAGCGGAACAAGTGGTACTTCGGGTGCTAGTGGAACGAGTGGTTCTAGTGGTACTTCGGGTACCGATGGCTCTTCGGGTACAAGCGGAACCGATGGTTCAAGTGGTACAAGTGGGGAAAGTGGAACTTCGGGAGAAAGCGGAACTAGTGGTACGGATGGTTCAAGCGGTACTTCGGGAGAAAATGGTACAAGCGGAACAAGTGGAACAAGTGGTGCTAGTGGTACTAGCGGTTCTAGTGGTACTTCGGGTACGGACGGCTCTAGTGGAACTAGTGGTACGGACGGCTCTAGTGGAACTAGTGGTACGGATGGCTCTAACGGAACTAGCGGAACCGACGGAAGTAGTGGTACAAGTGGCATAAGTGGTACAAGCGGAACGAGTGGAACAAGTGGTGCTAGTGGAACGAGTGGTTCTAGTGGTACTTCGGGTACAAATGGCTCAAGTGGAACAAGTGGAACCGATGGTAGTTCGGGTACTTCGGGTACGGACGGCTCTAGCGGAACTAGTGGCGATAGTGGAACAAGCGGAACCGATGGTTCTAGCGGAACAAGTGGTGAAAATGGTACTAGTGGTACTTCGGGTGCTAGTGGAACAAGTGGCTCTAGCGGAACGGCGGGAACCGACGGAAGTTCGGGTACAAGCGGAACGGATGGTTCTAGTGGAACTAGTGGCGAAAGCGGAACCTCGGGTACGGATGGCTCAAGTGGTACTAGCGGAACCGATGGTTCTAGCGGAACTTCGGGAACAAGTGGTGCCTCGGGTACATCGGGTTCTTCGGGAACGGCGGGATTAGATGGTACATCGGGTACAAGTGGTTCTAGCGGTACGGCGGGAGAAAGTGGTACGGCGGGAGAAAGCGGAACTTCGGGAACGGATGGTTCTAATGGAACTAGCGGTACTTCGGGTTCAAGCGGTACTTCGGGAGCTAGTGGAACTAGTGGTAGCTCGGGTACGGCGGGAACGGATGGTTCTAGTGGAACGTCGGGTTTAGATGGAACAAGCGGAACGGACGGCTCTAGTGGAACAAGTGGAACCGATGGTTCTAGTGGTACAAGTGGTATTGATGGTACAAGTGGTTTATCGGGTGATAAATATGCTTCTCCATCTTCAACTAATATAGATTTAACAACTTTAGTGATAGGAACTAATACTTCCTTGACAATAAATACGGGTTTAGCATATACTATTAGTCAAAGTGTTATCGTAGCAAATAGCATAGCGGATTACTTTGATGGTGTTGTAGTATCTTATGATGCGGGTACGGGAGCATTAGTAGTATATGTATCAAATATTACGGGAACGGGTACATTCAATTCATGGCAAGTCAATCTCGCGGGAGCTGCGGGTGGCGATGGTACTTCGGGTACATCGGGCTCTAGTGGAACTAGTGGAGTTGACGGAACAAGTGGAACGGATGGTAGCTCGGGAACAAGTGGAACGGATGGTTCTAGTGGTACAAGCGGAACAAGTGGTGCTTCGGGTACTTCGGGTTCAAGCGGAACGGCGGGAACGGATGGCTCAAGTGGTACTTCGGGTACAACGGGTACAAGCGGAACATCGGGCTCAAGTGGTACAAACGGAACGGCGGGAACTAGCGGAACGAGTGGCACTTCGGGAAGTAGTGGTTCTAGCGGAACTAGTGGAACCGATGGTAGTTCGGGAACTAGTGGAACCGATGGCTCCAATGGAACTAGCGGAACCGACGGAAGTAGTGGTACAAGTGGTACGGACGGCTCTAGCGGAACCGATGGCTCTAGCGGAACGGATGGTTCTAGCGGTACTAGTGGAACGGATGGTTCTAGCGGTGCTAGTGGAACAAGTGGTTCTAGTGGTACGGCGGGTACGGATGGCTCAAGTGGAACTAGTGGTACTTCGGGTACTAGTGGTTCTAGTGGGTCAAGCGGTTCTAGTGGCTCGGCGGGTACAAGCGGTAGCTCGGGAACTTCGGGTTCTAGCGGAACAAGTGGTTTTGATGGTTCGGCGGGTACAAGTGGTACGTCGGGAGCTTCGGGAACTTCGGGTTCTTCGGGTACATCGGGATTTGACGGAACAAGTGGAACGGATGGTAGCTCGGGTACAAGTGGTTCAAGCGGTACTAATGGTACAAGTGGAACTTCGGGTAGTGCGGGTACAACGGGAACAAGTGGTACCGCGGGTACAAGTAGTAATCTTGTGGGAACAAGTGGTACACCTATACCTTTACCATTACCTCAAATAAGTACAACTACTACGACCACAACAACAACCGCATATCCTTATTTATATCCCGCAACGGCGATATTATCATCTAATTCTTCTACGGGTTATCCTTTAGTTTCTAATAATGGTGGATATACATGGAATTTATTAACAACATTTGGATATAAAACATGGAGTGCAATAGCACAAAATGTGGCTCAAAGTTATATTGTGGGAGGTGTAAATGGCACGGGTATTTATGTATCTAGTGATGGAGGTGCAACCGCACCAACTTTAAGAGGTACGGGCTTAACACCTTTAGTATTTAATTTCTTAGCGGTATCATTAACGGGACAATATATTGTAGCTCAAGGTTCGGATAATGCGGGTTCTTATATTATGGTATCTAATGACTTTGGAGCAACATTTACTAATGAGCAAAACTTCTTTGGTGCAAATTTATTTGCTCGTGGAATAGCGGTTTCGGGTAATGGTCAATACATGCAAGGAATTGCATTTACCTCTACTGGTAGTGTTGGAAGTTATAGAAGTTACTCAACCAACTATGGTGCAACATGGGGACTTACGGCAATATCTACGGGACAAGATTTCCAAGACGTAGCTATAAATAATAGTGGTCAATACATGGTTATTGTAGCTCAAGCAAGTGGTTCTCAAGGTAGAATATTTATAAGCACAAATTATGGCTCTTCATATACCGAAAAATTATATGACAATGCAAACCCAATTAACTTTTGTGTAATATCAAGCAATGGTCAATATGGATTTGCGGTAAGCTCTAATGGTACTTATTATTATTCAAAAGATATTACCTCCGCGGGTACATGGGTAAGTGGTGGAACTATTGGTATGGCGGTATCGGGACTTACGATGAATAGCAATGGTGATTACGTTGTAATTTATCCAAGTAATTCCGCTAATATATTTGTTTTCCCAAGCACAAATTACGAAAGTGGATATTTAACAATACCTATTTATAGTAATTATCCATGGAAGCAAATTGATAGTGGTAGTAATTAAAAAAAGAATTAATTTTATATATGCCTTATCCTAATTTAACTATTATTACAAACACGGATTGTTCCTTTGTTCAAGGACAATTTGTGCAATTAATTAATAGCCTCAATGATTATATATTTGGTCAAGTAATATCATACAATCCTTCTACGGGAGAAATGGTTATTGCACCAACTCAATCCGTAGGTAGTGGATATTACGATACATGGGAAGTAGTTACTTCGGGAAATATAGGAGCAAGTAGCTTATTCGTTGGGAATAGCAATACTTCAATCACATTACCATTAAGTTAAAAAGATTTCAAATAAAAATATGTCATACGCTAACATTACCATTTTTACCGATACCAATTTATCTTTTGTAACGGGTCAATTCGTGCAAGTAATTCACGATACCAATACTTACATTTTTGGTCAAGTAGTTTCATATAATGCTACTAGTGGAGAAATTGTTATTACACCCATAGAATCCGTGGGTAGTGGTTCTTATAATGATTGGACTATTGTCACTTCGGGTGCCAATGGTTCTTCGGGAACCGCGGGTACATCGGGTGGTAGTGGTACTAGTGGTGCTTCGGGTACTATGGGTACTTCGGGAACGGCGGGTACTTCGGGCTCTACGGGTACGAGTGGAAGTAGTGGTACTAATGGTACTAGTGGTTCTTCGGGTTCAAGTGGAACCGATGGTAGTTCGGGAACGGATGGCTCTAGCGGTACTAGTGGAACCGATGGTAGTTCGGGCACGGCGGGTTCAAGTGGTTCTAGTGGTTCTAGTGGAACGGCGGGTACAAATGGTAGCTCGGGAACTTCGGGTTCAAGTGGCACGGATGGTTCAAGTGGAACCGATGGTTCTAGTGGAACAAGTGGAACCGATGGCTCAAGCGGAACCGATGGTTCAAGCGGTACAAGTGGAACTAGTGGTACGGACGGCTCAAGTGGTTCTTCGGGCTCTAGTGGTACAAGTGGAACAAATGGTTCTAGTGGAACTAGTGGTAGTTCGGGTTCAAGTGGCACGGACGGAAGTTCGGGCACAACGGGAACAAGCGGTACTTCGGGCTCTAGCGGTAGTAGTGGAACAAATGGTACAAGTGGTTCAAGCGGTACTAGTGGTGAAAGTGGTACAAGTGGAGAAAGTGGTACAAGTGGAACAAATGGTACGGCGGGTACAAGTGGTTCCGTAGGTACATCGGGTTCATCGGGTTTATCGGGGGATAGATATTATTCTACCTCAACAACAAATATTGACTTAACGACTTTAGTGGTTGGTACTAACCAATCTTTAACAACGGGTACGGGTCTTGCATATACAATTGGTCAAGGAGTATTAGTAGCTAATAGTTTAACCAATTATTTTGAAGGACAAGTAGTTTCATATACTAGTGGTTCGGGTGCTATGGTATTAAAAGTAACTAATATCGTGGGTACGGGAACTTTTGCTTCATGGGAAGTAAACCTTGAAGGTGCTGCGGGTGGAGATGGTTCTTCGGGTACATCGGGTTCAAGCGGAACTAGTGGTACATCGGGTACTAATGGTTCAAGCGGAACGGACGGCTCTAGTGGAACCGATGGTTCAAGTGGTACGGCGGGAACCGATGGTTCTTCGGGTACTAGCGGAACCGCGGGTAGTAATGGTACAAGTGGTACGGCGGGAACTAGTGGTTCTAGTGGTAGTTCGGGAACTAGTGGTTCTAGCGGTACGAGTGGTACTAATGGAACTAGTGGTTCAAGCGGAACCGATGGTTCAAGCGGAACAAGTGGAACTAGCGGAACTTCGGGAACGGCGGGAAGTAATGGTACTAGTGGAGAAAATGGAACAAGCGGTACTTCGGGTTCTAGCGGAACCAATGGTTCTAGCGGAACAAGTGGTACGGCGGGAAGTAATGGTACTAGTGGCACTTCGGGTTCGGCGGGTACTAGCGGTACGAGTGGTTCTAGCGGAACTACGGGCACAAGTGGTACCAATGGTACCGATGGCTCTAGTGGTACAAGCGGTACTTCGGGAACAAATGGTACAAGCGGTTCTAGTGGCACAAGCGGTACGAATGGTACCTCGGGCTCTACGGGAACAAGCGGTACAACGGGAACGGATGGTTCAAGCGGTACTAGTGGTACTAATGGAACTAGTGGTACAAATGGAACGAGTGGTTCAAGCGGTACAAACGGAACGGCGGGTACATCGGGTTCCGCGGGTACTAGTGGTGCAACGGGTTCTAGTGGAACTTCGGGAGCTAATGGAACAAGTGGAACTAATGGTTCAAGTGGTACGGCGGGAACTTCGGGCTCGGCGGGAACTAGTGGTCAAACGGGAGCTACGGGTACGAGTGGTACAAGTGGTGGAACGGGTGCTAGTGGGTCTAGTGGAACGAGTGGTGCTAGTGGAACATCGGGTTCTTCGGGAACGTCGGGAGCAAGTGGCTCCGCGGGTACTAGTGGTGCGGGTACTATATCAAATGGTGTAACAAACTTTATTCCTAAATTTACAAATGCAACTACATTAGGAACTAGTGGAACATGTCAACAAACTAATGGTGATTTATTGGTCAACCAACAAGTTAGCGTTGGTATGGGTGGTGGTTCAAATAGCTTTAATACTGCGATTGGTAGACGTACTTTAGAATCAAACACAACTGGTACTTTTAACACTGCAATCGGTGTTTTTACTTTAAATAAAAATACAAGTGGTAGTAAAAATACAGCACTAGGTATGGCTTCTTTGTATTGTAATATTTTAGGTAATAATAATGTAGGAATTGGGTATTGCTCTCTTTATAGAAACACTACAAATAATAATACCGCTATTGGTTACAAAGCCCTTACTGCAAACATATCGGGTAATGCTAATACTGCAATTGGTGCTTCTTCAATGAAAAATAATATTGGTGGTTGGTACAATACGGCGGTAGGTTATCAATCACTTCAAAATAACACAACGGGTGATAGTAATACTGCTATTGGTTATAGAGCTTTACGTGATAATACAACTGGTTTTTTTAATACCGCAATCGGTACTTCTTCATTAAATTATAACACTATTGGTTATCATAATACCGCAATTGGGGCAAGTGCTTTATTTGTAAACACTAGTGGTAGTAGAAATACCGCTATTGGTAAAAATGCTTTACAATTAAACACAACTGGTAGCAGAAATACCGCTATTGGTCTTGATGCTTTAAAGAATAATATTGCTGGTAGTTACAATACGGCAATAGGTTATGGAGCTCTTTATGAAAACAAATATGGTAATAATAATACCGCGATTGGTTGGCGTTCATTATGTGCAAACACAACGGGAGGAAACACGGCGGTTGGTTACAAATCTTTATATCGTAATACAACGGGAATAAACACGGCGGTAGGTTACAAAGCTTTAACTTCAAACACTAGTGGTACCAATAATACCGCAATAGGATGTAATGCTTTATTTACTAATATTTTAGGTACCAATAACGTAGCAATAGGTGATAACTCACTTTATAGTAACACAACTGGTTGTACAAACACGGCTATTGGTTATGGAGCTTTAAGATTAAACTCAAGTGGTTCTAAAAACGTTGCAATAGGTACAACTTCACTTCGTAATAACACAACGGGTGTTGGTAACACTGCAGTAGGATATTATGCACTTCGTTGTAACACAACTGGTTCTAATAACACCGCGGTTGGTTATGCTGCTTTGAGGGCTAACACAACGGGAGTAAACACGGCGGTTGGTTATAAATCTTTAACCGCAAACACTTCGGGTACAAATAACACCGCTATTGGTTGTAATGCTTTATTGACAAATATTTTAGGTAATAGAAATACCGCATTAGGTATGAACTCACTTTGTGCAAATACCACGAATAACAACACCGCGGTTGGTTATGGAGCACTTTGTTTAAACACAACAGGGATAAATACCGCGGTGGGTTATAAATCATTAGCCCAAAATAGAAGTGGTACTAATAACACCGCTATTGGTTATAGAGCTTTACGTACTAATAGTTTAGGTAATAGAAACGTTGCTTTAGGTGATAACTCACTTTGTGCAAATACCACGAATAACAACACGGCTATTGGTTATGGAGCATTAAAAGTAAACACCACGGGAGTAAACACCGCGATTGGTTATAAATCTTTAACTGCAAATACAAGTGGTAATAATAACACCGCTATTGGATGTAATGCTTTATTGACAAATATTTTAGGTGGTGGAAACGTTGCATTAGGTCATAATTCTCTTTGTGCAAACACAGGCGGTAATAGTACCGCGGTGGGTTATGGGACATTAAAAGTAAACACAACGGGAGTAAACACCGCGGTGGGTTATAGAGCTTTAGTTAGTAATACTTCTGGTAATAGAAACGTTGCATTGGGTTGTTATGCTTTACTTACTAATATTTTAGGTAATAATAACGTTGCATTAGGTACTAACTCACTTTGTGCAAACACTGCTACTGGCAACACGGCTATTGGTTATGCTTCATTAAAAGTGAACACAACGGGATTAAATACCGCGGTAGGTTATAAAGCCTTAACTGCAAACACTAGTGGTAGTAATAATACCGCTATTGGTTGTAATGCTTTGTTGAGTAATACAACTGGTTTTCAAAACACCGCAATAGGTCATAACTCACTTTGTGCAGTAACAATAGGTCAATATAATACCGCGGTTGGTTATGCTTCTTTAAAAGTAAATACTGCTAATGTCAATACCGCAATAGGTACTAAAGCTTCAACTGCAAATACAACAGGTACAAGTAACACCGCTTTAGGATATAAAGCTTTATTAACAAACACCACTGGAAGTAAAAATGTTGCCATAGGTCATAATGCTCTTAGGGATAATTTAACAGGTAATAATGTTGCCGTTGGTTATCAAGCATTACAAACAAACACCACTGGAGGAAGTACGGCGGTTGGTTATAGAGCTTTATTTTCAAACACAAGTGGTACAAACAACACCGCTATTGGTAATAGTGCTTTATTGACAAACGTTTTAGGTAATAGAAACGTTGCTTTAGGTGATAACTCACTTTGTGCAACAACAGGAAATAATAGTACGGCTATTGGTTATGCTTCTTTAAAAGTGAACACAATTGGAGTAAATACGGCGGTTGGTTACAAAGCCCTTACTGCAAACACTTCGGGTAATAATAACACCGCTATTGGTTTTAATGCTTTATGTGTTAATATTTTAGGTAATAGAAACGTAGCAATAGGACATAGCTCACTTTGTGCAAACCAAACAAATAATAACACGGCGGTTGGATATTGTGCTTTAAGAACTAACACAACGGGAGTAAATACGGCGGTTGGTTATAGAGCCCTTCTTGCAACAACTAGTGGTACTAACAATACCGCTTTAGGTTATAGAGCTTTATTGACAAATACTTTAGGTTGTCAAAACGTAGCAATAGGTCATAACTCTCTTTGTGCAAACATAACAAATAACAACACGGCGGTAGGTTATGCTTCATTGAAGGCAAACACAACGGGAGTCAACACGGCGGTTGGTTACAAATCTTTAACTGCAAATACAAGTGGTAATAATAACACCGCTATTGGATGTAATGCTTTATTGAGTAATACAATCGCTGGCAGTAACACCGCAATTGGTCACAACTCGCTTTGTGCTAATACTGGTTCTAATAATACCGCGGTTGGTTATGCTTCATTAAAAGCAAACACAACGGGTTTAAATAATACTGCATTAGGAGTAAACTCACTTTGTGCCAACACGATAGGAACTTGTAATACCGCAGTTGGTTACGTCTCATTGAGAAATAACACAACGGGTACCAATAACGTTGCATTAGGTTATAGTGCTCTACAACAAAATACTTTTGGTTCTAAAAACGTTGCACTAGGTCATTTTGCTCTAAGAGATAATAGAACGGGTACTCGTAACACTGCAGTAGGTAATTCATCAAATTGTACAAACCAAACGGGTGTAAGTAACGTATCTTTTGGTTATAATGCTTTATTTAGTAATACGACGGGAACAAATACCGCTATTGGTACTTATTCTTTATGTAAAAACACAACGGGAGTAAATACGGCGGTAGGTTATAAATCTTTATTTTCAAACACAAGTGGTAATAATAACACCGCTTTAGGATGTAATGCTTTGTTAACAAATATTTTAGGTAATAATAGCGTTGCAATAGGTACTAACTCACTTTGTGCTAATACTCAAAGTTGTAACGTTGCGGTAGGTTATGCTTCATTAAAAGCAAACACTATTGGTTGTTATAATACCGCAATTGGAACAAGTTCATTGGCGGGTAATACAAGTGGTTATCAAAATACCGCGGTAGGTCATGGTACATTATTTGCTAATACAATTGGTATAAGAAATAGTGCTTTTGGTTATAATTCATTAACCGCAAACACGGCAGGATGTTTCAATATAGCATTTGGTCATAACTCATTAAGAACAAATACAACGGGTTGTAGAAACACGGCTATTGGTTATGGAGCTTTAAGATTAAATTCAAGTGGGAATCTTAATACCGCAATAGGTCATGCTTCACTATGTTCAAACACAGCGGGTACAAACACTGCGATTGGTGGTTGTTCTTTAGTCGCAAACACAACGGGATTAAATACGGCGGTTGGTTATGCTTCTTTGAAAGCAAATATAACGGGTACAAATAACACCGCAATCGGTTGTAATTCTTTATTATCAAATGTTAGAGGTAATCAAAACGTTGCAATAGGTCATAACTCACTTTGTGCAAACACAACGGGTCAAAACACCGCGGTTGGTTATGCTTCATTAAAGGCTAATGTGGATGGATATAATAATAACGCCTTTGGTGTTTATAGTTTGTGTGCAAATACGGGTGGTCATAGTAACACCGCGGTTGGTTATAAAAGTTTATTTGCAAATACCACTGGTTGTTGTAACATTGCTATTGGTTTAAAATCTTTGTGTAGTAATATAACAACTAGTTTTAATATTGGAATAGGTATTAATGCTTTAAGTAAAAATATAGTTGCAAGTAACCTTGCTGTTGGTTTTTATTCTTTGGCAAATAACACAACGGGTCAAAACACCGCAATAGGTAGCAGTTCATTAAGAAATAATACTTCGGGTACCAATAACGTAGCGTTAGGTTGTGCTGCTTTATTAACTAATATTTTAGGTAATAGAAATACGGCATTAGGAACTAACTCTCTTTGTGCAAACACTACAAACAACAACACCGCGATAGGTTATGCTTCATTGAAAGTAAATACAACGGGTGCTTACAACACCGCATTAGGTAGTGGTGCATTGTGTTCAAATACTATTGGTAATAGTAACATCGCTATTGGTGAATTAACATTAAGACTAAACACAACGGGTAATAGTAACGTCGCTATTGGAAATTGTGCTTTAACTACAAACTTTACTGGTATTAATAATACCGCAATAGGTACTAACTCACTTAATCAAAATTTTGCAAATAACAATACCGCGATTGGTTATTGTTCATTGAGAAATAACACAACGGGAATAAACACGGCGGTTGGTTATAAAGCCCTTGCTGCAACAACAAGTGGTAATAATAATACCGCTTTAGGATGTAATGCTTTGTTAACAAATATTTTAGGTAATAATAGCGTTGCAATTGGTCATAACTCACTTTGTGCAAATACCACGAATAACAACACGGCTATTGGTTATGCTACATTACAAGCAAACACAACGGGAGTAAACACCGCGATTGGTTATAAAGCCCTCACTGCAACAACTAGTGGTACTAATAACACCGCTTTAGGTTGTAATGCTTTACTTACTAACATTTTAGGCAATAGAAATACGGCTTTAGGTACAAACTCACTTTGTGCAAATACCACGAATAACAACACGGCGGTTGGTTATGGAGCACTTTGTTTAAACACAACAGGGATAAATACCGCGGTGGGTTATAAATCATTAGCCCAAAATAGAAGTGGTACTAATAATATCGCAATTGGTTACAAATCTTTGCGTTTCAATATCTTAGGTAATAATAACGTTGCTATTGGTCAAAACTCACTTTGTGCAAATACACAAAGTAATAACACGGCTATTGGTTATGCTTCTTTAAAAGCTAACACAACGGGAATAAACACCGCGGTTGGTTATAAAGCTTTAGCTGCAACAACAAGTGGTACTAACAATACCGCTTTAGGTTGTAACGCTTTATTAACAAATATTTTAGGTAATCAAAACGTTGCAATAGGTACGAACTCTCTTTGTGCAACCACAGGCGGTTATAGTACCGCGGTTGGTTATGCTTCATTGAAAGTAAACTCAACGGGAGTAAACACCGCGTTTGGTGAGTCTTCTTTAGTATCAAACACAACGGGTACATATAACGTTGCAATAGGTGGTAGAGCTTTATGTACAAATGTAGGTGGTGATAGAAACATAGCTATCGGACAAAATGCTTTAAGATTAAACTCGATTGGTCGTTTTAACACCGCCGTAGGTACTCTTGCATTATGTTCTAATACTACAAACTTTAACACCGCGGTAGGTTATAATGCTTTATCTAGTAACACAACGGGACAAAACACTGCCATTGGTGCTTGTTCTCTAAAATATAATAACGTTGGTACAAAAAACACGGCAATAGGTTATAATGCTTCACAAAGAAACAATGGGGGTAGTAGAAACGTTGCAATCGGTCACAACGCGATGTGTTATGCAAGTAGTACTAATAACTCGGTTGGTATTGGATATGCTTCATTAAGAGCATTAACTAACGCAAGTGGCAACACTGCAATTGGTGCTTATTCATTATGTAAAGTCACAACGGGTTCCTATAACGTTGGTATGGGTTATAAAGTATTAACATGCTTAACTAATGGTAACAAAAACATAGCAATAGGAGGTTATGCTTTACAAGTAAATACAACGGGTTATAACGTTGCAATAGGTTACAAAACTTTATATCGTAATACAACGGGAATTAACCTTGCAATAGGTGATAGAGCTTTAACTTCAAATGTATCGGGTACAAGTAACGTAGCAATTGGTCGTAATGCTTTATGTAGTACTAACACGGGTCTTGGTAATATTGCCATAGGGGTATCTAACCAATCTACAATAAATGGTATTGACAATACTATTGCAATTGGTAATGGTGCTAATACAACGGCAACAACGGGTCATACTGTATGGGGTACCTCCGCAAACAACGTTTGCAATTGTGTGTATGCAGCGTGGTCAACAGTTTCCGATTGTCGTGATAAAGAAAACGTACAAACTCTTGATGACAAATTAGGTTTAAACTTAATTAAGAAATTAAGACCCGTTAGCTTTAATTGGGATAATAGAGAAACCTATGTTAGAGAGTGCGGATATGAGTATGGTAAAAAAGACGGAGCATTTATTAGCGAAAAACAAAGCTATGGTTTGATTGCACAAGAATTGAAACAAGCTTTAGAAGAAGTAGGTGCAAGATTCGATGGTCTAGGTCATGATAGTGAAAAAGACGCGTATAGAATTACTTACGAAGAGTTAATTGCTCCAATGATTGTAGCTATTCAAGAATTAGATAAACGATTAGAAATAATAGAGAAAAAAGTCATATAATTGTAAAATTATTTAAAAAAGAACCATAAAATGAGAAGAGTATTAATTGGCACCCCTTCCTATGACGGGAAGGTAGATGTACATTTTGCTAATAGTCTATTAAATACCATTAAAATGTCCTTTGAAAAAGGGATACATGTACATGTTATTTATACCGCCTATGATTCGCTAGTGCAAAGAGCTAGAAATAGCTTATTTCAAATGGCTATGGTGGGCGGGTATGATGACCTCTTTTTCATTGATTCCGATGTGGAATGGGAAGCCGAGTGGTTTTTCCGTCTTTTAGAAAGACCCGAGCCTATGGTTGGTGCGGGATTGATAAAAAAATCTAATGATGAAAGTTACACCATCAAACTTCTAGATAAAAATCTAAAATGGTCGGAAGATAATGCCATGATTGAAGTGGATGGTATAGGAACGGGCTTTATGAGAATAACTAGGTTTGCATTAGAAAAGCTTTGGGAAATGAGTTCTATCTATGATTCCGAAGGTCAAGAGCATAGAATGGTTTGTGACATTCAAGTAGAAAATGGGGACTTAATTAGCGAAGATTTTATCATTTGTAAGAAATGGCAAAGCTTAGGTTTTAAGACATGGATAGACCCCAATATTACCATAACCCATATAGGTACAAAAATTTATAGGGGCAATTTTAGAGAATTTATTAAGAAAATTGGGTATATTTGATATTACAAAAAAACCATCAAAAATGTTTACAAAGCCAATGGGCGGTACGGAGTTAATGTACGAAGAGTTAATGCAAAGACTCCCGCAATTTTATAAAGATAGATATTCTATTTTTAACTACATTCCACAAGCGGATTTTACAAAGAAAACGATTTATTGGTGTCAATTGTCGTATGACCAAGAGGCAATTAAATTCTTACAAGATGAATCTAACATTAATTTGATAGATTATTTTGTATTTGTTAGCTATTGGCAATACGAGAAATTTAGACAATTATTTAACGTACCCGCGTTTAAATGTCATGTTTTAAAAAATGCGTGTATCGGTGTAGAAAATAGAATCATAGGTACAAGTAATAAATTAAAAATTTGTTATACCTCAACACCATGGAGAGGATTAGATGTTTTATTAAAAGCGTGGGAATTACTTGAACCCGAGAATTGTGAATTGCATGTTTTCTCTAGTTGTCAAATATATGGAGAAGAGTTTGGTAAACAAGATGAGTTGTATAAAGATTTATACGATGCTTGTAAAATCTTACCCAATGTGGTTTATAGAGGTTCTATACCTAACGAAGAATTAAGAAAAGAATTATTACATTTTGATATTTTAGCTTACCCAAATACTTTTGAAGAAACTTCATGTATTTCGGTCATAGAAGCACTTTCATCGGGTTTACGAGTTATCACTTCATCATTGGGTGCACTACCCGAAACAACGGAAGGATGGGCTAAAATGTATCCTTTCTATCCTAACAAACAAATACATGCTCAAAAGTTTGCCGAAATTTTAAATTATGAAATTGAATTAATGTCTAGAGGTAAATTAAATAGACATTTACAATTACAAGTAAATTTTTATAAACACAATTGGAGTTGGGAAACTAGAATAAATGATTGGATAGATTTTTTAGATAATGCAATTTTAAAAGAAGAAGGATTTGAAACAAAAAATTCATGGGATAAAGATATTTTTAAAGAAAGCTTTGTTTCTAATGATTATGGTGTTAGTCAACTAGATGAAAATGATGTAGTCATTGACTTAGGAGCACACATAGGTTCTTTCTCTAGGATGTGTCATAAAAATGGGTCTAGAAGAATTTTTGGTTTTGAAGCCGATAGTACCAATTTTGAGTATTACCAAAGTAATGCTTTAGAAGGAATGACTTGCGTAAATAAAGCGGTTTGGAGAAGTGATATAGATGTTGAAACATTGAAGTTTGATTCAAATATAGTAGATGCTAACACGGGTATGGGTACATTTTTTGGAGAAGGAACTATTGAAGTACCATGTGTTAAGTTTGACGACGTTTTAGAGAATTTTGAAAGCGTAAGAATTTTAAAAATTGACGTAGAGGGAAGCGAATACCCTATTTTATACACTTCTAAGAAATTAGATAAAGTACAAGAAATAGTAGGTGAATTTCACGAGGATAGGTGTTTTGACTATTACAATGATTATGCACCTAATAGAGAAGGGTTAACTTCATTTTTACAAGACCAAGGGTTTGAAATAGTACAAATGCAATCTTCATCATGGTCGGCTACATGCGGTAATTTCAAAGCGATAAAAAAATAAATATGCCAAAAAAGATTTTTTACAATAGCTCACTACCAAGGTCGGGCTCTACTTTAATTCAAAACATTTTAGGTCAAAATCCATCTCTTCACACTACACCTACTTCGGGTTTATTTGAAATGATGACGGCTTGTAGAACTATGTATAGTGATGGTGCGGAATGGAAAGCTCAAGACTCTAAAGAAATGGAGAAAGGATTTAAGGGGTTTTTAAAAGCGGGTATTTATGGGTTTTATGATGCCGTGACACCCAAAAACTACGTTGTAGAGAAGTCTAGAGGTTGGGGTATGGAATATGAGTTCATCAATGCTTTTGACCCTAATCCTAAAATTATTTGTATGGTAAGAGATATTAGAGCCATTTTTTCTTCACTTGAAAAAAAATATAGGAAAAACCCTTTAACCGAAAACCATATTGCTAATTGGGGTAATTTAACGGGTACTACTACCGATAAAAGAATGATAGTTTGGTCTAACAACCCTCCAATCGGTACGGCTTTAGATAGACTTTATCAAACATTGATACAAGGGCTACACAAAAATATTTTATTTATTAAGTTTGAAGACCTTTGCTCACAACCCGATGAGGAATTAAAAAAAGTTTACGAGTATTTAGAACTTCCTTATTTTAAGCATGATTTTAACAACATAAAGCAATTAACACACGAGGATGACAAATGGTATGGAATATTCGGTGACCATGTAATTAGAAAGGAAATAAGACCCGTTAAAGACGATTTTAGAGAGGTTTTAGGAGAAAATGCTTGTAAGTTAATAGTAGAAGGATACCCATGGTTTTTTAATGATTTTGGCTATACAATTTAAAAAATAACAATATGAATGTAGGTTTTGCAAAAGATACACCACAAAAAATAACCAAAGAAAAAGTTGAAACTTCGGAAAAATATGTCGTTTGGCATATTGAGGGTGGGTTAGGTAAAAACATTGCGGGAACTTCTCTAGTTAAAGATGTTAAAGAAAAGTATCCCGATAGAAAACTTATTATGGTGGTTTCTTACCCCGAGATATTTTTAAATAATCCCGATATTTATAGAGTATATAGAGTAGGAATGACCTCTTACTTCTACGATGAGTACATAAATAATAAAGATACTTTGGTATTTAGACATGAACCATACTTTCAATCACAACATATCACTAGAAAAAAGCATTTAATTGAGAATTGGTGCGACCTTTTAGGTATTAAGTACACTAAGCAATTACCAAAGTTATACCCTAACGCGGTTCAAAAAATGATAATGAGAAGTTGGCAAAGAGAAAAGCCAATTATGTTAATACATACTAATGGTGGAGCTATTAATCAAACACAATACTATTCATGGACGAGAGATATTCCTTTTACCTTTTCTTCATTAATAGCGGAGAGATATAAAAAAGATTATCACATTATTCAAATTTCAAGACCATCGGGGTATTTAATTGAGGGGGTGGAGCATGTGACACAAACACTAACTAATTTTGAGTTATTTTCTATTTTAGCGGTTTCTCAAAAAAGAGTTTTAATTGATAGTTCGTTGCAACATGCAGCGGTGGGGATGGGATTGAAGAGCACAGTTTTGTGGATTGGTACTTCACCAAGCAATTTTGGATACGAATTTCACAATAATATAGTTGCAAATGCCCCTAGTGGAAGCAATAAATTGATTGATTCTTACCTATTTGACTATTCGTTTGAGGGAAATTTACACGAGTGTCCTTATTCTAATGTAGAAGAAATATTCAATTTACCCGCAATTTTTAATAGCATAGACAAATCATAAAATGAAAAAAATTGATATTAGATTCAATACAAGGTATCCATTAGAAAGCAATTTAGAATGGAGATTATTGATTGATGGGTTAGAAACACTAGTCAATGAGATTAGATGTGAAACCCCTACTTATACTACTAGTACGTTTATTGAAGGTCATGGTATGAAATGGCACATGTCAACGTTTGCTCACGAAGTAGAAATTAATCAAATTGATAACAAAATAATAGCTTTAATAAAATGATAATAGTATTATTCGGTCAACCACATAGCGGTAAAACAACTTTAGCAAAAGGAATATTAGAGTTATTTGACCCTTATTACACCGAACACATAGATGGAGATAAACTTAGAGAACTATTTGCAAATAAGGATTTTAGTAGAGAAGGAAGGATTAAAAACTTAAATAAAGCTAGTGATATAGCTCACTATGTAAATAGTAAAGAAAAAGAAGTTATTTTATCTTTAGTGTATCCTTATAAAGAGGCTAGAGATTATTTAAATAGCCTAAACAATGACGTTAAATGGATTTATCTTAGCTATACTAACCCAAGAGGTAGAGAGGCGAATCATGTGGTAGACTTTGAAGAGCCTAATATGGAAAACTTTTTACAAATAAATACCGATAACTTAACAATTGAAGAATCAATTAAAAAAATTTTAGAATATGTGGGATAAAAAAGTACATGTACAATCTTCTTTACAAAGAAAAGATGGTCAATTTTCATTATTTATTGGACGTTGGCAACCCCTTCATAAAGGTCACAAAGCCCTTTTTCAAAGAGTTTTAGACGAAGGTGGTAACGTATGTATTGCAATTAGGGACGTTAAACCCGATGAAAAGAATCCATTTTCCGCTTCCGAAGTGTATGTATCAATAACCGATGAGTATGTAGATTTAATTAAAGACGGGAGAGTTAAGGTTATCAAAATACCCGACATTTGCTCCGTAGAATTTGGTAGAGGAGTTGGATATGACATTGTTGAGCATATCCCACCTCAAGAAATACATGATATTTCCGCAACCAAGATTAGAGAAGAGATGAAAAGCAAAGGGGAATTATAATAATCCTTCTATTTTACCCATTACTTCCAAGGCACTAATTGTTTTGTGACATTCAAATTGTCTAGGTGTATCCTCGTGCTCGGGACACCAATTCCAATCGCCTTTGTTGAATTTGAAAATAGGGTTGTTCCAACATCCGTGACAAACCGATTCATTGATTATTCTAGTGCAATTAATTTTGAACTCGTGGTCTTTATCCGTGAAGTTGGAAATCATTACACTACGCTTACCTAAAGCCCAATTCAACCAAGATATACCACTAGAAAGCCCAATGAACAAGTCCGCATGGTGGAGTATATTCATTACATTATCAAATGACTTATCCTCGGGGGTAATTATGTTTTTAAAGGTGGTAGCATCTTTTGAAACTTCAAATACTTTGTAGCCTTTACTCACCAAAATATCAATTAGTTCTTGCCAATACTCCCAAAGCTTACATCTTGAGGTAGATATGGTCGAAATAGCTATATATTTCTCGTTTATAGGTCTTTGTTTGACCTCAAATGACAAACTAGGTAAAACCTCCACGAAAGGTAAATTGAGGATATTTGAGGCGGTTTTTTGCAATGGAATAGTAGCGGGGTGCTCGGGTTCTTTGTATTTATCGTAAAACCAACCTAAGTCAAACATACCCATTAGATTATGTACTACCGACCCTCTAGCTACAAAAGTTAACTCGGGGTACATTTTTTCAAATAAATAATTGTGAAAAGAGCTTACCATCACCTCACAATCGTATGTATCTTTAAATTCTTTACAATACGGAATCCAAGCCAAAGTATCTCCAATAGACTTGCTCTCAAAATTTATAAATACCCTTTTACCTTTTATCTCCTCTATTACATTGATTTGTTTTAATGTTCTACCCTCATATCTTACATAAATAACCACATCGGAAAAATATCTCCTTTCGGCTTTAGCCCAACCTTTCGGCTTCAATTTTGTTTCATAAATAACTTCATTATTTTTTCTATCTACAAATGATACTTCGTATTCTCTATTTTTACCTCCGTCATCCAATAATTCAAAAAATATCCCTTGTACATGGTGCAATTTGTAAGTAATCATTTTATATGGTTTTGTTGTGTAAGTGTATATATTTTTTTCTAGTTTCATCCGAAGAAACCGCATTTTGGAAATCTATTACGTTGGCATACATTTTTGCTAATTCTTCGCAAACATTAATCCAATCGTATTTTAATCTTACCTCCGACATAAAAGGGGTTAATATATCGTATTGATTTAAAACATCCTTTATACCTTTTGATAGTTCATTGGTAGTTAATTCTTTCATTACATACATTCCTACAATTTCTTTACTTCCTTTGTATGTTCCTACTATTGGTAAACAACAACTACAAGCTTCCAACAAAGTAAGGTTAGGGTGACCCGCTTCTAAAAATGAAGGGTGTAAAAATATGGTGTGATTATGAAATATCTCTAATAGCTCATCTTCCGTTGGGTTTGAATCAATTATGGTAAGTTTTTCATAATCTAATAAGTCTTTATGTATTGCAAAAAACTCTCTATTAGCTTCGGCTCCTACGATAGTTATTGGTAAGTTAAGTTCTTTAGCCGATTCAATTCCGTAACGAAATCCCTTTCTATCGGTGCCTTGATTCCCCGCTAACCCATTATTCGCTACCATTAGTAATTTATGCTCGGGATTGGGTTTGCTTTCTCTAGGTGTAAAGAAATCGGTGTTTACCCCGTGTGAAATGTAGAATAGCTTGTCGGTTTCATTAAAGTACTCAATTAAATGCTCCGCATGTGTTATAGAAAATACGGAACCCTTCATTGCTTCTAAATTTTGCTTAAATATAAAGCTATCCTTACCATTGTGTTCGGTATGGTGGTCGTGTAGAGAGAAAATGTAGGGGATACCTCTATTTTTAGCCTCTATACATAGGTTAGCCATGTGAATATGAATAATGTCATACTTTTTGGGGTCGGCTTCGTTTAGGTACTTAATATCTACTTCATGACCTAGTTTTTCAAAAGAGGATTTATATTCTCTAATAATTTTTTCAACGGCTCCCCATCCCATTTTACCAATAGGTTTTATCTCCAAAATCCCTGGTTGTACTTGACAAATTCTCATAAAAATTTCTTTTCTTGTTTATCTATTAATGAATAACCCATAGCTTGAGTAGTAAGTCTATTGTGAACTATTGCCATTCTATATTCGCTATATCTAAAAATGCTATTGAAGTACATATCCGAAGCGTCCCACTTGTGGGTTCTCAAAGTTTCCTTCAACCATTTTCTAGTCTTTTTAGGAAACATAATTGATTGAAGTCCAATAATATGATTGGTAACGTATAAAATATCTTGATTAGGGATTGCTTCAATCACGGGCGATTGTAACCACCCATGTTCTAAAGTCTTGTAATCTCCGTATGACATGTAACCGATATTGTGCTTCTCAATAATAGGACATGAATTTTCAACAATATTTATAAATTCATCAATTGGTTTCTCAATGATACAATCACCTTCGCAAACCATTAAAAAGTCTACGTCATCATCAAACTCACTCAAAATTGCGTTTTTGAAAGCTTCATAACAACCATAGTGGCTTGGAGTTAATGCCGTGCCTAGCTCTTGTACTTTGGCATCATCGAATAAATCAATTGATACACATTGGGGTCGGAGAGAGTTATAACTCGGGGGAAGAGAAGCGTATGGCTCATTGATATGTAATACATACTCCCACCCGTAGTTTTTGACTTTTTCAAGCGATTCCCTACTTTTTTGCTCCCTTTCGTCATTTCTTGAAGTTTGAATGTGAACTAATTTAATTTTTGGCTTTATATTTTTAAGCTTATAGAATCCCGTGTTTTTGTATGTACCGATATTTTTTTCATCCATTGTATAATTATCGGTTTTATAAATATTATCTCCATCGTAAAATTCAAGTTTGATTTTAATTGGTTTGCCAACATATTCAAACTCATGTTTGTATTCTCTATCTTTTGCTATCTCAATGACAAACATTAAGTTATCAATTCTAGCATGTATTTTTCTATTATCTATATTATATGTAAAGAAATAGAACATATACTTATTAGGCTTACCCTCAATTGGTAAAATAGAATAATATTCGGAATTAGAAGCAACACCCAATCCGCTATTGGTTAAAAATGTTTGTTGAGGGTTCGTAATTATTAATAAGTCATCTTGATTTAAAAGCTTTACCTTTTTCATTAGATAATCTTCTAAAAAGTTTTGTGAGCCTATTTTTACGCAACTTCTATTAAACTCATCTACGTTTCTAATATCTTCAAAGTTTTCTAAAAAATAATCAATATCGAAGGTCATTCCATTGGTTTGTATACCTTTTTGGAAAGGAGTATCTAATGTTGCCAAATAACCTTTCTTACCATTTTTTATTGACTCAAAAGAATTTTCTATGGCTTGATAGTCTTTTTCATCCGTGATAACATCATAGGTATTGTAAAAGAATGATTTGTAACCCAATCCCTTTGCTAATTTTGTTGCGTTGAAAAGATTTGTGACAACAGTGAGGGCTTGATTGCTATTCTTCAATCCATTTATATTAATCTCTACGTCATAATCATTCTTATAATTATAAAACTTAGTGTAATATGAATGGTGAGTTAATGGGTTTTCGGAATCAAAAATGTAATAGTCAACCATTCTTTGAATCTCATCGTCAACGGGATAATGTGATACAAGCATAATTTTTCTACCTAATGGCTTTAAACTATTTATTGTATCTTTTGTTAATTGAACCCTACTTTTTAAATTAGGGAAAGTACCCAAAATGATAATTTCCTCTTTATTAACATGGGTCTTAGGTTGAATTATTTCAATTATTTTTTTAGAATCTTCATCTAAATCACCCACTAAATAATTAAAATTAGGCTCATTATTGTATCTATTTAAATATACATCTAAGTTATAAAGCAATTTAGGTAAGTCATCGTATTGCATTGATTCCTTAATTACTATCGGGTTTAGTTCTTTGTTGTTTCTATCCCCTTTAGATGGGAAAAGGAAAAGGTCGGAAGCTCTTAAAAAATCGTCGGTATCGGCTCTCTCCCCCCAAACAATACAATTATCGGGTTTATTTGACATCAATGGCTCCCAATAACTTTTAAAATTGTCGGCTTGATTGCCTAAAAAATGAAATTTAACTTTATAATCTTTTAATACTTGTCCTAACTCAAAAGCATATTTTTGGTTTTTTCGTGGGGTAAATAGACCAATAATTACAATGTGCTTATAATCATGCTCTAGTCCTAATTTTTCTCTAGAAGCTCTTTTATCCCTTTGTAATTTATCAATAGGGTATTCAATTACACTAGTCGGTACTTTGAAGTCTTTATACTTTAAAGCGGTATAAGGGCTTACAAATACAAATTCATCGGGTATCCATAACTTCTTTTTTACATCAAAGCTACTATCGTGAGTAGTTTCAATAATATAATGTTCACCTCCAAATAATTTACGAGAATAAATTTGAGAAGCTATTTCCTCATTCATAAACATTTCGGGGAACTCTTCCATAGCTATTACGTCGGGTTTAAACTCCTTAATAATATCTAGTAGTTCATGTTTATTATCCCAAAGCGTAATAAAATTATCTTTACCAATAGATTCAATGATTCTATTCTTTTGTACTATATAATTCCAAGCAAGACAAGAGTATTCAACAACTTTTATTTCAAAATCGTTTTTTAAAAGTTCAACTTTATTTGCCGTCACTTGAGGTGCTCCACCCGTTGAAGTATGCGGGGTAATAACTAATAGTTTTTTCATATTAAATTTTCAAATATTAAAATTTGTCGTAGTATTTGTTCAACACTAGGATGACATTCAAATGTTTTCTTTTTTTCCAAACAACCAATTAACGGAGCTACTCCTTGAACGTTGCCCCATTGTTTAACTCCGTATTTCATATTTGAGGCACATTCCAATCCACAACCCCCACGCACATACTCGTACATCCAATTTTGTGAGCCATTTCTATATGGTATTCTAAACTCGGGTTTTATTGAAGACCCCAAGTGTATGATAGGTACATTAGTAGTTCCCGCTAAATGTAAAAGACCCGAATCCATGGTAATAAATCCAATAGCTTTATTCATTAAATGCCAACAATCGGAAATAGAAGTCTTATTCATTAAATTCAATCCTTTCTCAATAGCAAAGTTAAATACGGGTTTTTGAACATTAAAGAATCCCGTTTCACTAGAATCTTTACCAACGGAAATTACCGATATACCCATATCGTTTAATTGTTGAGTCAAGTTCATCCAATTGATAGCCGACCATGTACGACTTTCCCAAGTTTTAACGGGGTGTATTAAAATAAACTTTTCGGGCAAGTCATTAATATACAAATTTTGTGTGGGACGATAGTAACATTCCATTTCGTTACTACCAAGCATAAAACCTAGATTAATAGCATGAAATTGTCTAAT